>Ga0126335_1003177_pt1 | contig 10137 bp, 2 predicted proteins | sample OlaspJWI45metaG_FD_108409 | JGI IMG/M metagenome (GOLD analysis project Ga0126335, IMG submission 108409) | Marine gutless worms symbiont microbial communities from Oahu, Hawaii - Olavius sp. 1 OAHU.JWI-45 metaG | ecosystem: Host-associated > Annelida > Digestive system > Unclassified | place... | reverse complement strand
TGGCTTCCTTCAGTGCTTTGACGCTGTTGGTTGGGTCATCTGGCCTGTAAAAATCGTCCCCGAAATGACCTATAAAGTGTCGAGTGGGACGTTAAACCTCTGCTCACTCACTCACTAGACTCTGGGTTGCCTTCCTGACTGCATGTCAGTTCAGTTGCATACTTGTGATTTTGTTGTTAGTTGGCGGTTGTCCATTACCAGTCGTCCACACAATCAAGTTCGCCTTGTCAAATTGCAACGGACTGTAATGGAGCAGACTGCCCATTTTTGATGAAAATTCTTTACAAATACTTTTTTGTACTTTATTGTCTCTACCTTGAGAAACAAGTTTAATTACACATTTATCTTCACACATGAATGGCATGCTTATCAGCGATACAAAATGAACTGTAAATTTTCCGTCTGACGTAATGTTGGAATATTGGAATATGCTAATTGGCTCACTGTGGGGGGTTATGTATACATGTACTTGTGTTGTGTGTATATGTTGCATGATTGCATCACTGTGTTTAAGCTGCTTTTTTGTTGCTTTGTTAGCTTCGGATTTAGTACTAAACAAATTATGTTTTGATGCACATTCAGTCATGTGGCAATTAGCATTAGTATTTGTGTTGTGTATTGCACTGTCACTACTGCTACTAGATACATGTCACTGCACAGATGGCTTCCAGTTTTACAATATGAAACATTTCAAATACTACGCTTGTTGTTAATATTCCATACTTTGTACATCTTTTTGCCAATACCAATTTATTTTATCCACAGACTTGCCAAGGTCCTATTGGCAACATCGTGACTCATAAAGTACAAAATGGGCACCTGGCATGCTGCTGTGGTTCAACACTTTTGTACCAATTTTTTCATCAATTTGAACTTAAGATATAAAACTGAACCAAGAAATAAATTCACTTCTGTCCGTGATGTAGTTTCATGACCCAACACATTGTACAATGTACATGAAGTGAAGAGTAAAGCATTGTCACAATAATAACACTTCAGTTAAACTAAATAGGTTAAAGCATTCAAAACTTAGCGCTTGAATTGAAAAAAATACGAAAATAACTGTCAAAGGTCAGGTCAAATGTCACCAACTTCCGAACACTTTTAGCGTTCACCGTGGTTCACATTCCTACCAAGTTACGTCAATTTCTTATCCATAGTTTTCGAGATTTTGAGAAAAAACTATCTGCTCACAGCATAGCTGGTGTGCAGGTAAAAAAACTAACAAACTTACACAAAGTACCATAAAGTAGACTGTGAACTGAAATGCAAAATCATGTCAGAAACACAACTATACACAGTTGATAAGAGGTAACAAAAGTTTGTCAATAACAATACAACTGAATCTTTGAGTGCACCAACAATGGAGTTCAAAATATCAACAGCTAATTAAGCTGTGTCCGAAGGGAGCACATACCTGTGCAGTGTGCACGGCCGTATTTTGCTCTTGTGACCTTGATATTGACCCCGTGACCTAGAAACGTGAAGGTCACCCCAAATATTCTGAAAATGTACCTTCACGCCGAAAATGAAATTGATAGGTTAAGGCATTCAAAACAAAAAAGGAAAAATGAAATAGGTATGGTAAATGAAAAATATGAAAATAGCTCTCGAGGTCAAAGGTCAAGGTCAAATGTCACAAATTTCTAAACACTTCTAACGTTTATCATGGGGAATATTCCTACCAAGTTACATCAATTTCTGAACAGTAGTTTTTGAGATTTTGTGTGGACAGATGCACACATGCCGGCGCACACGTAAATATGTAATTACGAAATATCACTGCTTCAACGCAACATGAAGCATCAAATTTAACACCTGCCTTGTCTAAAAAATTAGTACAACAACATAGGAATTTCAGCCTTTAATATTTTCTGGCAAATTTGGGGCAATGGCTGCCAAGGTTACTAGCTCACCTTGTTCTTTACCACACATGAACTTTACAGTGTAAAACTCTGTACTGTAACCCACATTTTTATTCTGCTGTAATATGTAGGCCTACCTGTTCCATGCAGTCATGCACTGTGTCACACAACTGTACATCTTTGACAATGCACTAAATTCTCGGTGGGAAAATGTATGATAGGGCTGAATGTCCTGAGAGGTTTATGTGGATATGGTTCAGGATGGAACTGGCCCACATTCATGACTGCATAATATCACAACTGCTGGCATTAACTGGCCATAGGTGGCAGACTTCCGGCGAGTCCAAAATGCTGTTGACCAGATACATTTCGTGACACCACACTGAATGCACATCAAGCCTCACTGACATTCACAGCAAAGGCATCACTGTGCTAAATTGAAAAAGTTGATATTTCGTATTTTTAGCATGTGAACATGGAGTGATTATTGTAAATTACATGCTAGATTTAAAACTTTCTACAAGTCAGAATATGATCACATATTGTGAAGTCATGGTCACAATATGGCCAATTCTATCAGTTTTTGTCCATTTGTGCAGTACTTTGTATACAAAAACTTGTCTGTGCTATACAGCTCTAATACGGGAAAAACTGTTGACGACATCAGACAACATGGTGAACCAGTCGGCCTACAATGAAAGATAACGTGTTAGAAAAATAAAATAAAGCAAGTGTTACCAGTTCCCACTTAAATAAAATCATATAACAAGCAGCACTTATAACATATAAAACCCATCAGATTTAAAAACAATATACAAATATCTAAGTTGATATTAATGCATATGACATTAACCATTTAATAAACACCATAATTCATAACTCAATAAAATGGATATGTATAAAACAAAATGCACATAACTGATATACAAATACACAGTTATTCGGAATTCAACAAATATAGATACAAAAAACACTAATGGAAAATAACAGATATATGAACACCACAGAAAGTAGATCGAAGCCCTTAATCAACAGATATAGTTCAAGTGTGAAGTCATGTCAGCTGCTGTTCAGTGCAATTTCTCTCTTCTTTGCAAGGTACTTCCGCATCATCAGAACCTTGTAAACGTAGGAATCAGCATATCGCGTCATCTTAAAATGTGATGTGTTTCCACTTCGGCTATGGCATATCTATTTTCACAGGAAACATCAGTAAGAACAATCATCACAGCAAGAACAGGCATAAGACACACTCCAACCTTCATACAGTAAACCGCTTGCAGCTTTAATATTTTCTCAGTCAAGCTTATAAAACTGACACCAATCAACTAATTTGCTGTCATAAAAGTATGCAGTTGGTATTTAGCAGCCTCTTCTAAGTGCATACTAAATCTACAGTTATTGATCGTGTAATTAACTGTTAGAAAAGTTTAACGATTACAAACATTTTACGGAAAAATTTGGACCAAAAATGCATCGCAAAAAAACATCGTAAAATATATTCTACATCTCAGCAGCATGCTTTCCTTGAGTATAGTTTCTTTCTCCAGCGACTCTCAACATTTTGTTGATTTAATATATATTAAGCAACTGCATGAAAAACAGTTTTATGCACAAGACAGTGGCAACCAGCAGTGAACAGCCTACCTGTAATCTACCATAAACACTAAAATTTATGAACGAGTGAGTGAGTAAAGGCTAATGTCCCACTCAACACATTATACGTCATTTCGGGGAGAAGCTTTCCAGGTCATATGACCCAGCCAACAGTGTCAAAGCACTGAAAGAAGCCAGTTGGCCACTGAGATACACTTCAATTCAACTAGGACCACTCCACCATGTTACAAATTTACAATATAGATGCAAGGCAACTGCCTGTAGGCTAAACACAGCATAAGGGTCATAGTGTGACAAAATCCCAAGCTGTTGGACCTGTAAGCTGCCTAGAAAATTGTATAGCAACAAAATGCTGTATAATAGCTGTACAATATTATAGTAACAAAAACAGCTGTTATTGTTACTCCAGAATCCAGACCAACATCACAGTTTACATGAGGCCACAAAGGACACAGGGGTATATGTAGCACACTCCTAAAGTCAACATGCTTGTCAAGCAAATATATGAATCTCAAAACATGATGCACGAACAATCGTACAACTAGACTAAAATTCTCACCGCAGGCACTGCCTTTCTCATTATATACTTGTATTCGTCTTTCATGATTTTGCCACTCCTGTAGTAAGGCTGCAATATGAGTTTAAACTGATCTGCAACTCGTTTCATCATCTCTTCCTTCTCAGATGCCTGTAACAATGCACAGAGAACTTTTATATAAGAGTAACAACACAACACTTACAGTAAGTTTTCTCATTCTATAAATACCTACAAATATCAGCTTTTCCCGCTTGGGTGACTTAGTGGTTTATTAGCTGGCCTGCCACAATGTCGCGGCCAGCTATAGTAATGGTCTGCCTTGTCTGTCTGTCTGTCACACGCGAATATCTCCTAACTAAGCGAGATAGAAATATGATTACTAGGAAACGTGAATAGGAAATCTGGCTTCCTGATAGAGAATCAGCCATCAGATTCGCAATCGGAAGTACGGTTCTGCCATTGTGGGTGTTTCTGGGTTGGCTTCGTCCATTTAGACAGAAATGGGCCGGTTGGGCTACTGAATGTAATGAATAGATCAGTGGGAACAGACACCGTTAGGCACCACACTGGGCACCGTGGCAGGCCAGCTATCATCACATCCCATAACGGAGGATACCTTGTTGAGTTAGCAATTGTGTTACTAAGCCCATGGTTCTACACCTGAACACTGCAGTCTACATCCACTTCCCCAGTTGTGGATAAATATGTAGCTGAAAGATTTAACCTCAGCTAGAGCAAGACGGATCAACACATGAGAAAGCATGTCAAAAACCTGCTGGTGACAACAGAAGAGACATTATATCAAGTCTCCTCACCCTTACATTTTCCTTTTTACTCAGACATGCAGCAATACAGTTAAGGGCCCTGACAATAATGTATCATATTTTCATCAAATAAAAAGCGAAAATCTGTGATGATACATATAAAGGATTAAACTACAATCACCAAAATTTCAAGACTGACCGTCATTTCCTTTGACTTTTTGAGACCATTCACTGGTTTTGTTGGTAGCTTTGTCGATGCCTTTTTCATTCTGAAAATTGCCATCATATGCTCAGAAGGTGGTGGAGAAAATGACATGATTTCATCTGACTTTGGCGATTCTACTGCATCAACATCAAAATCCAACTCCATTGTAGCTTTTGGCAGTGGTGGATTCGGTGGACATAGCCTTTCATCTTCACCCTCGCTTGGAGTTGGACTTGGCGGAGATAGCCTATCCTGGGTTCTTTCAGGAAGTGACATGAGCCAGTCACCGACTGCTGCAACTGAAGATGTAGATGCCATCGTAGCACACCTCATTGCAGGTGGAGTCACAAGTGAATCCGCACTGCTCACAGTTGCAGCTGATATAACACTGCTTGTTGTCACACTTGCTGCACTGCTAGCAGGCAATGACATAGTCTGCTGCTGCACCGGTGTTCCGAACAAGTTTGCAGCAAGGACTGACAACAACGGAAGAACTTGGCCAATCTGCTGCTGAAGTAAGAAATTACTATTATTCGGTGTAACACAGGCAGTGGTTAACTGACTGGGTGCCACATGTGAACTTGTCCCAACATACGAAGTACATATAGTATTCGGCACAACATTGCACTGCGGAGACTTTGACATAGACGTTGAATCAGCTGTTGCTACAACATTAACATCACCCAAATTTCCAGTTTGGTAGAGATTAGCACAGAGCATACTCCGATGTGATACTGATGATGATGTACCAATCTTTGAATCACTGACATCAGGCTCCGCATCTTCACATATGCCAGGTATACGATCGGACTTGAGACTGAAAAACGACAGAGACTCCCGCACATCTGGAGAGCATTTCTTATTGCCACTTTCAGCTGATAGTGATACTGCAGACAACATAGATGTAGCAGAAGAACTGGTATTAGCACCACATGTCCGAGCACAACTGCTAACAATAAATGGCTCATTTGGTAACTGTTGAATGGCAGATCTACTGGGCAGATGAGCAGTACTGCTGTGAGTTACCGTCATTTTGTCTTTCTCAGTAAGTGGTCGATTTACGGGATGCAGAGAAACAGGACACTGCTGTTGGAAACGATTATGTGAAACCATAGGTGATAAATTATGAACGTAAGTTGCAGTACCAGGTGTATTGCTCCGAATTTCTTTCTTACATGCATTACTTACAACATCTGAAACAGTATTCTTGTAAGACAACTGTTCAGTGGCATTAGAATCAACATTTCCCTGCACATGGCCTGCATCTGACACACTGCTGACTGCTGTATTACTCACAGCAGAAATACCGAGCTGGCATTGTTCTGGTGCATTTTCAACCGTCATGTTATTAGACGATGTGACTTGCGGCAAGCTACAACTACCACCCTCTGCCAGTCGTTCCAACGCTATTGACTGAGTTACTGGCAACCAAGACTTGGAAACATTGGGTACCGTGATATAGAAATTACTGAGATCATGGTGGGGTGAAGCTGGAGTGGGTTCTGAACAATCCATTCTTTCAAGCAAGACTGGCCGAGGTCCACGACCGCCTTCTTCAACATGATGTTCAGGTGACTGTATACCACACATTGCATTTGACTGTGATGCTTGCTCAGGTGTCACAGTATTAGAATCAACATTTACAGTGAAACTTGGACAACAAATGCATTCCCCTTCACTGTCAGTACTAGACACCTGTAGTTCTTTATCGGATTTGCCATAATTAGATTGTAACTTGCTGTTGGAATTGTCAGCAACTATGCCACGACGAGTCATGTTGTTAGGTGTTTCTGTTTGGACCTCCTTGGATGACAATGTCACTTTCTTACTTTCTACTGCATTAGTACCAATGCGATGACTCTGCAGACTGTTATCAGTGGCAGATACACCGGTGGCTGAAGACTGCCACCCTTGTATTGGCACAACAGTCCGTTGAGCTCTGGTAACTGCTCTGCATTCACTATCAATGCCATCACTGCTCTCAGCAATTTGCTGACTGCTATTCCCTGTCTGCATTTCTCCAGGATATGAGACACTTAATATTTCAACCTCATCATCAGCATCATCAACACTCGAACACAAATTAGCCAGATATCTGGAAATGCAATTGACATCATAATCTAGTCCACAGTTTGACTTAATGTATTCTCCCAGCAAAGTAGTATGGGCATCTTGCTCTACTTCTCCAGAATATGACAACCTTGACAAATGTAACTGACCACCAAATGCATTTCTGCTTTGGCTCTCAGAATTATGAGAGACATCAGGTGATGCAACATCATCGACACTGTGATGGTTATCATGCGAACTAACAGACGCAGATTGTTGTCGAGCACTGACAAGATTATTCTTGTGTACCACAACACTCTGCAGATGATGAATATTAGCTGCTAACTGCTGTTGTTCAGAGCGTATAGTTTCCTCGATACAATGAAAGGATCTAGATCTGGCACGATCATGCCTCTGTGAATTACTGGTACCCTCGGCATCAGATCTTTTTTTCCACCATTTGTGCTTTTTCTGTCTCACTGTGTGTTTGTGAACACGTGATTTCTTTTTATGTGTATGATGTCTACGATGCCACTCAGAAATATGCTTTCTCTTTAAAGCTCTCTTCCGAAATTCCAGCAAGTCACTCTCCAAGGTTTTATCACTAAGTGGACCGTGCAAGAAATGTGGTGAATTTCCATAAGAAACTGTAACAGAAGGCAAAAAACGATAGCCAGAAAGTTCTTTTGTTTTTGCTGTCTTGCTAACGATGACAACTTTCCTCTTTGTAGTGCTGCTGTTTTGTACTAGTAACTGTTCTGATGATACTGAAGCCCTTACTGCTTTGTGTTTTTTACGTTTTTGTTTTCTCAAAGACAGCGACTTAGATGTTGCTTTTGACCTGTGACACAATAAGCGTGGCCTTCGTGGTGGTGTACTAGTTGGTGGTGACTTGTCACAGTCTTCATCAACAGCAGACCTCATTAGAAATTCAGAAGATTCAACATCACTTGACATCTTCTGCTGTTTACTGCTTTTTGAATGATCAGGTCCATCTTCTGATCTGCCATAACACTGCAGGCCTACGTCCCTAACACTACTCTCATGTGGCCTTTTCTTTCCACTCTTTTGCTGCTGTACAGTGTCCTGTTTTTCTGTTCTGTTCTGATGAGAATATCCCTGTACCTGAAATATGCCAAATTCATCTTCCTCTTCGTCATCCACAATTTCTCCATCGGACAGATACTGATGATTGGAAACAACCTGATCTGGTTTCACAGTAGCACTAGATGATGACAAGCACTTATTTTTAACATCTGTAACATCATACTGGTCATAATCATCTAATGTAAGAGCTCTTGGAATGGGAAACTCAGATGCATACCTTTGACTATCTTCATTATCACTAAGAGACTTTACAGACTCTGCAGGCAATAACGGTGTATCATACCTCTGATTATCTTCATCTTCATAGTCACTAATAGACTTGATAGACTCTGCAGGTGATAATGGCGTATCATGAAAATGCACAATTTCATCAGTTCTGTCTTCCTGTGACACACCAAAATAACCAAAGCTTGTTTTTGCAAGCAGATCATTTAGTTGAACAACATGTGGTATAATCATAGAACTGGAATTCACTTTGTTCTGGGAGGGAAAAGAATCAAACAAGATTTTGGACCTCTTTAGACAACATTCCAAGATTTTGGAGTCACCATCACGATTGAGTCTGATCTCTCGTGGGACAACTACCTGTGCTTCATCGCCAAAGGGTTCAATATCTGTTGGCTCAGATGGGTCACTAATATCAGACCAGTGTGGAACAGAACTTGACTCAGTGTCATCATCGCGCTCCAAGCGTATAATTTGGGGATGCTTGACAATTTCATTATTGTTTGGATCACGTATCTGATGTAATTTGTTTGGCTCCAGTAGCTCTTCAACACGATCAAGCCTGATGGTACGAGGCTGTGAAGGTGCTGTCATTTGATCATCAACATCTGTCGGTTCAGTTGGCTCAGCAATGTCAACTATGCTGTCTGTGTGGCTGATATGCTGAGTGTGGTCAAGTTCTGCAATGTGTGTCCTTTGCAGCACTTCAGTCTTGTTATACTTATCTTCATTGTTTCTATCACATGCTTGAATTTTTGCATCAAACAGTTGAGTTGGCGCAGGTCGATTTACTGGACGCATAGGAACAGCATGCTGGTGCAGAAAAGGCTTACGCAAAACCATAGGTGGTAAATAATGAATGGCAGATGCAGTACAAGGTGTGCTGTTTGTGTGGCTGATATGCTGAGTGTTTGTGTTTTCCGGTTCTACAGCATGTGTCCTTTGCTGGTCCCTCCTTTGCAGCACTTCAGTCTTGTTATTCTTATCTTCAATGTTACTATCACATGCTTGAATTGTCTCAACTGTGACATTTTCTGGTATAGGAGACACTCTCGATGCATTTTCAGTCTCAAAACTGTCATCTGCAAAAGACTCTGAATCAGTACAATGCTGCTGCTGTTGTTGTGAGTTGCATAACTGCTCCACATTTTCCAAATAAGGTGAACGCACTGTGTGCTGAATGCAGTCTTCTCTGCCAGAATTCTTTTGATTTTCTACATCTTCCATTTCCGATCCAAAGTTTCCTGCGGATTCACAACTGATGTCAAGTACAGTATCATTTAACAACACCTTTTCCGTATTTTGTTTCACTGCCTGAACATCGTCACATTCTATCTGAATTGGACCTGGCATCTTTGTTGTGGATTTCCGTGTTACAGCTTGATTGTTCAAAACTACTCGCTTATCACTTTCATCTGTTTGCATAACATCAGGCAGACATGTCTCTTTAATATATGCAGAATTTTTGCACTGAGTGCTGCCTTCTCTGCCAGAATTCCGTTGCTGTTCTACATCCTCTGTTTCTGATGCAAAGTTTCCTGGGGATTCACAAATGTGCAAACAGCTGACTTCACATGTATTTGGCTGATCAACTTCACGGCACAAATCATTATTAACAAAAGGACTTTCATCCATCTCGAGGCTCTGAACACTAAACATGGCACCAATAATAATAACAGTAGATGATGTGCTTAAACGGTTAAATAAATTAAATGTAAACAAATCAGAGGGTCCTGATTTAATACATCCCAGAGTTATTTATGAAAT
>Ga0126335_1003176_pt1 | contig 10138 bp, 4 predicted proteins | sample OlaspJWI45metaG_FD_108409 | JGI IMG/M metagenome (GOLD analysis project Ga0126335, IMG submission 108409) | Marine gutless worms symbiont microbial communities from Oahu, Hawaii - Olavius sp. 1 OAHU.JWI-45 metaG | ecosystem: Host-associated > Annelida > Digestive system > Unclassified | place... | reverse complement strand
TGTGCGGTGCATCCGATGCAACTTTCATCAAATTACTTTGGCTTATTGTTACAATCACTGTCGTCATCATTATTTAATAACGTCGACACAGTGGCTTAATAAGATATTTTATAACAAGAAACCAAAGTAGATTGGCGAAGGCAGTTTCTCTACTTTACAACGGGCAGAACTTACCTCTCCTGCCCATTTCCCTCGCCGTGGGAGGTAGGGACCCCAGTATAGTGTGACTTCGGTCCGCATAAGTCTCCGTCTCGAACACTGCAGGACCTTGGCCCGTTCAGGTGTTGCACAGCGCAGCCGCGTTACAAACAGACAGGTTGACTGACACACCACGCTGAGGGATCATCGTTTGCAATAGACCGCATGATGCACGTTGTGTATTCAATACGGTCCAAAATGAATCATGTGTACTGTACTACTTTACATGTGACTCGTGCCATAATAAAGACGCGACTGTCTGTGCGCAGTTTGCGTTAGAGCCAGCACCTATCTGTACGCATGCAAAATTTTAAGACTAACTTCGGCCGTTCCGGAAATATAAGGGGCCCCCTCACCCTCTCTGTGGGGGATCAGGACCCACGTCTAACGCAATGTTCCATGGACCCCCAGAAGTGTTTAGCCCAAACAGTATCTTGATCTGTTCAGCCACTTTTGCACAGTGTAGCCGAGATGAGCCGCGTGACAGACAGACGGACAATCAGATACCGCGAACATCGTTAACAATAGTCTGCATCTCATGCATTCGATGCAGCCTAACATGGACAATCGTTGATTATGTTATAGGATACTGGAATTGTTAAAAATACAGCCACACTACGAATGAATGTATTTATGATCCTAAGTAGTAATGTATGTTTACATCGTTTTTGCAACAGTCGCTGGCCGACTAGACAAACTCAGTCAATGACATTACCGTACTGCACGTAAACAGTCCTGTATGAGCAGTGATGGGTGGCAAACATTGCAATGTCAGTGACGCGAGCGATGAAACACGATGAAAGATGAATGATTTCTGAGGTCGGACGGCGACCTCGTCTCCAGAGCACTCGTAGAATTATTATTAACCGTCACCACGTTCGAAATAACGACAGCAGCCTTGTTCATGTAGAGTTTTTTTTGCATATTTGCATGTCAGAGATTATGAGTAAAAATGTATCAAATCAAATTAAATCAAATCATATTTATTTGTGACACAAAGTCAAAACATCAGTATGACCTAAGTAAGTACAGTACTAATGTGTCAGCGGACAGAAAGGTAGGAATGAATCTGCACTAACATGTGCTCTTAGATATAAGAAACGCAATAAAACAGCATCACAAGCAAAAATTAAACTTAAATATTGTTGGTTCAAATAGGACTTCCTTGTTAATTTTTATGAGTCACCGAAGTTATGCAGGTAGCACTTGGTCCAAGGAAGAACGTAGGCCTACTGCTCGTGATGTCATAGGATAGTGGAGTGCTGAAAGCATAGTTATGGTGTTGTATAGAATACACTGGTTCCTTTCAGCCACACTGAGCGTCTTACAGTCACAGTCTGTCTGCATCGACAGTCTTCGTACAACAATGCCACTTTATTTAGGATTATAAATAATTACAGTGCTGATGCTCATATAAACGCGGCATATAAAAATAGTATGTGCGTGACGTTGAGAGTTGGATGTCGTTTTACGGAAAGAAGACGACATCAGCAGAGTGAAACGAACTAATGAACTCAAGCTTCAATCTTCGACACGCAGCCATCGACGTAGCGGACTTTTCTTGTCGCTTATTTGTAGTCAGCGACCAGCTGTGGCTGTCTCTCCGCCGAGACTCGGACTGCGCCCGGTTCTCGTGTGTGAATCTTCGACGCTCAGTTTAGAAAGACGACGGTGTGTGGTCTCGTGAGAGACAGTTCGGGGAATAGGAGAGTAGCAGGTGCGTGTTTAGCTGACGCCGCCACTGTAGTCTGTACTGTGCTGTACTCAGTGTACTGTCAGTCACGTCCAACTGGCGCCGGCCACTGTGGATCAGACGCGGTTCCTTCCACATTGCAGCGTACGCCCTCAAGGTATCAGACGACTGATTGGCGCCGTTCTTCTTACGGCTTTCTCTCATCTTCATCCTATTGACAACTCACTCAGCCGCTGAATCCGGCATTCACACAGGCTTACTGCTCTCACTCTAACACAAGGCAGTGCGTACAACAAACTGCTGCTTTTATTTCCTGAAAATTTTGTTTGTCGTAAGCTAAACCAACGGCAGCTTAGCAGATTTTTACTTTTTACTTAACGAAAACATGCAGTCGTCAAAAACAACAGAAGTTCAGAAATATGGGTAAAGTTTTACTTTGAAACTGAATGAAGGAAAGCAATGTTAAACGATAGCTGTATTCTCCACGAATGTTACTGTTTGTTTTGTTTGCCCGGAGTTTTATTTTTCATCACTGGCAGCACACCACATTGTTGTAAGCAACTGCACATTTACACGATTTTGTGAAACTGTAAATAACAACATGGTTATACTTTATTTACAGACAGATCATTGGCATGCGTTTTGTTGTGTGACCCCATGACCTGCAGTCCTTGATACTTGAACTGGCCAAGACTAGTGATGGGTCGGTGTCGGTATTTGAAGTCGGTATCGGTTTTTCGGTATTTTTGGTAATTTTAAAGTCTGTTCGGTATCGGTATTCGGTATTTTCCACGTTTGCATTATTTTAAGTCCGTGCGTGTAGCCTATGTGCAGGTACAGGCCCCCTACTATAGAATGAGCACTATTTGCACCCATTAGTGTAATGTACACTACATTGTAAAGTTACTGAAATAATGCATGAACCAGACAACACATAAAGCTAGCAGACACAACTCGCTTTCGGGTAGACACAACTCGTTACAAGTTGTTACAGATTAGTGCCGGTTATTACCTAATTATTATTGCAAGCGAGCGGCTTGAGAATAGCACCTGTCATGCAATTGAAAGCCAGTGTAAAGCGCCCTGTGACTTTTAATTAATTAAGGGCGGTCGACTAGCTCAGTTAGAACTGACAACAATGTAATGTTAAAGACTAGAAGCGGCCGCTACGTGCTCACTGCTCAGCAACTTAATGGCAGTTTCGCACACCTGTCGGTTAATAGAAAAATGGCGACTGCATCGTTATGGCTTGCACTGTGACTTCAATAAATCGCAAAAAGTAGTTTACTGAGTTTAGCTGAAACCACTATTCTTAGTTTAATGTAACCTATGCGTTGGACCTCTGTATCTATTTATACCATAATACGACTACTAATTTAACAGTTGAAGTTGAAGTGACCGTCACTGATTCAATAGTATAATAATATACTGCGTAATAAAGCGTAAAATTTGGAAAACAGCAATGACATCAGTTTGCAACATTAAAATATGCGCAACTGACGCACGCTGCATGCACACATCCTAGGTACTAAGTAGATCTACAACGTCGAGTTAAACACAAGCTCTGTCACTGTAGGCTAAAGACTTACATTATATCGTCTAAGCAGTTGTATGTAGCAGCTTCCATAGTTTCTAACCATTTACCGTGTATTTGTGGCATAGAATGCCTGTTGACAGCGTGAAGGCAAATACCAAACCGACTTTTGGTATTTTCGGTATTTTATTGTCGGTATTCGGTATTTTTCGTATTGTCGGTATCGGTATTTGAAATTACCCGATATCGGTACGGTTTTTCGGTATACTGACCCAAGACTTGCCCAGACGTCTAGAGCCAGACAAACGTTATACAGTTGGCAAAAATTGCTTCGATAAATAGTAGTCATGAAACAGGAACGCTAGGGGACGAGTGGCGAGACTGCAGGAAGAAAACGATCCGGAGGAGAGCAACCTGTGGCAAAATGCGACATAAAAATGCGCAACATTTAGTCGGGCGCCGGCGGCGGAGCTGCCAGTGTGTCGGCATTTCGTGACGGACGTCATAAGGCTAGGATTACGGCGGCCGGGCGTCAAGCGACTACTGAAACATGACGACTCCCAGGCGATAAGCGCCGCGTAATTGGCTTCATAGACCCAGCACCCAATTGCATTACTTCATTCGCAGTCCGCACTACATCGGACTTGCTGAATAACACAAGCTGAGCTGCCAGAGTCTTGCATCCGGCGACTAGATTGGTTGGATAAACAGTTCTGAGAATGCGTTTGCAGCATATTGTATATAGCAAACAGTGTGCACGCAGGCAATTTCAATATATTAAAAATATTTCGCAAATTAACTGCTAGTAAGTTTCATTACTTTCAATTGCTGTTACAGTAAAACTGGTATTTTAAAACTCGAAATGATGAAAATGTCAAATAATCAAATAGTTGTTATATTGAAAATTATGTTAATATTTAGCTCGCTTTCGTGTAGAAACTAACGGAGTGTTAATTTCAAAAGAAACGGCGATCAGACTAGCCATTTCGAGTTATCAGTCACCTTGTCATTTAGGCCTATACATCACTTCTTATGACTTAGCAGCAGCGACGGGTTGATGAATTGTAGCACATACATGCAAATTGTAGCAATACATTAGTTACAAGTCCAGTCAGTCTGCATCAATCTGGTTGACGGAAATGAGACAATTGACGACTGCATATACATGAGGGGAGAGCTACAGTATCTGTTGCTGCAGCAGAACTTACTACCAGCTAGATAGAGTCTCGAGTGTCGGTGTTTGGCCCGCCTCATCTGGCCGTCAAGGTCCCCAGTGTGCCGGTTTCATCGTTATTCCGTCGACGAGCGGACTGCTACTGCGGCGAGACTGGCTCAGGTGTCCACCCACCGCATCTCAGAGCGGCCGGCGTGCAAATACATGGGACTGTACATCATCATCACGCCTGACAACCATTCATTCCGATCACTTCACTCCATTCACTTCCGTCCATCAGTCGACAACCATACATTGTCAGCTAATCGATGTATCTGGCAGCAGCAGCAGCAGCAGCAGCCCGCATCACTCAGCTGTAATGCGACGACGCCGACATCAGTTGGAACATATCCGTGTTGTAGGCTACGCTTGCCGATGACAAAATAACCAAAATGAACCAAATAAGTTAAAATAACACAATAAAAACGTATATGATGTGTCAATAATTATACTAAGCCTACAGTATGTCACAAATCATTTTAAATCGATACCGGTCACAACCAGTGGAATGCGTGTACTCTATGCATATGTATTCTAACACCGCAAGTGAGTACTCGAATTTTATGCCCTATAATATTCACAAGTTTAATTTACTTTTGTAAGTGTCATGCTGTAGTGTAAGAAATGATTTGCGGACAAGAAGAATATAATAATAAGTTATGAGCATTTTTATATCGCTAAAATGGCGAAGGTTAGCAGTTTTTTGTTCACAACAAACAATCGTTTGCAATTTGTGAGGTGGGTGTCCACAGATAGCTCGGCAAAGGTGATTCATAGAATGCGATGCAATCTAATGTAATATTTCACATGTCTTCGCGACGAGTCGTTTTTCATATGCAGGCTGCTATGAATTCAGAGTAACACTGTTCAAAGAGTGGCACAAGATTGGCTGAACTTACGCTAATCCGGGAGAGAAAAGTCGTTCGTCAAGAGACAAACAAAAGACGCCAGGCCGCCGCCGAGGTCTGCCGGCCGACGGACGTTTAATCTTACGGTGACGGCGTGCAATCCGCGCTCGGATTATGCATGCAACTAATTGTGAGCCGCGCGGCGACTGGAGCGTGAACGCCGGCATCGCCTCGAAACCTCATCGGATCGCATCTCGTTCCGTCCGCTCGGTCGGACACCCGCCTCGGCCGTCTATCGAGCGTTTCCGCCCCGATTATCAGCGACTGGAGATGGAGGCGTCCTGCAGAGAGGGCCGGCCACGTCTTCCCTCTCGGCCGGGCGTCGTCAGGGGCGCCTCGGCGTCCCGGTCAGATCGGGTCTGTCGAATAGCGGCGTTGACGCCTGCTACTGCGAGAAAAACATCGTCGCACCGCATCGCTGTCGGCCTTGATCGAACTGTGAACGCCTTGTCAGAACCATCTCTTCTCGGTGTCAGGATATCACCATCTAGGCCTACTCAACACCGTGCAGCCGCTGAATTCATTTTCATCTTATCAGCTGCTGCCAACCACACACAGCCAAATTACCAATACTTTTTGGCTCTCAGTCGGCTAACATATCGTGTAAACTAATCAGGAATATACTGTATCAGCATGGCCTCTATTTGCTGTTGCTAATTTTACCGTTCTCCTATACTTTGCCTCATCTGATTACTGATGATGGTCTGGAGTAAAAGAGGGAACATAAACACAGCTGCTCTAGTTACTATAGCACAGTGCAATACTTTTGTTGCACGATGTTCTAGGCAGCTTATAGGTCCAGCAGATTGGGTTTTTATCACACTAGGACCATTACGCTGTGATTAGCCTAGAGGCGGTTGCCTACAGTTCATACTGCAACACAGTGGAGTGGTTCTGGTGGGACTGAAGCCTATCTCAGTGACCAACTGGCTTCCTTCAGTGCTTTGGCGCTGTTGGTTGAATCATCTGGCCTGTAAAAATCGTCCCCGAATTGACCTATAAAGTGTCGAGTGGAACGTTAAACCTCTGCTTGCTCACACCCCTATACTTTGCGTTGGTTACGTTACAGTTACACCGTATGTCAAATGGTGTTCGGAAAGTTCTGGGTTTTAGAAAAGGCTGGGGTTTGGAATCACTAAATGATATTTGAATACTTTTAAAGTGTGTGACTTGTGATATTGATTTCAAAGGCTCTCAACACGGAGTATAGTCTGAAGCAGAGTGAATGGTCTGTAAACGGTAGGTTGTTTTTTCTTAATGGCGTTTCGGATCCAGCTGCATTAAGTTGCTGCAGCCTGTAATTACTGTTATCAGCCTCTCGCTGTTAGTGGGCTAGTTCCACAGCTAAAATGTATTTTGCTTTATTTAGAAATACAATTTGCTAATACAGACCTCTGTCGCAGTTTTTGACGCTACTTTCCACACATATTTTAGTATTTTATATTTAGTTTAAAGAATAGTATGTCGTTCTTCGTTCTGACAAATTGTCAGCAGCTGTAAGTGACCTTGAAAAGCAATTTGGTATATCAACCGTTGTTATTATCAAGGCATGTCGTCAGAGCGAATTCCAGTCAAAATGAATTCCCATTATAACGAATTTCTAGGTTAGGGTTATGGCTTTCACGCTGACGGGATTTCGTTCTGGTTTGCCTGAGTCGCTTCTGTCTGCATAGATCTACATTGGAGTGTGTTAGGACGTGACAGTCGAAATTGTGCGGAAGATTAAGTATGACGTCATGATTGGTACAGCAGCAGAGTGCGTCACTGTGTGACGTCATCGCTCGACGCAACTAGCAGGAAGGATGTCGTCGGCGTCGTTCGGCATTTTTTATTTATTGTCAATCGGCGTCGGGGCAACGGCTCGGAGTCAATCGGCGTGGCGGCCTGGCGCGCCGCCGTCGTCTGCACCGTGCGACTTTAATTGGAAGGAACCGAAACGCCAGCGGGATTATGCAGATGTCGCAGGAGCCGACCTGGAAGAATTAGCATTCATGAGACTGGTGCTACGTAGGAGTCGTTCGCAGCCACTGAACCGCAAGGAACGCCTCGCTGTCTGTCTGTCGGTCTGTCAGTCGGCCGATTGACGAGCGAAACGAGTCTGCGGAACGCCGCAGCCACGTCTCGTTCCATTTCCATTCTACGGCGGCATGGCGGAACGCGTGCGTTCTGGGATGCTCCATCTTAATTACCGCGGGTTACAGTCGCACCGGGTTTGACGATGATTTATTCACGCCGGCGTTTAGGCTGAAAGTTATTTGTCTGCGGTCATCGTCGTGTTCGTGTTAGATGTCGGCCGGGCCGAGTCCGTCGGTCGCTTGAGCTGTGTTATTCACGTCATCATTGTCGTTGTCACTATAAGAGACCACCCGCGTAGATTACGACTGTCATGTCACGTGATTGAGTGATGAATTGAGTCGTATTAGCACATGTATTAACAACTTCTGGTCGACATTCGTGATTCAGCAACATGCGAAATATGCCTCTTGTTACTCTTGATGTGATGTCACTCATGACAGCATAACCGACTACAATAACAACCAGCAGCTCATACACTTGCAGATAATGTTCAAGTTTGAGCACTGGGTCACATTTACCGACTTCGTACTTACGACAGCAGCTGTTTTTCGTTCAAGTATTGACTTGCGTCCTTTTTTACCTGTTCCACAACGTAAAATTAGGCTACAACATGTGCAAAACATAGGGTAATCCTCAGAACGCGGTCCCAAATTATAATCATCTTTATTCATCAGTAATGGCAGACAGCAACAGATAAACGGAAAAACTTAACTAAAACTTCACTAAAACAATGTATTATCAACAATTCATTATGTATGTTTTTCAAAAACAATTGAAAACAACGTATTTTCAGAGTATTTCAGTTTGCTTAAAAATTTTGCTTTTCTTTTATACACAATGTCAGACACAGAACAATTTAAAAAGGAACACACTTATTAGCAATATCGTAAGACTTAGTTGAAAATATTTTCTTAAAGGCATTGTTTATTACAAACTCCAGTGATCTAAGTGCTGATTTGTTAACTAGGCGTGCTTCCGGTAGACTGGTTTACAGTCAACTCGGCCTTGACCTTTAAGCCCTAACCTACCGTAAACCTAACATAGTCGCTCGTGTGGTGCTGCCCAGCGTTTGATAACTGCCAACTACCACTCTGGGATGTCTTAATTGCAGCGGTCAGCACTCAGCTGTCTGTGGTGGTATTATAACCCCATTCTGCAGTATGAAGTGCTTTACAGTAAAAAAACTCTTCGACTAAGGATCACACAACACTGAAAACACTACACATGCGTGATCACAGCAGTGAACAAACACTAATAATAAAAATATGAATAACGTAAAAAGAAAATTTCTAAATATGTTTCACTTATATTTTCATCACCTGTGGCCGACTAACACAAGGCCTGTGTGAGAAATATTGAAGCTAAACAAAGGTTAAAGGCGAACAACGGAGTTTTGCTCAGTAATCATCGTATTTCGGATGGAGACCGCATTCCCTCTTTAAAATGCCATAGACAAGCGTTGAACCAAGAATGCTGTTTTCTGTTGTCTTCTATAATGGCGATGATACGCCTGCTAATCGTTTCGTCTTCGTTCCTCGCCTCTTGTGTGCTGGCTATATTTACTATAATCAATTGAAATGTGTCAGTGCGGTGTGAAGACCGACAAACGTTGTGGGTTGATAGGCACGTGCGACGTGTGTGGTCATTATTGCTTGTAGACACACAACGAGATCGTGGCGGCATCTGGTGACGACGTCCCTGACGACGGCAAATCATCATTTCCTCTGGAAGCGTGCCTCCGCGACGCCGTCTGTTCATCGGTAAGTGACTAGTTCAGTCGCGCTGTGCCGTCAGCGTAGTGTGATCGTGAGATTGGGTGAAGATACGTACATTACCTTTGATGGTTATTTTCTAAATGCCATAAACAGGTAAAGTCCTTCCCAGCCTAGTGGCCCACTGGCTGCTGTGATCTCCGTTTCATTAGCTCTCAGCACATTGAGACACTGCCTAACACTGTGATAGATACGGGGTTATTGCATTCAATGATGTGTCTGCTCACTCCCCAGCTGCTGGGCTGGTACCAAATTATACTGCTCGGTGACAGAAGCACACAGAAGTAAACAACTTGCTCAAGGTTACTGTGCAGCGTTGCCCGACTGGGAGTCGAACTTGCGACCTATCAATATACCTATAAGTGCTAAATCGTCACGTTTTCTTTGCATGCGCCACAATATTCGTAACTTAAGAATAAATCGATCTCAAAAATTTGCACTAATCGAGAATGTGAAAAGACTACATCAACAACGTTCGACTGTCGGTGCTAGTTTGCTTGCAGGCGCACCTAATACCTCTGTTGTGGGCTATATCATATCTGTCAATGCCAGTGTGAATCTATGTATATATATAAGGGAATTCGTGTGTCTGTATGTATGCTAGCTTATAACACTGGAACGGGAGGAGCAATGTCTCCAAATTTTCAGGGTAACTCCAGGGCATTCAGGGGATGGTTTTAAGCACAAAAATTAAAGGTCGTGGGTAGGGGCCAGAAAATTTACACTTTTGGGGGTGGGGTGGGG
>Ga0126335_1003175_pt1 | contig 10139 bp, 5 predicted proteins | sample OlaspJWI45metaG_FD_108409 | JGI IMG/M metagenome (GOLD analysis project Ga0126335, IMG submission 108409) | Marine gutless worms symbiont microbial communities from Oahu, Hawaii - Olavius sp. 1 OAHU.JWI-45 metaG | ecosystem: Host-associated > Annelida > Digestive system > Unclassified | place... | reverse complement strand
TCACCTCACTGTCAAAAAAGATATTTGCTTATATAAGAACCGGACCCCACGTATCGGGCTTGTCCAACCACAGGATAAGATCGTGGTTCGCTTCGCTCACACAATCTATCCTTATTCGTTAGGGTTAACTTTAATTTCGGGGGAGATTACTGGTGATGTATGGAAGCCGTTTTTGTAATCTACTGGTATTTGTGTTCTAATTGATCTTAACTCTCGGAATAAACAATCTTTCGGCAACTACAATTGATTTTGAAGGCTTTGAACACGGGCGAATTATTAATAATCAGTATGCTGGTATCGGAGTTACCATAAGTGCTGATAATTTTACCGGACCGGATTTGGCAATTATTTTTGACAGTACAATCCCCAATGACCAGACAAGTGATGATGATTTGACAGGTCCCCCCTGGCCTTTAGGCAATCTTCCAAACGATACAGTTCTCGGAAATTTGTTGATTATTGCTGAAAATGCTAAAGATGTAGATCCTCCAATTGGCGTAATTGACGATCCTGACGATGAAGCAAGCAGACCTGCCGGAGCAATTACATTTGAATTTGGTTTTGGAATATCTGAGTTTGGTTTTGACCTGGTTGATGTGGAAGGAACAGCTGAATTTGACGGAGGTTATTTTGCGGCCTTCTTCAATGACGGCGTAGAATTGGGGAAAATTCTTTTCCCAGAGTTTACGCAAGATATTTATGGAAATGCGGAGTTTGGTAATAATTCAGCCAACCGCATTTCGCCCATATCTTTTAACGGCGACGTATTCGATGAAGTCATCATCGGGCTGGGTGGCTCAGCTGGTGTTGACAACATCTATTTCAAACCTGTACCCGAACCGGCGACATTGTTGCTGATGGGAACCGGTCTTGCCGGCCTGTTAGGCGCCGGCAGAAAGAAGTTTATTAAGAAAAATAAATAATAATAACTCACGTTGCGTACACCCTAAATCGGGCATAAAGCCTTGGGCAGCCGGCTTAGTTAGCCTTCATAAAAGGAGGGTTGCAGTTATCTATTGAAAACAGCAGACCGGTACTTTACCTTTTAACACGCCTTATGCACGATATAGTGGCTAAACTTGGGCCGAATACATTACATCAGCGGAAAGGAGGTTAGAAGAGTCATTGTTAGGAGATTCCGTAACCTGAAAGGAGGTAGAATAGGATGCTAAGAAAGTGGTTCTTATTAATTGTGATCTGCAGCGTTCTTGTGATTCCATGCGCGGCTATGGCCGATGCGATCTCTCCGGCCAGCTATACCGACACGCTGGCGGTGGGAGAAAGTGTGACCATCACCAAAACCGTTACTATCGATGACGCCCCTTCTGCGGAAGCACCCGTGGATGTTTTCTTTCTCTTCGATACGACCGGAAGTATGGGTGAGGTGATCGATACAGCCAAATCTACGGCTTCTGATGTACTGACCGGGATATCTTCGTTTGGTTCGCTCAACTATGGCGTAGGCGTATATGAAGACTTCCCCGTAAACCCCTTTGGAGCCGATGCAGATGATCCCCGCGGACCGGATACCCCATACGATCTCTTGCAAGATATTACAGGTGATACCACGGCTGCGCAAGATGCCATTGACAGCATCACGCTTGGCAACGGTTGGGATTTCCCCGAGTCCCAACTCCATGCGCTGACCGAAGTCGCAAATACGACTGCCTGGCGGGATGATTCGACCCGAATCGTGCTCTGGTTTGGGGATGAACCCGGTCACGAAGGCGATGAGGCCGGATACCCGGGTGACGATACGACCGAAAGTACCATTACGGCACTGCAGGCCGAAAACGTTACTGTTGTCGGTATTGATTACCGTAATCTCGATGGAACAGGCCAGGCCACTGATATTACGGATGCCACCGACGGCCTTTTGACAGATGGAACAACCGACCCGGATGCTTTCGTTGACCTTATTGTCAATGCGATCAGCGATATTTTTGAAGAATACAGTGAGGTAACATTAGATGTGGTCGGGGATACTTCAGGTGTCGATGTCGCTATTGACCCCGTGGAATACACCGGTGAGTACAGCCGCGCCAGCACAGAAACCTTTGAATTCGATGTGACCTTTACAGGCCTGGCGCCTGGAACGTACGACTTTGACATTCGCGCGATGGTGGATGGCGGAGTCGTGGCGATTGAAGATGACCTCATAACGGTCCCAGGTGGTCCTGAGCCTGTGCCTGAACCAGCGACACTGATTCTGCTTGGCACTGGCCTGGCCGGCTTGGTTGGCGCAAGGCGAAGATTTAAGAAAAAGTAACGAACCTTATGGTCCTTCAAAAGAGCAGCGAGGGTGTTCCCTCTCTGCTTTTTTTTTCAAATAGTAAGGGGCAGGGTTCGAATTGAGCACTGAATTTTATTTTGACATCCGTCAGAAACGGCTCTATAACAGTTGCCAATAAACCGTGAAAAAGGATGGACAAATTGAAAAGGATCATCTCTGCATCGAAATCGGGCATTGTCTTATTTGCGGTACTTGCGGCTGTGTCGGCATGGGAAGAATCCGGCGCGGTTTCCTTCAATGCGGAGCATCTGGAATCTGATGTTCAAGCGCTTTTGGATGCCGAAGGCGAGTGGGTGATAGAGTCACCCGAAAGTCGGCAACAGCTGTCAGCGGCCTTGAAACTGCTGAATACCGGGCGTTATGACGAATGTGTTGCCGAAGTGCGGCGGGTCCTGAAAAAGGTCCCCGCTTCTTCTCCGGCATACGAACTGCTCGGTGCGGCCCTTGTCAAGAAAGGTGAAATTGATCAGGGGCTGGAAGCATTGCGTAGATCGGTGGAGCTGAATCCCCGCCAAAGCAGCGCCATTACGAAAATCGGTGACGTATACCTGATGCAACAGGGCTATGAGCAGGCCCGGCAGCAATTCCAGCAAGCCATCCAAGTTGATCCTGAAAATCGCCATGCCCACCAGAGACTGGGCATCATTTATGAGCGGGACGGTGAGGTCGAATCGGCCATCACCCATTATGAACAGGGGATCGCAGGTACCGCTCCGTACTATGTGGGTGTCAAAGTCAATCTGGCCAGGCTTTATAACTCAACGCGTCGATTCAAGGAGGCCGCTGCCTTGCTCGAGCCGGTTTTGAGCGACGCAAGCGGAAGCGCGACCGCCCACCTTGTTCTGGGAACGAGTTTTTTGAATCTTGGGAGAATAGACGATGCCATCGAAGAATTTCAGATTACAAATCGCCTCGATTCCGGCTCCTCGGGCGCCCATCTGTCCCTGGGTATCGCCTATCGGGAAAAAGGGACATACGAAGCTTCGATTAAGGAGCTAACGAAGGTGATCAGAAACCAACCCGAGTGGTCGACCGGCTATTATCAACTCGGACAAACATTTCTTCAAATGAGACGCTACGAAGATGCCCTGATTAATTTCCAGCGCGCTGAAAAACGAAGTGAAAAACCGGAGGCGGTTAAACAGAAAATAGCTGAAGTATACTTGGCTCAAAAGAAATATCCGCAAGTGGTAACCATATGCAACGAATTGATCCAATCCGGCACTGTGGCCCCCCAAACCTATGACATTCTCGGTTCTGCCTATCAACACAATGGCGAAATCGATTTAGCAGAAAGCACCTTTAAAGAAATGCTGAAGCACTACCCCGACAGCCTTTTTCCCCGGTATCGTCTCGGTTTGTTCTACGGATATACGCGCAAATACGATTTGTCGATTTTTCACCTTAAAAAAGCCGCTGCTATTGCACCCGATGACCCGCTGGTTCTAAAAGCCCTGAGCGTAGCCTACCGGCAAAAGGGTGAATTGAATCTTGCCATCGATACCGCCGAGAAAATCGTAGTACTTCACCCACAGAATGTTGGCGAACAGATTAACCTGGCGGCGCTTTATGAAGCTGCCGGCGAGAACGACAAGGCCATAGCCCTTTACAACGATATCCTGTCACCATCCCCCAACAATGTCGTTGCCCTGAATAATTTGGCGGTGCTTTATTCTCAAAAAGATCAATTAGATGAGGCGTTGACGCTGTCCGCCAAGGCCGTTTCACTTGCCCCCCAAATCGGCTCGATTCTGGATACACACGGGTGGATTCTTTATAAAAACGGGAATTACGAACAGGCGTTGGAAACGCTGAAATCTGCCGTCCGATACGGCCCCGATAATCCGACTGTATTTTATCACCTCGGCACTGTATACAATGCGATGGGAGACAGGACGGCTGCCAGGGAAAATCTAGAAAAGGCATTGGATTTATCTTCTGATTTTGAAGACGCGGAGCAGGCGCAGAAAATGCTAAAACAGCTTTCTTAGAATTTAAAATGAAAAACCACCAGTAAATACCATCCGGTGGTTTTTCATTTGGATTAAATTCAGTGCAGTTATGTCACTGCCCTGAAGTCGGGTTGAGCCCCCCGTAATATCATCATTTCATATTTGCTCTTTTTCTGACTCCCAACAGACCCACCAGCCCGGAGCCCAGCACTAGCATGGTGGCCGGCTCTGGTACCGGTGATGAAACTGTCGAAAAGCCATCCAGGCCATAGCCGTCGTTATTAGTTGTAGTGGTCCATTTTATCGACGCCAGCGCTTCATCTGCTGAAATACCAACAAACCAAAGAATCCCATTGTGTAATTCCGGATAAAACGTGGCTGTATTGGTGGCTGAGTCAATTCTGGTATTGGCACTCACATCCGGTGGATCTTGTAGATAAAAGAACAAGGTTGTTTATATCTGCCGTAACTGTCAGCGTTAGCTCCATAATATCACTTGAGTCCAGGTAGTTTTCGCCATCGTCGGTTGTGTTATCGCGGCCGAACCGGCTCTCGTTTCGGATGGAAAAGTAGGCCTCTTTCGAGGTGGGATCCATATTTTGCTTGTGGGAAGTGTCGCCCTTACCGGCTGCTCCAGTAGCTTTGAAAACATCCAGATGTGCACTGGATAGTTCCGGGTACCAGCCAGGCGTACCCGCCCCTCAAAATCCTCCAATACATTGATAATTCCCCCCAGTCCTGAAATCCAAGAATTGATGGCAGCTGTATCGCTCGCCTTGTAGACAAAAATCGTAAGGGCTAACTGTCAAAGTCCAGGACATCGATATCCCGATTCTAACGGCTAAAATGTTCAGGACATCGATAACCCAACTGATAAAAATTATTCTTGAGCAGTGAGCTGATAATCAAATTTTTCGACCAAGTCATCGCCAAGATAAACCTGTCGTGTGCCGATACCGGTCACAATCACTGCTTTGACATATGAATAAACAAGGTTTTTGGAACTTTAAATTTTTCACCAAATACACCCAGTAATCGATTGCTACGGATAAATCGGATCAGGATGATATTGCCATCAGGTACACTATCTGTTCTGCCTCAGCTGGAATTGGAGAATTCCTCAGTTTATGTCAACTATGAATAAACGGAAGGATTATTATGGGCAAAAAATGAAAATATTATAGTGCTGAGTAAAAAGTTCAAATCCTGAAAAAACATTTAGTTGACAAAATGTAACGATTTTCTTCATCAGCAGTTATTATTCGATGATTTATCTCCAGCTGGCCTGCAGTCGACTTTGTAACAAAACAGTTATAATAATGGGTATAGAACCTGTTATTTCGGTCTGGTAATTCGAATTACCATCTTTAGTCAGTCAATAACGGCATTCATGCCGGAAAGGGTCATTTTGCATTTATCGTATATCAACTTTGATTTGAAAATTGTATAAAAGATCATAAATACGGTTGTTTATATATCTGTAGGGTAAGCGCGCAACTATGTTCAAGACACTGTGCGATTTGGCATTTATTGTGCATAACTTCCATTCCGTGAGGTTTTTTCAAAACCATCAACTGCCTCGATAAAGGCAAAGCACGTGAAAGCGTGCGGCGCAAAGCTTCTGGCCTAAGTTTCTGTTTTTACAGGGATAGGGCAGCAGGGCTGCCGGGTAGGGACAGCATCTTCTTTTGGCTGGATCCTGACCGGATTTAAAAAATAAGCCAAAGGAGATGCATTGATGTATACGGCAAGCTCTAAAATTTCAAGGATTCGCACCACTGCGATTCGTTTTTTTGTTTTTTTTCTGATCAACTCGTTTGTCAACGTAACGGCCGTATTCGGCGCCGACGTTACCGTCGAATGGATTGCCAATACCGAAACGGATTTAGCCGGCTATAAAGTGTATTACGGGACTTCGAGCGGCAACTATGGTCCCGGTGAGGATGTCGGCAAGACAACCCAGAAGATCGTAACCGAACTGGTTGAAGGCCAGACCTATTATTTTGCTGTTACCGCCTATGACCTGTCCAATAATGAAAGTGCTTTTTCAGAAGAGCATGAGCTTACCATCAGTGCAGCCAACCAGGCACCCTACACACCTGTCGATCCAAACGGCTCTGCCAACGGAGAAGTAGCCACCGCTTATACATTTTCCACCTCGAGCTCCGATCCCGAAGGGGATGCAGTTTCATATCAATTTGACTGGGGCGATGGATCGACTTCCAGCTGGGGAAGTGGTTCTCAGAGCCACACCTGGTCATCGGCAGGAAATTATTGTGTCAAAGCCCAGGCTAAAGATGCGGCTGGCGCCGAGTCGGCCTGGTCCGGATGCTCCTATATCGACATTATCAATCAGGTCCGCACCATCACCGCCTCGGTCGGTGCGAACGGAACCATCAATCCGAGTGGTGCAACGGCCGTTTTCCACGGCGATGACCAGACCTTTATTATTACTCCGAACACCCATTATCATGTTGCCGATGTCAAAGTGGACAACGCATCCGTGGGTGCACAGACTACCTACACCTTCAACAATGTGACCGCCGACCATACCATTTCGGCCACGTTTGCTATCGATACTTTTACGATTACGGCCAGTGCAAGCCCTCACGGCAGCATCTCTCCAGAAGGGACAGCAACCGTAAATCATGGCAGCAGCCATGTGTATACGTTTGCTCCCGTCACTGGCTACAAGGTCAATGACGTTGTGGTGGATGGCGCATCCAAGGGCGCTTCTTCCTCTTATACGCTCAGCAACATCGACCGGAATCACACCATCAGTGTCAGCTTTAAGAAGCTCAACCTGCCGCCGACAGCTAATGCGGGGCCGAACAAGGTCAAAAAGAGAAAAGAGCTGGTGCAGTTGAGTGGCGCTGCTTCGAGCGATCCGGATGACGGAATTGCTACCTATGCCTGGACACAAACCGTCGGTACCAGTGTTACCCTGTCAACACCGAACGCTGTCGACACGAGTTTCGTTGCGCCTGATGGTACCGGAACAGAATCTCTGACATTCCAGTTGGTCGTGACCGATGGCAACGGCGATCAGGATACCGATACCTGCGTAATTCAAATTACTGATATCGCCGATGCGGATTCAGACGGTGACGGAATCATCGATATCGAGGACAACTGCCCGTCCGACAGCAATGCGGATCAAATCGATAACGATGCCGACGGCGCAGGTGATGTCTGCGATACGGATGATGACAACGACGGTATCTCCGACAGTGACGAAACCGGTGTCTATGGCACCGATCCGCTGATGGCCGACACCGATGGCGACGGTCTGCTGGATGGGGCTGAAGTGGCCCTGTGGGGCACTGCCTGGAAAGACGACATCGACGGCGACGGCAAGAACAACCTGCTGGATTCGGATGCCGATGGTGACGGAATGCTGGACGGTATGGAAGTTGAGATCGGCAAAAATCCGGGCGAACAGGATCAGCAGGCCCAGGAAGGCGTTGTACCCCAATCTGAAATGACGATCCTGGCGGTGACCAGCGAAGAAGTTCAGAGTGGTTACTATGCCGCTGAAAATTCACTGGACGGCCGGGCCGACACCTTCTGGCACACCAGCCATATCGAGACCATGGATGAGACCATGAGTGCCCACAATCACAACATCACCATCGATCTGGGCAAGTTTTACGTCCTCGGCGGCCTGCGTTACCTGCCGCGCCAGGACGGCTTCAATGAAGGCAATATCGCCCAGTACAAGGTGCTGGTCAGCCGGGATGGGGTGAACTGGGGCGATCCGGTCGCCGAGGGTTCTTTCAGCGCCGACAGCACTGAAAAAGAGGCCTTCATCTATGATACACTCGGACGTTACCTGAAGCTCGAGGCTGTGTCCGAAGTCAACGGATTAGCCTGTGCGTGTGCCGCCGAGATCAATGTACTCGGAGTCGAGCCGGAAACCATTGTTGACAAGGACGGCGATGGCCTGATCGATGTTGATGAAAGCAACGTCTTCAAAACCAATCCGGATGTGGCGGATACGGACCAGGATCAGATGACCGATGCTGAAGAGTTGATGTACTGGAAGTCTCTCTGGAATGGCGACATCGACGATGACGGCATCATCAACCTGCTGGACGAAGATTCCGATGGTGACACCTATTTGGATGGTTATGAAAAAATAAAAGGCTATGATCCGGGCGATGCCACCTCGCATCCCACAGGGTTGGATGATGACATCACCCTTGGTCAATTAAGAGAAGAATTGGCGGCCGCCGGATGTTTCATTACATCTGCTGACAGTCAGAAAAGCCTCAGCTCCGAGAGTACGCCGAATATGTTGATCCTGCTCCTGGCGGTTGTTTCCGGTATCGTCGGGATTATTAGATCGATATATGAAAAGAGGAACAGTAATTATTAGACAGGATCTACAGGATTTTCAGGATGGGTTTAATTTCTCCCTTCCTTCCGGGAAAAGAGAAAAATAAAAGAATCCAATTGATCCTGTAAATCCTGTCTAATAAAGCAATTATTTTTTGGGGAAAGGAGGTACTCAGGAAAAAGATGACGTAATCGCTATTTCTCGTGCACTATGCAACAGCTCAATTATTTAATTTAACTGTAATACGCCCTCCACAACCCCTGTAGGTGGCCCTGCCCGGTGAAAGCCGGGCAGGGCCCTCGTTTTTGATAGCCACCCTGTATGAATACTGCCTTCGGCGTGTTCCTCTTACTCGGAAATTCAACAGGGCAGGCGAATTTTCACGAATTTTCACGAATTAATATAAAAAGATAACTTAACCGCAGACTCACACAGATGTACGCAGATTGCAATAAAATGCTGCGCATTTCATTGCGGAATATTTGTGTCGGACGACCATACTGCGAACAAGTTGATCCAGCAAGCACCAGGGGAATTCGTTTCGTTCATACAGTCGCAAATTTCACAGTGCATGAATGTCCAACACAAAGTTGCATGCCCTTCGGGCAATTTTCGAGTTGAGTAAAGAGCAAAAATTTTTGAGTAGGTGGTTATATTGGTAGCCGGGACCAAAGAGATTATATACCATTGACCATGGTCATTGACCATGGTTATTCATTGCTAAGTGATGAATAAATTTCAAGGGGGCATTTATGGATCTGGAAATTGTATCCATATCAAAATTCAAGGCCACTTGCCTGGCATTGTTGAAAAAAGTCCAAAAAACAGGTGAGCCTATCATAGTTACGCGAAAAGGAGAGCCAGTGGCGATGGTGGTGCCGCCTCCGGAGGTGGATAAAACCGGTCAATGGCTGGGTTCATTTCGATCATCAGGAAAAATCCTTGGCGATATAATTTCACCGGCTTGTGATGAGTGTGATTGGGAGGTGCTCGGGCCCTGAAGTAATAATACGATATACCATCTTAATTCGTATAATTTTTACAAATAATTAACCGCAGACCAGGCTTCGTTCCGCTAGTGCGGAACTACGCCCCGGCACGCCCGTGAGAATCTGGCCATAATTTTTATCCTGGTTAGCTTGATTTCCGACCAATTGCGGGCAGGATCACACAGAAATACACAGAATTAAATTTTAATTAACCGCAGACCAGGCTTCGCAGAAGGCTTCGCCCCGGCAAGCCCACGCAGATAAACGCAGACATGGGAAAATGCTGGCGCATTTTCCTTGAGAGTACTTTTCGCTTCGCGACCGGTACCCCACTGGCAAGATCCTTTATTCTGGCAGACTTGATTTCGAGGAAGATGGGATAAGACGGCGGTGGTGTTGCGAAAAGAAAAACTGCATGCCCTTCGGGCAATATGAATGCCGGTGCTATTAACCCTACAACGTAACTTATGGTTCTTTTAAAAATTGTTTTTCTCTTTTTTTTCTATGCGATAGATAGGAGCGGTGATTCCTATCCTGTATCCACTGGATTTGCTCAATCAGCGTAT
>Ga0126335_1003174_pt1 | contig 10141 bp, 7 predicted proteins | sample OlaspJWI45metaG_FD_108409 | JGI IMG/M metagenome (GOLD analysis project Ga0126335, IMG submission 108409) | Marine gutless worms symbiont microbial communities from Oahu, Hawaii - Olavius sp. 1 OAHU.JWI-45 metaG | ecosystem: Host-associated > Annelida > Digestive system > Unclassified | place... | reverse complement strand
CCACACAGTCCCACAGTGGACCAGCTACCAACTGCTGCACCAATTGTGCCATTGCTTCCGACAGGTAACATGCATGCTCGCTTCGATGTGTGAATTGTGCATTCTTTTTAATACGAGTTTTGATTCTTTCACTGTTGAGTTGTGCACAGATAATGCAGCCGTTATAAGTTTTAAAAGAATAAAAAAAATTGACAACTAGCAAGCTTAGTAAAATTTCTTGTGCACTTACACATTTTTATGCTGAAAAAAATGCTCGTAATAAACTGTTATGGAGTTCAGAGCTGCTGTAGTGGGGATTTGCAGAAATGTATATGAAATATATTTATATTCGTAATTTGCCACTTGATAAGATGCTTGCACACATTGTACGTGTGGTATTTAGCATCAGGTACTGTACATGAGTTGGAGATTTTTGGACAAAGTCAGTATGCTTGTGTGTGTGTTACTTTCATGTCATAACTGAAAATTTCCATCTCCCATCTCCCTGTAATATAGCGTCAGTTAGTTGTATTTAAACTGACATTAGTAGAATATTTTTTCAATTGCTGTGATGTAGTTGGTGTGTATTTGTCTCGGTTAACTCAGCCTTTCATCCCTCCCGGGTTGGTAAAATGAGTACCAGCTTTGGCTGGGAAGTAAACAGACCCAGGCTACCATGCACTAGCCCCATGTCCATGGTCTTGCAGTGTAACTGGTGTCTGGCTGAGGGCTATGGAGATGGAGATCATCCAGTGGGCTCTTGTGGCCTGAAAAGGACTTTTCTTATGCATTTGATGAGTATTAGCTTTATCAGTCTATTTGAGATAAATTAGAATAACTTACTTATTGACACATTGTTTCATATTATATCCATAGTCTGCTGCACTTCTGAATGTTCAGTGATTTACTCGGATTGACAAGTGCATACTGAATGCCTCTGTAGCAGTCGCCGGTCGCCACATCCTTGTAAGCTCTTGTTTCTGTAACATGACAAACTTTTTATTTAAAATATAAGCACTGCAATGAGTACAGTGTAGTAACACTGATGTAGGCACACCGTCGTCTCCTGGCTGTGTGCGTGCCGACTCTGCCGTATCAATAGAGGGAGCTGTCGGTGGGGCGCCTCCGCCTGTTGCTAGCACAAGCTTCTCAGAAACTGCATCCATCATGAATGAGCTGCCTCCACAAATGTTCGGTAATTGATGTTTCTGTGTTCAGTTTATTGGATGGTCTGCTTTAACTCATTGTTGTGCAACGTGATGAATTTGTGGAGTTAGAGACTTTACGTAACATTGACTTTCTTAAATTTGCTTGTATATCTGCACTAATTTATTTTGATCATGACAACGTTTGTGGCATCTTGATATTGCAGCTTGGATTGAATTTTTACGATTGTTTTTTTATATTAAAAACTCTGCTTGTTAACAGAATATATAGAATACAGATGTTGTTTCTTGCCTGAAGTCAAAGGTAGAATAAGTTGCACATTTGATGTTTTGCAGCTGTTTAGAATTCTAAAAGTACGGTGAATACTTTCAGGCTAAAAATCCTCTAGCATGCTGAATGTGCTGTTTGTGTGGCTGATAGGGTTTACCGAGTGGGGTGATGATGCCGATGTTCTGGCACAAGTGATAGCTCAGTCACAGCATGAGTATCTGGCTAGTCTGAAGAAAAGCTCCACCACTGTGCCAAAGAGTGTCGACGTCTTGAGTCCTCAAGATGGCTCAGCTAAGAGTGGCGATGGCACTGCAGCCGGCTGTGACAAAGGAAAGAGTCCAATGCCGAAAGATCGGCAGACTTAGCCGCAGAATCCTGACCTTTTAGGACTGTAGCATGATTCGCTGGAGAGCATTTCGGTAAATCATCGGCTCAAGTCTGATGGTGAAGATATATCCAGCTGACAGACAGTGTGTTAGGTCTTGTCCAGAATGTTGTTATGTACTCTGCAATCTGTAAATGAAATCACTGACGTTAAATGTAAATTGCTTACACTAGGATTTTCTGCTAGCTAATCAGTAATCTTACAGCATCGTATTCATGCCTGTGATAGTGTGATTGCACAATTCTCATGATGTACTAGCTAACATTTATCTGAATCGGATGATTGAATAATGATGGCAAACAGTTAGTGTCACATTTCGTCTGCCTTTTTTCTTTCATCAGAAAAAAACAATAGGAATTAATTTTCTCCAGTTGTCTGTCTTCCGTTATAAGTACTAGACCTTTTGTTTCTCTACTATAATACATAGAATGGTTGACTTGATAAAGATTATCATTGAAGATTATTCAAAGTGAATTATCTGAAAGATAATAGCGGCATTCAATCGAGTTTGGTCTAAGATTTAATTAGTATTCATGAGCCACGAATATTTTCATTGCATCTTACTTACTTCCTTACAGAACAGTTTCATATTGCACTTTTGTTTTCAAAACCATCGATGTTTTGGTGTTTGGGTTGATAATTAACAATGATGTCAAATAAATTGTCACATTTTTGTATAGTAAGTTTGAGGATAATGTTCAGGATAATCTTTTTTGTCAAGTCACCTGGTCTATTCGTCCCAGACATCATTGACTTTACTACCATTCTTGTCATTTCAGCCGGCATTTCTCTTTCAAATTGCATCTCTCACTATCTCTTCCTGTTGTATAGTTTTTTTATCTCTTTTTCCTTGGTGAGAAAGATTTCAACATTTAGCTGGTATTTCTTAGCATAGTTTGTGCTGTGGGAATGAAGGAGTTTTTCATCAATTCTCTGTTCTTTCCATATGACTTGCAAATATGCATTTGTAAATGTCTTACATTATTTTGTGACGTGATGTGTAATAACTGTGGGCAGTAGAATATCATGGATGCAAAGCGAAAGGATTCATAGCAAACCTAATTGTTACACTGTTACTTGACTTTATGTCCGTGTGCACTAATTGTGTATGTGATCTTGTTTGGAAGAGTTTTCGCTAGTGCATTGGAAAATTTAGATTTGAAAAGCCTTGGTTTATGGTGTATTTTTATGCACCGACTGGTGGTGGTGTCAACAATTGTACATTGTTGAATGTTTTTCGGTTACTGTTACATGCAGGTAGCTTATTGTTGCTTTGCGATTAAACTCAGAATAGATAATACATGTATTAATTCAACTTGTGGAAATAAATGAGAGTTTTACTGTTACTTCAACCAACACAGCCTTTGGAAGTTAACATACAGCTTGTAAGTGTAAATATGTATTACTAATGAAGTTTTAGTCTAGTTTCGCCAATTGGAGAATGATTAGGACCAAGACTGGAGATATGACCATTGACCAGCTCTAATCTTTAACTTTGTGTGAACAGTTTGATTTCATGAAAGCATAGCTGGTGGGTGGGCTAACTCGAAATGATGGAACGCCCATAAATTTTGACGGCTGACGAGTGCAGTTTATACCTTCTGAATTTGCATCAGTAAACCAAAAAATTGCGATAGCCTTAACGATGGATATTCTTAAGTATATAGTCCACACACCATGCTGTCAGGAAACGATTCTCACTTTCTTGGTCTGAGAGAAATGTCTTAGCTACTTCTTTCAAGACCACCCCATTAGTGCCAATGTAATAATACAAGAGCTCGGCTATCGCTTGGTCAGTTCACATCACGGCTATAGTCGAAACCCGCATCATAGATTTTATAGATAGATAGGGGTTTTATGATACTACGACGTCATGGGGCCATTATGTGAACCCAGTAGTGGCACGTTATGGTACCCAACCGGGAATCCAAAGTGAGACGCTATGGTACCCTTGTCTGAATTCAGTAGCGTCACGCTATGGTGCCTTACCAAAATTTGATGTCAGTACCCTAATGTGAATCCAATTGTGGAACGTTATTGTACCCTTGCCTAAATTCAATTCACGGTTGGCATCCCCCTTGGGGCCTCCGCCCCCAGACCCACGTTATAAGCTCACTCGCCATGTGCCTCCCACACCGTCTGTTAATTCTCCCCTAGGCTAAACTACTGGTCGCTGGATAAACCCTGAATACATACATAATTTACAAACATACTGACGTACACGCGACCAAACGCATAACCACGCATCAACGCGGGTGGTAAACACGCTGTTACCTGGAACTAACCCAAGGTTCATGTACATAGACAAAGTACAGTCGAGATTTTGGACTTGGACATTGCTGGCGACGATGCGCTAAAATGTTATTGAGCTGCATTCCGGACCGCCAACCTTCGTCAACAACAAACAAGCCGCGCTTGCTTACGTGCGAAATGCGAACCAGTCGCAACTAGACTCAGTAATTCGCCAAAGACGTATAATAACGCAGAGCCGGCCTTAGGCATAGGCAAACTAGGCAGCCGCCTAGGGCCTCCGATTGGTGGGGGCCTCGCACAGGAATCAGGCCACCAAATTCACTTCGCCTAGGGCCTCCAATTACCTAAGGCCGGCCCTGAATAACGTTGAGTTGGGCTGGATATAGACATGTATTGTCCTTGAAACGAAGACGTGCCCCCATACAAGTTTTAGCCTATGGGGGCACGTAACCCCAACATCTACCCGGCAGGGTCATGCAAATTATCGAAATGTGAGGAGAAAGATACTAAATTAGTTTTGAAAGTTGTCAACTACAGTAGTTTTAAGTTAACTATTTCTAAATTAGTCAATGCACAGCACCGAGCGATTGCCAGCAAAAAAAGGAATAAAAGAGGAGACGAACGGAAAGGTGGAAAGGGACTAACCGCTTGCTCATCTAAAAATCTACTGCTAGGCAAATTATTGTATTTATAACATAATAACGCTCAAGTAGATTGCAAAAAAATTGCGGCGACCGGCAACTGCTACAGAGGCATTCAGTATGCACTTGTCAATCCGAGTAAATCACTGAACATTCAGAAGTGCAGCAGACTATGGATATAATATGAAAACTGTTGGGCTTTCAGACGGGCACCTGTATGCAGGTTTCATTCAACTGGAAAATATTTTGTTTTCAATGCTCTGCTGGTGGGCTTTCCGATGACGTCACATTAAGCGTAGCGCCCCAGTAGTTTCAGTGTAGGCCTATACCTCCAGCAGCGACTATAACCTGCATGCGGCAGACCTACAGCGCTGCATGCGTATGTAAAGCGACGGCCTGGTTAGAGCCATTCAGTAGTTTGACGCGTGTCAGCTGAGACAGTGTCGTCGTAGTGTTGGAGTTAGATTTTAACTTTTTCAAGTAAAATATGACGGCGGTTTTGTCTCGAATTTCACATATCATTTCATCGCAGCTGCGAGACGCCAGCAAAAGTCCTCCTTCGCCAAGACGTGTTAAAAATCGAGGTATGTTTTTGGCTCTGGTCTTGACTTGACAGTTTTTATTTTCTTGCATTGAAACCTATCAGTGGTTAATATTGATCTTGAGTGTTTATTACCACTGTTTATTTTCTCCAATTTTCTGAACCAACTTGTTAACGCGGACATTTTGTTTGAAAGATCCCCTTTCGTAATTGTATCAGATGAATTAAATTACAATTGTATGTTGCCGTGCAGACATTATGTGAATATACTTTGGTTCGAGTTACGATAGGCCTAGGTAGCAACTAGAGATTTCAGTTTGGATCGTCAAACCCTCCAGGCCGTTTCCATCTTTTTTTCTCATCCAATTTCTCTCTTCTTGCATCTTTGCCGCGTTAGCAGGACATGGCTGTTACTCTCTTATTTTGTCTTTGCTCGTTAAATTGCAAGAATTATCAAATGTTTGTAGCAGAGCGAAAGAAGTCAAACGACTTGTTGGAGAAAAAGTACCAGCTTGGCTGCGTCATTGGAAGTGGCGGATTTGGCACCGTGTACTCCGGTACGCGACGCAGCGATGGACTTCCGGTAAGCTACGTCTGCGTGTTTCTGTGCTTCGTTTATATTGAGATCTACAGTTCGTAGAAACTGCAAAATACAATGCAAACTGCAAATGCAAATAAAACGTACAATACAATACAACAACAAAATACAACGAAGACTGACAGACAGCCTAGGCCGATTGCATGAATTCAGAATAGTGTGACGGGCGGACGGACCGTGGGACACACGAATTAGTAGCCTACCTTATGTACTGATGTACCACCATAGTATAACTTCTGGTTGTCTGAACGCCATTTACAGATATGCTAATTGACACAAATGTTGATGTGCAGGTGGCTATTAAGTATGTTCAGAAGTCTAAAGTAGCACATCTAGTTCTGCAGGTTTGTAGTTGATTTTTTTTCATATACTCTAATTTACAGATACATAGGCGTATGCAGGATTTCACAATGGGGGGAGGTTAAACATCCGACGTGCAGCCTTGCCGACATGATTGTTGATGAACAAGCAATATTGTGTTAATGACATGTCACCAGTACAGTTATTGTATACGCCAACAACGGGAGACAAAAATTATTATTATCATTTACCACTACTTAGGCTACGAAAATTATTGGGCCACAATGTTTTGACTTGTTCAATGGGAGGTGGGTTTGAATCCCCCAACCCCCCTCTGCGTACGCCCCTGTACATATATTTCGAAGCTTCGGCGGGCATAAGCGAAACTTGCTGTATGGAATCTAAAATATCTCGTACATAGGTAATCTATATCGTGTAATGGCATATACTCATGGGCGTAGAAATACTAGCTGGAGTTTAGACATAATTGCGGTCAGTCTAGAACGTGACAAGTCTGCAGTATCCCAATATGGTTGCTCGACGCTGGACTATTCAGATGAAGGCCTAACTTTACGTATAATGCTTTGATAACGCGGCGGTAGACAACACTTGCACTTGCTGAATGGAATCTAATCTTGTTTGGCTATGGACTGTGTGAAGAAATCTGAAGTGAACGCACCTCAGAATAGGCACATTTATGTGTCCAAACAAACTCTGGTGAAAATGTAACAGGACGACGGCCAGTACGTTCCAGACGAGGTGGATTTTCTGCGTCGCGTCCATCACATTCCAGGAGTCCTGCATCTACTCGACTACTACCACCACTCAGACGGGTACATGTTGGTAGTAGAACGTCTGGCCAACGGCGTGGACCTGTTTGACTACATCACCCAGCGAGGGACGCTCGATGACGCCGAGGCGCGTCGGGTGTTTAGGCAGATCGTCAAGACGCTGTGTCAAGTGCACGAGGCGGGAGTCGTACATCGCGACGTCAAGGATGAAAACGTCATTCTTGACTTGGACACTGGTGACGCCAATCTCATTGACTTTGGGTCAGCGGCTCGCCTGTACGACGGCATCTACCGCGACTTCGACGGTCTGTCTATCAGTATGATAACAATAATATTAACAATAGGCCAAAGTTATTTGGTGAAAGTCGCATCGAAATACCCTTCGCCGTAGGGGATCGGTACCTCTAATGCAATGTGCCTTGGATCACTAATAGTCTCTACCCCGAACAGAACCTCGATCCGTGCAGCCGTTTTTGCACAGCGCAACCGCGTTACAGACAGACTGACGCTAGGGATCATCTTCGGTCGCATTCATTCGATGTTGTATAATAATATGACATGTTTATAAGCCACCGTGAGTTAATACGGTCAGAGTCACTACAAGAGCGTCACTTGTAATTTGGGAAACAGTTATGTCATGTTAGTATTGCGAAAACTGGCGATTTTGTTGCTGTTTTCGTGAGACGGTCAATCATTCGGTGGCTGAAACTAAACTAACTACATACCGCTCGTGGTCCCACAGAGCTTACGGGATTTGGCATACATTTGAATTGAATCATGCCGTTATTGAAACACATGATTTTCTGAGGAATGCCTGTAATACTTACTGTAAAATCGACATCGTTTGCGATCATCCCCAAAGTATATTCTGAATCCGCAGGAAGATCAGGAGTTGAGATACCGTAAGAGGAAATACGAGAGAAAAGCGAGACTGCGCTCAGCCTGCTAGTTGTCTTATAATAGAACCCAGGCCTACATTGTCTAGCCGTGTGGCCTCCTCCATGATCGCGGCCTGAGCACGTGCACTGCTGTTCTATCGCTTGTTCATCGCTGGCGGCATGGCGCGCACCTGCTTGCTCTGACTGACGACACTTTATCATTCATCCGCCAGCTCAGCAGCAGCAACTGCTGCTGATTCAGCATCACTCATGATCTCTGCAGCTATTCAGCTTGCATATCTGCATCCGAGCAAATGAACTGCTCTCTACGAACAGATACAAGTTGCTGGTACAGAAACCTACAGTAGCCCATCTGAAAGTAAAGGTAAAGGTAGACGTATGTTTTATATAGTGCCTGCACATCGACGCCTTTATCCACAAATTCGATGAACCATACCTGCTTTTTCTATCCCAGCCAAAGTTGATCCTCATTTACTGATCCCGGAAGGGTGAGCTGGCCTGGCATTGTAACTGTGATCTGAGTAAAGCGACCGTTTATTGCAGTTAGACACGATGTAATACTAGTAATTTGTACAATAATTCGATTAAAATCAAATTAATTAAAGTTTCGGACTAACTGAATTTTACTAGTCAGACGCGAAGTAATAGGCCAATTTCTTGTATTTTTCGTACTTAAGGTGCAGTTAACAATCAACTGAATTTGCAGTCATCTGAGTTTCTTACTGGCAGTGGCCTGTATCATGCAAGGGGCTTATGTCGCTGGCCTTTCTGAACCGCTGTTGCAGCTGCATACACATAGGCAATGAACAGGTTCAGAACTTTGGCGTCGTCGATATGTCAATGTCTTACTTGGCATGTGGACTGCATATGCAGTGAGCCCATCAGACGTTAGGCCAACCTTCAGACGAAACATCATACTGGCTGGCACCTGTCTTACTTTATTGCTGTTTACCGCAGCAGCTTAAGCGTACAGCTGTCATATAACTTATTTACACCCGCCCACATGTACAAGAAAAAGCGTGTTGATTAATGGGGAAAATGCTGATGCAATATTGTCAACAAATTTGAATTTACACTGTCATTTTGTTTCCATGTCATAATTTCTGATGCCACACAAACAAGATTACCAGCAATGATTGTGATCTTCTAATCTTTACTTTTGCGAGTCGTGACATCATCAGCTCAGCAGCCCTTACCTAGTTACCTTTCTGCCAGTTTTTGGCTTCTGGGGACTTTTTATTCTCTAGTCAGATGCAGGGAAGGGACGGACAGCCAACGGCAATACGTAACGCAGCTTTGTAGATGGACGACCGCACAGGAAGAAAAAATATGCTGACTGTCATTTACGCTGAACTTTGGCTCTAGAAGTATAATCTGTTCAAAGCTTGTGACGTTGATGTGGCTGCCAGTTGCGGCGTGTCCACAGCGTGCTCACTCGCTACCAAAAAACATTATCGTTTTATTGGGCCATCGTTGTTGTTAACGTTGTCTTTTGAACTCCGCGGGTTGTCGAAAAATTACCCATGACTGACGAAGCTGCTGAGATTCCATCTTAGAATAGATCCAGCAATTAGACTTTGGCTTGTGCATTCGTTCGGTACATGACAATGACAAATGCGAACATAATTTACCCCAGTCAAGGTACACAGCGCATCTTGTTGATTTCGGGTACAAACACGACCTTCTGACCTGTGGAAACTTTCAGCTGCAGCAGCTGCTGAGCTATGTATATAATACCGGTAGTGTTTACTATGTTGTTTTGCTGTTTTATTACCCCTTGCAGCTACAGTAAGCCTAATTCAAGCTGGCGTATGTTGGCTGCGAAATCTTTGCACTAATTGTAGATAACAAGGCTTTATGAGACACAACCGACGCATTTCAGGGAAAACGTGAAGAAATCATAAAACGCATGAATCAGTTAAGGAAATGGATGTATCTCGCAAAAAGTAGAGGGGCAAAGAATAGGCTACCGAGTTGCTCTACTTGGCCGCCGCGGAATGTGAATATGCTATAGACCTATTTTGTAATCTGAGCTACAGTGCCGCTATAAAAGCCATTCATCAGCTGAGTTATGACTGTGGCAGTGGTCTACTTTGTGAGTATTTTCTTTCAGACGTCCTTACTTCGTCCACATTTTCGTCATGATCATGCGAGCTACCACAGCGACGCAGTATGACTTGCAAAATTATATAGGCCGGTGTTCAAAGTAAATTAGGCTTGCGTACGACGTGAAAAAAACACTGAAAACAGTCGATTCTCCAGCGTAGCTTTCATAAAGTGTGGTTCACACTGGATACATGTGTCCGCGGGACATATG
>Ga0126335_1003173_pt1 | contig 10142 bp, 8 predicted proteins | sample OlaspJWI45metaG_FD_108409 | JGI IMG/M metagenome (GOLD analysis project Ga0126335, IMG submission 108409) | Marine gutless worms symbiont microbial communities from Oahu, Hawaii - Olavius sp. 1 OAHU.JWI-45 metaG | ecosystem: Host-associated > Annelida > Digestive system > Unclassified | place... | reverse complement strand
TGAGCCTAAATGCTTTTTACTAATCAAAAACAGTGAGATAATATTTTGCCAAAATTACAAGTTGGATGCGTAGTAAAATTGTATCATATTGATATTATTGAATTGTTACCCGGACAGTAGTGAATTCAGATACGAATTCCTTTGGTCAATCCCTGCACCACCGGATACTCAAACCACTGGAAGAAACGCTCGAATCCATCGACAATTGGCCTGAAATAGATCTATTTAAAAATCATCACTAAGGCGCGAAACTTACCCGATTGGATTTTCGAGTACCTCCAGCAAAAGGTAACCATACGAAATTTTGACATTTACGATCAATGGACGGGAGGGACACCGCGTGAAAAAAATAGTGCTAATTCTGTGTATAATATCTCTGATCGGTTCATTCGCATATGCTCAGGACACGCCCCAGCCGATCAAAATAGCCGTCAAAGAGTTCCCGCCATTTGTCTTTAAGGACTTGAGAGGGTTTTCCATCGACATGGCTAAAATTATTTGCGAGCGCAATGGATTAAAACCGGAGTTTGTCTACTATGAAACGGTGCCGGAGGTCCTCAATGCGGTGGAATCCGGAGAATGCGACATCAACTTTTCCGGCACCACCATTACGGCCGAAAGAGAGAAAAGAGTCGACTTCTCGCACCCGTTTTTTGATTCGGGACTCATCGTTGCGGTTAAGGAAAACCCCGAAAACAGGATGCTGAACTTCGCCTTGAAAATCATGAAAGTGATCGGTTATTCCCTGCTTGTTTTTCTGATCGGACTCACGGTGGTTGCCCATGCGATCTGGTATTTGGAAAAAAGCGACAAACATAAAAAGAGTTTTCCCACCGACTATAAAAGGGGGATCGTGGATGCCTACTGGTGGGCTGTGGTAACCATGACGACGGTCGGTTACGGCGATAAGTGTCCCAGGAAAGTCATCGGCCGCGTCATTGCCTCTGTCTGGATGATTATCGGCATTATCTGGTTTGCGGCCTTTACAGCGACCCTGACATCATCATTGACCCTGAATCGAATAGGCCACGGTGAGATAACAGGCCTGACGGATCTCAGCAGCAAAAGAGTGGCCGTGATTAAAGGGACAACCAGCGAAAACTTCATGCGCTATATCGATGTGACCGTCATGATGGTTGAAACGTTTGATGATTTGATCCGGAGCCTTAAAACCGAGACTGTCGATGCTGTTGTATATGATGCCCCCGCCTTGATGTATTTGGCTAAAAAAGATCCTTCCATTAAAGTGGTCGGTTCGATGTTTGATGAACAAAAATATGGCGTTGTTTTTCCTCATGGCGCGCAGAATTCATATAAGGAAATATTCAATATTGCTATTCTTGAAATGCAAAAAAGCGGTGAATACCGTAAAATTTATAACAAATGGTTTTGAACGGCTGGTGTTCGCCCGCATTCCCATAGTTCACAGAATCTGCTATTATTGTAGCAGTTGATCAATCTGAAAAACCAGGCAAGTTTTTTCCTGATACGTATTCATGGGTGCCTATGACTTTTTGGGAGCGCTTAGTCAACAATCTAAGTTCACAGATGGCGTCAGATCCGGGTGTATTGCCCGGTATTTTATTCATAGTGACCACTTTCGGTTGTTCGGCCTATCTTGCGATTCCGCTGTACCGGCATTTTTTTGGGTACAAAGATATTTCCCAGGTGCTGTTCCTCGTCATCCTCTTGCCGCTCAGCCTGGTGCTGATGCTGGTATGTTGGCCGGTTATTCTATTTCTGGAAATCTTCGGGATGCAAAACGAAGTAGTTCAGATGCTGCTGGCAACGCTTTTCGTAATTCTCTTTAGCCTTTTCGTGAGATACTGGCAGAATACGTACTATCCAATTCGGGCACGGCGAGTTAATGCCAGAAAGACCGCCAGGCAACCATCAAAGAAGATGTTCCGACCTTTGACCCGGATAGAGTTGCTGATGATACTTGTCGCCCTAATAAGTATCGGCCTGGCTGTTGATCAATTTACCCATATTCTAAATACCGATATTCGCAATTTCCTGATCGTCTTCATAGCGTTGCCGCTGGTGATACTCATTGTGATTGGTGACCTCTTTGAAGTCCGTGACCTGTTTAAAATCTTCTCCGGTAAACCAAAAAGCAAATGAACCGAATGGCCTGTAATCGTTGCCAAACACAGATTATTGCGCCTCTGTCATGAATCCCCTCCATCGTCCGGGTCCAATTTCCGTATATTGCCGGGTTATATTTTTATGCAGATTTCCATTGGCATCGATGCGTAAGGTTGTTAATAAGAAATCATGTTTGGATCAGCCAAACTGGATACTCCCAATCAGCAATAAAGCATAAAAAAATGATGCCAACCATCCTGCTCGTGACCCTGTGGATTGCCTGGTGCGTGCTTCACAGCGCGTTAACCAGTCTCACCGTCACCGAATCGCTTCGAAAACGGTTTCCGGACGGTTTTCGCTTCTATCGAATTTTTTTCAATTTTATTGCCGCGGCCACGTTGCTCCCGGTCCTGTTGTACAGCTTTTCCCAAAGAGGCGACCCGGTTGTCACCTGGGATGGGCCCTGGCGGATTATACCGATCCTGCTGGGAACGGCAGCCCTGTTTTTGTTTGTTGCGGGTGCCCGCCGTTATGATTTTTTCCAGTTTCTCGGGCTGCGTCAAATCAGAGACAATAAGAGCTGCAGCGTGCTCACCGACGACTGCTCCCTGGACACCGGTGGCGTGCTGTCGGTGGTTCGCCACCCCTGGTACAGCGGCGGCATGCTCATCGTCTGGGCCCGGCCCCTGGACCTGGCTGCGATTTTGACCAACCTTGTTATTTGCGGGTATTTTTGGGTGGGGGCGATCCTGGAAGAACGAAAGCTCAAGGTGCTGTTCGGTCAGCAATATGCGGACTATCAAAACCGCGTGTCCATGCTTTTTCCAACAAAGTGGCTGATGAGTATATTATCTCAAAAAACTTAAAACTGAGTCCGATTCAATTAAAAACCTAACGACAGCGGTTTAGGATGGAGAATGGAGGTGCGATGAACGTTCTGGTATTGTATTATTCCAAAGGTGGCAATACCCGCAAGCTGGCCGATGCGATCGCTGAGGGTGTCGGTCAGGTTGACGGTATCGAGGTCGTATTGCGCCATACCCGCGAGGTGACCAAAGACGAATTTGTGGCCGCTGAAGGACTGATCGTCGGGTCACCGGTTTATTTCGGAACAATGGCTGCCCAGCTGAAAAAGGTCCTGGATGAATATGTTGGCGTTCGCCGGAAGATGGAAAACAAGGTCGGTGCCGCTTTTGCCACCTCCGCCGATCCAAGCGGAGGTAAAGAGACCACTATGATGTCGATCATTCAAGCCTTGCTCATATACGGGATGATCATTGTCGGTGATCCATTGTCGGCCACCGGGCATTTCGGGACCTCCTGTGCAGGCGCTCCGGATGACGACACCCGGGAAAACGGACGAAAACTGGGACAGCGGGTTGCCGGACTGGTCAAACAGCTACGCCGGCAGGTGGATTGAGAAAAAGGCGGATTTATGAAAATTGACGTGAAAAAACCCGGTTCCGGCGAGATCAAAGACAAGGGGGTCTTTGAATGGCCGATCTGGGAAAAAGAAATTTCCAAATTCGACTGGCACTATGATACGGACGAAACCTGTTATCTGCTGGAAGGGCGGGTCGAGGTGACCACACCCGACGGAGAGACGGTTCGCTTCGGCGCCGGAGACATGGTCCATTTCCCGGCCGGTCTCTCCTGCGCTTGGGATATCTCGGAACCGGTAAAAAAGCACTATCGGCTGGGCTGATTTGTATTAAGATAATGGCCACAAAAAGACAGAATACGCTAAAATATATATGGTAACTAAAAGGATAATTATAGCTGTTATACGAATCAATTTCCGTAAACCAAAGCGTATCTCAGGCTACGAATGTTAGGATTGAGAGCATCGCTTCACTCCTTCCAACTATAAATTCAGTTATGCGCGATACCTGAGTAAATTGAATATCATTTCCCTCCCTGGCGGAAGGGATTGAGGGAGCGGGAAAATAAGATCGTGTTTCTTATAGATAAGAAACCCAGTTCCTACCGGAACTAAATTTTTGCGCCGTCTTGGTCTTTTTGCGGCTATTTGGATTATTGATAAATCCTAATCCTGATTCGTTATGGAAGATATTCCATATGTACATCATCGACAGCCATATTCATTGCGGTATCCAAAATGTTTCTCAGCCCTTCTCTGACATCCAACCGTTGCTGGATGAAGCCGGGATCGATGGTGCCTGCCTTTTTGCACCGGTGGAAGATATTTACTACCGTTATCAGTCCTTTTTTGACGACAACGCTCAATGGCGTGAATGCCGGGTAAATGCCCATCAATATCTGCTGGAAGTTGCGGCCGAGGAAAAAGAGATATTTCCCTATTATTTTGTGTGGAATGACTTTCTCATTGATGATCTTGATCAAAATTTTGTAGGGATCAAATGGCATCATCATGCCGGTGAACCTTCGTATCGCTATGATTCTCCCGAGTGCGATGCGATGATAAATGCCATTTGCCGGCGCCGAATGCCCATCGTTTTAGAGGAAACCCTTGAGCAAACCCTGAAATTCCTGGAGACAGTCGACGGGCGAACACCGGCCATCATTCCCCACCTGGGTATGTTGAATGGGGGCTATCGACGGCTGCTGGAGATCGGCCTCTGGGATGACGATTCCGTTTACGCCGATACGGCCCTGGCCGGAACAAAGGAGATTGCAAATTTTGTGGCGCGGTATGGACCGGATCGTCTGTTGTTCGGCAGTGACTTTCCCTTCGGCGATCCAAGCGGCCAGCTGCAGCGTCTGCGTTCAGTGAATCTGCCGGAGCGGGACATGGAAAAGATCTGTGCTGAAAACATACTGAGGCTTCTTAACGCAGTGACAGAGTAGATGCAAAACCGACTAACTTAGAAGAGGTCTGGATGGAACTGCTGGCCAAGTCCGGTAACTTACCATTTCCTAAGCCAGGTAGTATTCTTCTAACACTTCTTTTTTGCCTTAATGTTTGCCTCACAGGCTGTGGTGAGAAGAATACTGATCGTGCCGGCCAGGAGCGGATTGTTAAATTTGCCCAGGCAGTCGAACGATTGCGTGAAACATTTCGCATCCCCGGTCTATCCGTGGCAGTTCTTCACAATCAACAGGTTATCTTTGATGAAGGTTTCGGCTACGCGGATATTGAAAATAAAATCCCCGCCACAACCGACACCCCCTATAACATCGCTTCCCTGACCAAACCATTCGCAGCAGCCGTCCTGATGAAACTGGTGGAAGAAGGTCGATTGAACCTCGATGATAAGATGGCTGACCTTTTAACGGATACCGAATTCAATTATGGTGGGAATACCATTCGGGGGCATGCCAAGGCATGCGAAAAAATTAAAGCGGCACGCAAAGACCCCCTTTCCCCCATTGCTCCATTTTTAATGGATTACCGCTGCGAATCTGAGAGTATAGCGGTGAGGCATCACCTTACCCACACGGCCCAGGGCGTGCCCGGAAATACCTTTCGGTACAACGGTTTTTTGTTTGGCTTGCTGTCTTATGTCGCTTACGAAGTATCCGGTAAGTCTTTTCAGGAACTGCTTGTTACGGATATCATCGATCCGCTTGAGATGAAAAGGACACTTCCGAATGTCGACAACAGCCAGCGCGAACAGATTCTGACTGATCGCTCCAAATACTACCGAATTGACGGTAACGGAGAGTTTGTTGCTTCCGGGTACCAGACGGATCTATCTGCGGCAGCCGGTATGATTTCGACCGTGCACGACCTGGCCGAATTTGACGTCGCCATGGACAGAAACTTGATTGTATCGTCTACCTCGAAGTCAAAAATGTTTACTCCGGCCGTATCCAATAGCGGCCGACCGTTTCCTTATGGATTGGGCTGGTTCGTGCAGGAATCCAGGGGTGTCAAGCTGGTCTGGCATTATGGCTGGGCACCCAGGGCCTATTCGTCACTCATACTGAAAGTTCCGGAAGAAAACCTGACGTTGATTTTACTGGCCAACAGTGAAGGCGCCAGTGCGCCGTTCGATCTCGGAAAGGGAAACATCTTCAATTCTCCTTTTGCGATAGAATTTCTGGATCTGTTTGCGAATCTGAAAGCCGAAATACCGATTGCCGGTTCCATTAAAAACATTCATGAACCGGACAACACTGCCAGCACGTATATCGATGTAGTGATCGGCAAGGCCTTCACCGGCAAACTACCGGATGACATCGAATCCATCACCGTAACCGGCCCGAGCGGGGTACTGCCGATCGGCAAACAAGACTTCACCTATATTACCGGCCTGAGGGACTTTTGGATTCGATTGCCCGGTTCGCCCGCTATCGGAACTTACTCATTTACCGTGACCGGCGGCACCAGGAGTGGATCATCAACAGATACCCAGTCGTTGGTCAGAACAATTCCTCTGCCCGATCCCGGATCTTTTTCACCGGTTGAAGGCAATGTTCTGCGCTCCACATCCCCCACGTTTACCTGGGCGGCAGTAAATTTGGCATATCCACTTTACTATCGGCTGGAAATTCGTAAACTGCTCGGGGGACGGGTTTATTCGACCGACTATCACAAAGACATGCTGCGCCACAGCGTACCCGAAGGATTACTGGCACCGGGAAACGATTACCGCTGGCGGGTCAGGGTGGCCGATAGCGACAACTGGATCACCGTGCAGAATCGCTCCCACAGCAGGTGGTACTCTTTCAGGACGGGCCGGTTGTTTGAATCCATCCAAAAGGTGCCGGATAAACCGGGTGGTTTCCCGGGCAGCGGCTGGCAGAAGATAAGCAATCCGGAACTGCTCGGTTGGTCGTCTAATAAACTGGCCGCAGCACGAATTTATTCAAAACAGATCGGCTCGGCTGCCATTATGATCGTTGAAGACGGCATCGTCGTGGACGCCTGGGGTGAGGTTGGGCGCAATTATTTTATGCACTCCATGCGCAAACCGCTGATGAGCGCCCTAATCGGCATGCACGTCGCCCGGGACCAGATGAACCTTTCCAGGACAATGGCAGAACTGGGAATCGACGATAACGAACCCTCTCTGACAGAAACCGAGAAAAAAGCCACGCTGGCCGATCTGATCAAATCCCGTTCGGGCATTTATCACTCGGCCCTTGGTGAGGTTCCCAGCATGAGGGCGGTGCGCCCCAAACGGCACAGCCATGCACCGGGCACATTTTACTACTACAATAACTGGGGCTTTAATGCGATCGGAACCATCTTCGAGCAGGAGACCGGGACCGGTATATTTGAAGCGTTTCAACAACAGATCGCCGGGCCGGTGCAAATGGAGGATTTCAGCATTGACAACTGCTGGTATGAATCCGGCGCCGAATCGCGGCATCGGTACTATGGATTTCGAATGTCTGCCCGGGACCTGGCCCGCTTCGGTCTGCTTTATCTGCGTCAAGGGCGCTGGCAGGGTCGGCAAATTGTTCCGGCCGAATGGGTTCGGGAAAGCACGGCCACCCATTCGGTTATCTGTGCGTACGGGGGGTATGGCTACATGTGGGGAACCAGCGCAGACGGCGGACCGTACCATAATATCAACGTGAAAGCACGCACCTTCGGCCACAGTGGTCTGGGGGTGCACTTTTTCAGGGTGATACCCTCCCGGAACCTGGTCATCGTGCATCGGGTGAATACGGAAGCGCCGGGACTTTATCCCGGTTACAGCCAGCTGGGACGGCTGCTGTGGCTGATACTCGATGCTGCCGGGGAAACCGAAATCGGGGAAAATCCATCCATTGGGGCTGCCCGGGGACTGCAACTCACAGAAGACAATTTTACGGAGATCCTGGGAAGCGGTACCATTACCGCATCAGGCGTAACCCCTGCCGGTCTGGTTCAACGGCGTGAGCATGCATTCACCGTATCTATATACCCGGACGGCACCCTGTCTGTGACCGGTGGGCTTGAAGATACCGGAAGGTGGTGGTTCGAAAAGGATGAATTCTGCATGCAGCGCAAAAGCGGTCCGCAACACTGCCACCGCCTGCTGCTGGACCGAAAGACGATAAAGTTCTATACCCGCGACGGCACCCTCGATTTCCAGCTGTCCGTCCGGCCGTAAACAGCGTTTTTTTTGATATTAGAGCGTTTGTCAGACATTTTATAACCGATATGCCGACGCCGGAATCAGGTGCGGGGGTATCGGTAGATGAATGGGTCGCTAAGGGCGATATCCACGGGCGCTAGATGGTGATCTTTCGGCCAGATTCCGCCCGATTCAAAAAGGAGGTTAGCCGGAATGAATCCGACTGTTTACCTGGCAAGGGTTGCCGACGGCACACCGGTTGCCGCGCAGGCAAAGGCGCTGGCCGCGGTGCTGGCGGAAACGGGGTTTGCAGAGCGGTTGCGAAAACTCGACATGGTGGCCATCAAGGTGCACGTGGGTGAAAAAAACAACACCACCCATGTTAAACCCGAGCTGGCTGCCGAAGCCGTAAAAAAGGCGAAAGCCGCCGGCGCACAGGCCTTTATCACCGACACGGCCACCCTTTACAAGGGCCAACGGGAAAACGCGATCAAGCACACGATGCATGCCTACCGCCACGGTTTTCATTTGCACAGAACGGGCGCACCTTTTATCCCGGTGGACGGTCTCAGCGGCACCGACGAAGCGGAAGTGACGATCGGTGGCGAACTGCACGACAGCGTCAAGGTGGCCGGCCAGATACTGCTCTCGGATGCCATGGTGGTGATCAGCCATGCCACCGGTCATATGGGCAGCGGCATCGGTGCGGCGATTAAGAATGTGGGGATGGGGCTTGCATCCCGCTCGGGAAAAATGCGCCAGCACAGCTCGATCACCCCGGAGGTGGTGCCTGACAAATGCGAAAACTGCGGTAAATGCCGTATATGGTGCCCCACCGATGCGATCAGCGAGCAGGAAGGGATTTCCTACATCGCCCAGGAGAATTGCATCGGGTGCGGTGAATGCATTGCGGTATGCCGTTACGGGGCGGTCAATTTCGACTATGCGATTGAATCTGCGATTCTGCAGCGGAGCATGGCCGAGCACGCCGCCGGAGTGATTCGCCATTTTGGTCACAAAGCCGTATACCTGAACGTGTTGATCGATATGACCCGGGACTGTGACTGCCTGAGCAAGCGGCAAAAAAAAGACGTGCCGGACATCGGCGTTATTGGATCAACGGATATTGTAGCCGTTGACCAGGCCACCATCGATCTGACCGCCCGGGCCCACGGCGCCAACCTGGCCGCAAAATTCCATCCCGACCTAAACCCCGCCATACAAATCGAACATGCCGAAAAGCTGGGATTGGGGTATCGCAAATATCGATTGGCAGAAATCTAATCGGGTATGGATAGCCCCTGTACGTCCCACCCGGTAAACTTAACCCGGCGGCGAAACCGGCTAATTCAGTCGCTTCTTTATTATCCGCCGGACGCAGCACAACGATCTTTCCGGGTAGAAACGACCGGCGCAGGGCATCGAGCATAGCGCCGGTGTCTTCGGCCTCTATTTTGCCGGCATATTGTAATGTGACCTGGAACTATTCAGAATTAAATCACTAATCAAGATTTGACACCAGTCTGCTCGGAATGAAGAATAATCCTGAGACTGCCTTCGCCAACCTGGATTTTTAAATCCGCCTTGTGACGATTTTCATTCGCCCTGAATTTATAATTTTGGGCAAGCGTGTTGATCACCACCTTTAAAGCTTAAATTCCATGGTATTCTTCAAAGACGGAACATAGGGAACAACCCGGATTCAATAGGAATTGGAGCTATTGCCTTTCCATCATCTCAATGCTATGATCGCAATATGAAAGCAAAAGTATGGCTCAATAAAGCGAATTCCTTTGAAGATGCCCGTGATTTTGACTCAGCATATTACCAGAATTTAACTAGCGCTGAACGAATCGAAACGATTCAAATGCTGCGTGAAGCGCATTTTAAATCTACCGGTTGTTTGTCTCATGAAAACGGAAAAAGATTACGAAGAATTTTTAGAGTTATTACCTCGATCTTGCATGAATTAGAAAATAATAATTGAAAAACCATCTGGGTCCCCTGTAATAATTGGGTTTAGGACCAACTAAAACCAAAAACAGGAGGTACCCAGATGGT
>Ga0126335_1003172_pt1 | contig 10142 bp, 5 predicted proteins | sample OlaspJWI45metaG_FD_108409 | JGI IMG/M metagenome (GOLD analysis project Ga0126335, IMG submission 108409) | Marine gutless worms symbiont microbial communities from Oahu, Hawaii - Olavius sp. 1 OAHU.JWI-45 metaG | ecosystem: Host-associated > Annelida > Digestive system > Unclassified | place... | reverse complement strand
GTACTATAATCAAACTTCCGCTACTCCATGTACCTTAAAAATAATTATATTGCGGTTACAGGTGGGAGTGTGCATTATGATCTGTTAATTAGCATCATCAGTCTGCGAGACACAAGCTAATTAAGTATTTGGCAAAACAGACCAAGTTTTATGTGTTGCCAGTGTCTGCAGTGTCGTGGGAAAGACGACGCGATGCACACAATAGTTGACCGTGTTACGTAATTACCTAAGGGGGAGGGAGGCGGTGGCGGTCAGATCAAAAGCGTCAGGTAGACAGACGGTAACACGGGTATGGGGTGAAGCTTAAAACAAGGCAAAGTCAGACTTCAACTGCCGGTCTGTCCCTTTGACACGCTGGCATGCGTTTGCCCGGCGTATCTGTAATTGAAGCACCACGCAGCGTGCAGGGCAGCGGGGTGCCTTTGATGTGTTTCAGTCGCCGAGTCAGATTACTGTTGATCGAGCGGGCGCATCGGTATCGGCAGAGACACGCAAACCGATATATTGTATTCGCCGATACTGTAAGGCAATGAGTGAGTACTCACCGATATGCAGTATCGGTCTAACACTAATTGCTTTGTCGTCTGTAGTTGTCTTTATAGTATACTACCCATTCTGCTTGCCCGGTCGGGCATTATGTAGGCAGCCCCATCCCGCCTTTCACTTGCCTAAGGCCCTTGCTTTCCATACCCATGTGTAGTATATATGCCAGCCCGTCAGCATCAATGCATGCATATATTACATCTTTGCATTGTTTGCCTGTGCCTTTGTGTCCAGTGCCAAGTGCCTCATCTGTCACATGGCCGGACAGTCTCGTGGCAAACGGAAAATGCCAATTTTCTGTCCCTCTGCCCATGACTTCCCCAAATTTTGCGCCAGAATCATCTCTGGAGCACCATGGAGCTATCCGTGAAAATTTGCAGATAATTATTTTTCCTGTTACAGACAAACATACATACATAGGCCTACATAAAGAGGCACTCAGACAAAATAGACAAACATTTTAGAGCACATGACTTGTAAATATGTCCATGGAAATTCCACACTGCCGGCTGAGTATGATGAGCGGAGAAACTGGCTGCCTGTGAGCCAATAACCACGTTGCTGCATTGCCTGTATGGGCCCTGAAATTATTAATTATGGTTCCTACCAAAGACCTTTAGCCCAACTTTTTTGCACCTAAAACTGTCCCCAGGGTTCCCTGGATTTACTGTGAAAATCTGTATTTGATAGACACACCCATTCCCGAGTTATGTGGAACACACATACAATGATACAGATATACATATACATGTACTCCCTTATATGTATATAGATGCCAAATTGACTATGGTAAAGATATGTTGTCGGCCGGCCATGTGGCAGATGGGGCATTTCTAGCTGATATTACATTGTGAATTCCATAGAAATATATGTTTGTTTTTTATTGAGCTGAAATTAATCTGGGATTAACTATTGTGCTGAACGCACTGCTATCTCTTGCCTTTATTGTGCCGTAGTCTTCCTATATTTGATCAATTTGTACACTGATTTTACATTTTACACCAATGTCTTTTCCATGATTTAGATATTGTTATTTCTCACTATTGCATTGCTGAGTAATTATGGTCAGGGCAGTTCCTGTATACAACAATGTAATGTTCTGTCTGCATCGGTACAAGTGTATGCTGAAAAGGTGTTTTGTGGTCAGATGAATAATATTATAGAGTCTCGTTTCATTCGTTCTACCGACTGTATGCATGTTGCATTAGCAAATTTGCTGTCTGAGATTACTGTGATTATAGACCGTTTTTATCATTGCGTATATGGTTTTTGCGTGATCTTATAGATAATGTTATATCCAGGCCTAGTGCACTCTTTTACTGTTTTTATTGATCTTACTGTATGTCTGTCTGTCATGTATTTTGTGTATGATTTTATAATAAATAAATAATAATACAATGTACACAACAATTTGATGACAATGTTCTATTAATGAACATACGTTGAACCAGGTGACGTCTGACTCAACAAGTGATGAGACAAAAGCTCTGCAAGATAAACTTAAACAAGCTGAACTGAAGTCTGCTGAGCTCAGAAACCAAGTCCAGATGCTGAAAAATGAACTGAAAGTCATGCAGAAGGTACACTGCTTTTTACCAGCTGCTGGGCAGATCAGCTGTGTTCTCTGGTAGTTTCCAAAAGGTTGCAAAGAATTTTCCTGACATCAAGTTCTTATCTAGTTTTAAATTCAAAACATGAAAAAATTATTTATGTTAGATCTAAGACCAAAATGTACTCTTAAGACTGGTGCAAGGAAAATTAAGGTTACTATACAGCAGTGCCCAGCTTAGAGACAAACCCTTAGTCTGAAGATCACAAGTCTGACACTTTACTATTTGCATTACATTAACATAGGAAAACTTGTGGACTGAGGTATTTTTCACTAGGAGATGTGTTCCGGTTGAGCAGGTTCTGGTGCAAGAAGTTGGTGAAAATGTTCAAATACAAACATTACTCAGTTCAACTTCAGGATGGCGAGGGCGTGCTCAGCAGATCACCGCTCTCCAGCAGAAGGTCTAGTTGAATTTGATTAATTTCTTTGGCATTTTTGCAAGTTAGGCGGTTGATTTCACATATTTTGCTGGCATTCTAAAGCTGCAGAAATATTGTTTTTATAACACAGGAAAGTGTTGTGACTTTTTTTGTACCACTCACACTTTTCTTGAAGCTCATAAATTTGATGTTGATGTTTTAGTGAGGTACTGTTTCACTGAACTTGTGCAAAGAATATATTAATTGATAACACCGTCGTCATACAGGAGTTACATACATTTGTAAAATAGCTTTATTTTGACCCACACTGTATTTGTTTCCAAATTTATACTATAAACATCAGCTGAGACAGCCACAAGCAGAAACAGTTTCATGGGTGCTGCAGAAAGCAGTTATTGACTGAGTTGTGGGAATGAAGTTGCTAAAATGCAAGTTACTGTTTTACCATCGTTGTATCAATGATTGTCATCAGTTGTAGTATTTATTGTTCATATTTTAACGTCACTCTTAATAGCACTTCTTAGGCCACATTGACTGCATGAGATTCAGACTATTGTGACTGATGCTGCCATAGCATTATGTGTCAGTTAGTCAGACCGACTAACTGTCTGTTAGTTACTCATGTGCCTTTGCCATGCAAAATGGCTAAGCAGGTCAAGGTTCTGTTTGGAGTGAAGACTCTTGGGGGCCCATGGCACATTGTGTTAGATAGGGGGTGGTGCCAGTCTCTCTATGGGGAAGAAAGGGAGTGGAGAGAAATCGTGCCCATTGTGTAGTACACAAATACAGCTTTTTCAACTCATTCACCAGGTAGTGCCACATTCGATGCAGCTGTTACTAAATTGCTTTAGCTGCTTGCTATTTATCTGGTCATCTTACACATCATTGTAAGAATGTAAGACACTAAATAGACTAGGTGTTGTTATGCCATTAATAAACCACTCACTCACTCAGGTGATGGGTTGTAAGCAGGTTAATGAACTGAAGAAGCAGGTAGAGCAAATCAAGCAGCAGAGTGTCAACATGACGCTCGATGAGCTCGGCAGTGACCAAGGTGATGTGACGTTCAGGGTCGGCCAGACTGCGGCGTTCAACAACAAACAGAAGGACAAGATTCGGCAGATGGAGCGTCAGAGAAGAGAAGCACAAGACGTCGGTTCATTTGCATTTTATTGCTGGTATATGTTGAGAAATAACAGCGCATATTTCAGCTTTATTTTTAATGCACAAGTGGGGGTGTGGAGTCCCGATATCCTGATTGCTTGACTCGGTGGTTTAACAAGAGCTCATCGCTAATATAGCGCATGTCTTCTTGGTCAATTTAGATCATCACCGTAGTTGAAGCCATGAATCAAAAGAGAGATGCTATGATACCCTTGCCTGAATTAATTTATTTTTTAGTACTAAAACGTTCCACTACTGAGTTTAGGCTGGGGTACCATAACGTCGTACTCGGTACCACAACAATCCTCAAGCATCAGCACATCATGTTGTGTATATTCTGTCTCGATATCTTGAACCTTTTTGGCGTGGATCACTAGTGTGACAGACAGATGGACCAGAGGAATTGCGATAGCAGTAGTGGCGGCTAATACGTTAGACACGCATCAAACAGTTAGGGCCAGAATCTTTAACTTAAGGGACTCTGAATGCTGTTGTCATGGTTGACTGGGTTTGAGAGGTCTAGTTAACTCTGAGGCAGCTTGTTAACAGCAGTCACTTGTTCTCAATGATGTAGTTACTGGAGAACGATTGCAGATGTAGATTTGATGCATTTTTACAGTACATAGAGCTTGCTTTTAGCAGTTGTGGGCTTTTACAAACAGAACAACTGTATTTGTATTTGAGAGTAGCAAGTTGGACAATCGAGGAGTTAGAGAACAGATTGTAGTAAATTGCATTGGATGTCTTCCATGTTGCAGTTGTCTCTGATCACATACTTTCGAGTTATGTCTATCTTATATGTAATAAAATACATGTAAAATATGTTGGCTGTTGAATTTGGGCCTGGGAGCTGCACTGCAGGTGGTATTTTTCCGTTTGCCTTTCTATTGTGTCAATCTTCTTTACAGTGCAAAGTCAGTTGTGTCATTTATGCACAGAAACTTACAGCCGACATGAAGTTGTTGGAGCAAGACAACGAGTTGCTGAAACAGAAACTGGATGCCAATAAAGCTCGGTAAAAGCGGTGATCCTCGCTGTTCCTAACTCATTGTTTTGTTTTATGATTCTTCGTAGAAAATGTGTCGTGGAAAGTCGTTTCTGGAATTCTTTTTATTTTCATTTTCTAGTACAGCTGTAAGGGAGTTGTTATCAGCAGTGTCTGAATTGAATGAAGTGAAGTAAACGAATTAGCCGTTACAAAATTTGCACCAAATACATAATGTGGTGCTGGAAAGAGCCCTATTGAATGTGGGTGAGCTTGATCTTTATCTTTGAGGTTATGTGGTACTGTAACTGATTGATGCACATTCTGCAGTGCAGAGCAGTGCTGCATGATGCTCACTACAATGCAGGGCAAGTCCATTTGTCACAGAGAATGGTTCGTACATCATTGAAATAGAACTGATTGTAGTGTGATGCCGTGCTCTACACAGTGCTTGTTTTTTGTGTGGAAGACTACGGCTTTATATGTGTCACATGTGGCTGCACCTATGTTTCACAAATTAAATTGGCCACAATACCAACCAGATAAACATGCATGAAGTGTGTAAATGCTTTGTTCTTATTAAATACGCTGTGTGGCAATATTATTTAGTTGTCATTTTTCAGTGCCAACACCTCCATTGTCATTTGTCATACCGTGCACTGAAATTTGGAACTGCTGAAAATCACCGACGTAAAAAATGGCCAAATGCACAATATATACGAAAAACAGACAAAAATTGCATTGAAAAAATTGACACTTATGGCAATGTGACTATTTGTTAGGGTTGGTCGGGATTCCAGAAACACGCCCCTTTTTTGTTTGGCCTTATTAGATACTTGAGAAACGTGTTTCAGTAGATCACCAGATGTGCCACATTGTCAAACTGTCTATGTAGAATTGTGACGCTGACAACTGAGAACAAAACTTACAAACAACAGTTACAGACGCTGATAGACAAAGGCCGTCATGATGATGAACTCATTGAAGCTCTTATTGTATGCATCACATTGTGTCTATCTATTGGTTGCTCCAAGTTACGTGTGTTGCATGACATGTTCTTTTATTCTTTGCTCCATGTAGATCCTGCAAACTGTGGAATTGGCCGGATCGATCCATTACAGTATCCAAAACTCTTGCATCGTTCTGTCCTCTGTTGACCACATGACATATTCCTGTCAAGTAACATCATTTTCTAATACATAGTTTCTGAGTTTTTGCATGGACAAACAGACATACAAGACACAGATGTGGTGGTAAGAACAATACCTTTGACTTTGAGCTTGGCTTGACATTTGCAGCGGTTGCCTGTCCAGGGTTGGCCCATTGGCCCTGTGCTAACAGCACAGCACTCAAACAGACAAATGGTCAAGATATGAAGTTTTATAATAGAGATTCTTTTCATGAACCATATGCTGTAATACTTGCTATTTTTTGTCTATTGTGTGATTTTAGTCTCTTTCGCTCAAAAAGATTGTCAGTCTTCATTTCTGTTCCGTTTACCCACCTTGTTCAGTGGCCTAGCAGATTTTATACTTTGGTTACTTAGGCGGCATAATGGAGAACTTATAAACAAAGCTTTTCACTTAGTTTAATCCAGTTTTGTTATAAAAACATCTAATAGTTTTATGTTGTTAATATAACTAAGATTAAATTTTTAGTCTCTTGCATAATTTGTTGGTTTTGTGTTTTGTCGAAGTTTAAATAAAGCTCTTCATATCTTGTTGTGAACAGAAGCAGAAGTCGCTGTTGAAGCAGGCGATGGATGATTCGACGAAGAAGTCCAATGCAGTTGAGCAAGCAAGGAAGAGTCTGGAGACAAAAAAACAGCAGGACTGCAATGAAGTCGAGCGGCTTAGAACCATCGTCGCTGACAAGGAGACGAAGATCAAGAATCTGGAACTCGAAGTTCAACAGCTGCAGACACTGGCGGTATGCTGATTCTCTCAATTGATGTCTGCCAGCTTATTTGTACTCTTGCAGCCGTATGCTGAAACTGCTGAATATGCATACCATACAAGAAATTTGCAGTTGTAAAAAATAATATAAAACTAGAATTATGTACATACAGTGGCATATACGAGAGTTAGAACTAAAGTTAGAAACACTGAAAGCTGAGGATGGCATGGCTACAGGCCAGTATTTTTATACTTTATGTGTGTCACTTACTATTGCTTGTAGGTGAAAAAAGTTTACTGTTTTCATGCAATAGCAGTTCTACATTCAAATTCGCATGTTGATGATCAACATTGATGACGTGTCTTTTTCTTGCATTTTGTTGTTTAAACTGATTCCTTTTATGTAAAGGAGAGTTTATGTCTTCAGTTATTGTGTGACATTAAGATGATGTGTAGTAAGCATTGTGGTTGTTCTGCTGTAGAGCAGTAAAAGCGTTCACCCGTCATCCAGTCATGTTCGCCGGTCGCCGATGGAGGCCATTCATGCTGATCTTGCAGCTCAAATTATAGAAGAAGCACTGTCTCCAACACCAATGCAGAACGTTGAACGCGCGTCTAGGTGGGCACATGTGATAAGTTATGGAGTTACTGTTTTTCTGTAGTGTCATTGCGCTGCTTTCTTCAGGAATGCAAACAAATGTAATCACGTTTTAAGAAAGGATCAGAATAAATGATCTCATTTAAGTAGAAGCAGGCCAAGTATACTGTGAAAGGAAGCAGCTTATAAAGACTTGAGCACTTGCATTTATTGTGCATAAGCTAGTGGTTTATAGTGCCTATGTTTGGTTTGAACATAAGACTTATTGCACATAAAACAGAGCAGTAGAAGAACTCAGAAGGACGGAAAAACAAATGGAAAAGTCTGATAAACTGTAATGACTAATCATACTGATGGTGGTGACAGTGGCTGATTTTTTCACAAATGCTTACCTGGCTGTAGAGCATTTTTCAAGTTGAAATTGACTTCAGAATGAAATTACAACTTTTTTCATGCTTTATTTTGCAATAATTATCAACATGTTTGCATCATCATCATCATCATCATGAACATTTTTAGAGTGGCTTAAATAGTCAAAACTATCACAAGGACCACTGTTCCGGAGGGGGGAGACAATAACCAGAAAAGGGAAATGTAATGCAAAGTCAAGCAGTTTCGTAGCAATGGCGCAACAAGTATATCTTCAGCCTGTTCTTGAACGAAACGACGCGGGCAGTCACAGTGGTCAATTCTGTATGTACATGTGCGGTAGAAGTGAGACTTGCTGTATATGTGATTGCTGACAAAATGATTTTGTTTACAGCCGGACTGCTGTTAGTCGACACTTCAGTGCCGGCGGCCCAGTTTCACATCGTACACCAGCTGGGTAGGATGATGGTACTTGTTTACTCAATGTTGAACACATTCAACACTTATACTTTGATAATGGCATTTGAATGTGATTCATTTGAATATCAGTATGGCGTCTATGATTAATTAAGGAGAGACTAATGAAGCATTGAAGATAGTGAGTGCGTAGTTTCTTAATGGCACATCAGCACGTATTAGTGCAATGATGCAGAGAAAAAAACAAATTATACAGTTAACAAACATGATAGAAAATGAGGAGAGTTGAAGATAGAAGTACTGGTGGCAGTGGATAGCTGAAACATTTTACTGCAATGTGTGCTGTGATTTGCAGGACAACAGACCAAGAGCTGAAGCTGAAATACGACGAAATGAACACGCTCTATCAGGCGTTGTCAGTAGAGAGAGATCGACTGAGTGAGTTAGTGATGGTACTTGAGAAAAGGTTTGTCCAGCAGCTTTTATGAGTCGTGTTTCATATGTGTTGAGCAAGGAGTGCAGAAATATACCAGTTTGATATATTTTACTGAAATCTGTTAATTAACAATATTCTACAATACATGTATAATATGAACAGTTTAATATTTCAGTGTGACTCTAGCTTATTTAGTTATGTATGTATGATGAAGTCAAAATCAGAGTATTTTTGGATAAAATATAAAACTATTTTTAAAAATTTGCTTTAACTTTTTGCTTGCATTAAAGCATTTAATTTAATTAGCAGCATAATACACATGTACTGTTTTTTGAAGTAAGTGCATTATTAATTCATATGAGTGTTACACTTACGCTGTGTTTGTAAAATTTTAGGATCATTAACACTGTAGGCCACTCCTTTTACTACATGACCCCTTTGATGTAAAACTGCCAACCCCGTGATGACAGATGTGGCGTGTGTTGTTGTACAGGGTTCAGGAAGCAACCTTCAAAGTTGCTGAAACAGTGTCTGAGCTTCAGACTCAGCGTCGGCAGAATGCCTTGCTTGAGAAGCAGCTCGGAAAAACGAAGGTTGACCAAGTGTCTTCAGGTGAGTAAGAGAGGAACTGATGTATGTTGCAGGTGGCTGAGGTGGATTTCATGTAGACTGTTTTCACGTATATGCAGATCTTTTATATAAAAATTACTACTAACACAGTCCGATGATGTTTACCTTGAAGTTTTGATCTCTATCAGAGACCTTCATCAGAAGAAGCTTGTTTAATTTTTCTTTCGGTTCTTGCCACGGTAGTGATGCAACATGGCAAGAAATCAGTCATATGTGTGGCTCAGTGTGTAGCTACCCTCGTCTCAGTATACATTTTGTGGTTGTGCTGGTTGTAATTTTTATATAAATATTTTCACCAACCTAAAGAATATGTTTAATAATACATGTAGATCTATTGTTGTGGCTGGAATATTTAGTCATTATATATACTATCATTTTTTATCTAATCTGGTAATGCTTAAATTTCGTCTTGGTTTTTAATGTACATATCCATCTTTATCTACTGCAGTTGAAGATTTTAGCTTAAAAATATTTAAATTACTATTTTTGACATATTTAGTAACATTAATGTTGTTTTTTGTGTCTCGTGGCTTTTGTGTGTCTGGCCTCTTTTTGGTGTCACTAGCTGAACCACAAAGCGAAAGCCTCATACACAAGTAGCTGTATAGCCTGATTCAATCAGAGGCCTTACTCATGCCAACCAACAGTGTCTGATCACTGAAGGAGTAAGTTTTGCTGTCATAGTTATTATGCTGGCTGTATTACAGGTAAGAAACCAAGAAATAAGACGTCATCATCTGTCAGCATTGCTGATGATGAGGGTATGAACAGCATGGAGGAGTTAAAAACAAAGTGAGTTTTTTTTCAAACAAGCAGTTCAGCTTCAGTCTGTGTCGACTTTCTGCCATATATGAATTGCTTGCTTTTGTATGTAGGTCAGGCATTAACTAGAGTTTGATTAATGGGTTGGTTGGTTGAATTATGTTGACGTTAGAAATTTCTAAGTCACAAAAAAAAACAAAATAATGGTTACCGGCCATTTGGCTCATATGGTCCATAATGCATGCTGCCAACAAGTTGGGGCAATAAGTAGAGCGAGTCAGTTGATGTATACGATATAATATAATACACTGGGTCCCAAAAAACTTCACACGTTAAACTTTCTATAACTTC
>Ga0126335_1003171_pt1 | contig 10145 bp, 5 predicted proteins | sample OlaspJWI45metaG_FD_108409 | JGI IMG/M metagenome (GOLD analysis project Ga0126335, IMG submission 108409) | Marine gutless worms symbiont microbial communities from Oahu, Hawaii - Olavius sp. 1 OAHU.JWI-45 metaG | ecosystem: Host-associated > Annelida > Digestive system > Unclassified | place... | reverse complement strand
CTGCTGATACTAGCCATTCTTCAACTCCCAGCTTACGCATTGCCCATCTTATCACTTCTCTTAGCACCCTATCAAAAGCTTTCTCCAAATCCACAAAACCAAAATACAGCTTCTTACCTTTAAGTCTAAAATTCTCCTGTATCTGTACTGCCATAAAAGTGGCATCAGTGGTTCCCTTACCTTTCATGAATCCAAACTGCATGTCATCAATCTCAATCTGCTGCCCGATTCTGTGCTCAAAAATCCTTTCTACGACTTTCATAGCATGTTCCAACAATTTGATCCCTCTGTAAGATCCACACTCCATTACTGAAGCAAAAAATGATTCACCTGCATCACAGCTGTAGAAGCCGCAAACGAAATCAAAGAATTGTTGGAAAGCAAATGACATGCACAAACATTACCGTGACTACACAGCTGTCTGCAATCCAGCGGTCAAGAATCAACTGCATGACTGGCAGTAACTGCTGGAGAATCAGTAGAACCTAACACAACAAAACACACGAAACATCAATGCAATATGATATACACTGGAAAATGTTTTGGACCACAGTGTACATTACTTGCTGTGTGGCCATCCCATCATAGCTAGCAATACATGACACTCTTAGTCAACATACACTGTTGATCATACATCAAACATATTTGTATCCTAAAACACAATTTCTCTACAAATACAACAAAATAAATGAAAGCTTATCAACATGTCATGACAAATGACAGACATGACAAATGTAGTGTATTTCAGAATGCTATAATTTTCATCATTCAAAGCAAATTTATAAAGTGCAATAAAACACAAAATCACAAAACATCGCAGAATACGAAATAACTTGATAAAGCCAAAAATAACCTTTTGTAATTCTAGCTCATACACAACACATTTACCGAAGCAATAACAGCTGTGTGCAAATGTTAACCTAGGGAATTCAATACATGTACCTCAACGGTTTATAAACAGAATGACGTGTACATAATACATAATATATACGACTGTAGTACATTATACATAATACATAATACTGTACCACTCACATCAAGTGTTTGTGCACGCTAAACACCAAAACTTTTAAATGTCATCTAAAACTGTTTCATTTCAACATACATTTAGCTAGCTGCTTTTTTGTTTTAATATTTCATTTTCATTATTTTACATCTTATATGTTGTTTAATTGCAGTAGTATTGTATTATTTCTTTGTCAGTATGACAAAGAAATAATACAATAATACTGCAAAGAAATAAAAAATATAAATATAAATGTAACATAACGAAAATGAAATATTAAAACAAAAAAACAGCTAGCTAAACGTATGTTGAAATGAAAGTTTTTAGATGACATTTAAAAGTTTCAGTGTTGAGCAGTTGTTGTACAGATGGAGATAAACTGTTCCAAGTGCACCTCAGCATCCACAAAGACAATTACATTCAACTAGCCACTGACTCACTGGTTGAGGACTGTCACCAGATGCTGCCGCCACTGCTGACGGTGGAAAGACTTTGAGTTGATCACCTTGTTGGTCATCATCTCGACCGAGATCTGTGTTAAGAGAGAGGAACAAAGAACTGAACACGACCAGACGAAACCGAATGCTTGACTTGACCGCCGTGTTAGGCTGCAACCAAACCAACAATAAGTGTGAAACTGCTTGTCTTAGTGAGTCAACATCAGCACACATATGTTCCCAATTGACCACGACACTTAGTTAAGTTTGTACGGCTTGACAATCCACTCAATACACAGCAGGTCATTTCAGAAATGATTCTTCAAGGCACTGGTAGAGACTAGTGATGAACAATTCACCAGAGAAAAAACGATTTGATCTGATTCAGTACTGCAAACTGCAATAAATGATATAGACTGATAAATAAATAAAATGAGCTGTAACTTCCACATCACACTAGTGGAGCAGCAGCATTCACCTCTGTACCAGCAAGCTGTCGCAGCTGATCGAGATGCGGTGCAAGGAGCGAAGTGAGGTAGGTCATAATGTCGGACAACGGCAGTATTGACAATACGTAGCCAACACACATTACAACTCGAACAACTTCTCGAGACTACAACAACGCACACATTACCTGCAGCAGGGTGGGCCAAAAACAGACTTATTAAAACTATGCTACTCCTACACTGTATAATAACCCACATAAAACAACATGGAAAGGCAATCCGTGTATCAACAGAGTTTGGAGCAACAGCTAAGATATCTTGTAAACCAGAACAAAATCATTACAAGTAACAAAACAACAAATTAAGTTCTGATGTAAGAGCATGAATTGGTTATGAAGGTTGAAAGTAAATACTTACGTTTAGCCTATTGCTGTCCACCACATCCTGAGCACACAACAACGATCAAATATAATGCAGCAAAAATGCAATTATGCAGCAGACACAGTGACAAAGAAAAATGATAATAACAATGACGATAACGATAATAAGTCAAAACCACGACAAGACTGCATCCAATATCAATAAATTATCAAGCTGATCTGATGCATGTGAAACACACATCACACCTTGGCAGCAACAAGGATGTTGGAGGCATACGGCTGCAGATGAAGTTGACACTCGTGTACAACATCTTTGAGTGACATCGATGCCGACTGTGCTAACGAAGGGTCGTGAAGACCTTTTAGCAGCAAAGGCAGCACAAGGCCTATCACATCTGGGTGCTCACTCAACCACTCCGAGAAAGCACCTGGAACACAGGACAACTACTCCATAATCTATTATATAAAACACAAATCCGTGTGTCTGTCTGTCTGTCAGTTCTCTGTTCCTTAAGCACAGCCACGCTTTTTAGCGCATCTCAACAAAATTTGGCATGTGGTATCCTTACACCCAAAGGATGGTCATGAGGTTGGGAGTGTGGAGGAGTGGGGGTGGGATTGCGGGGAAGTTAGGGCGGCAGTGGGCAGAACTGGTAGCGTTCTCATATAACTGGACACAAATGATAAAATTAGACAAAATTGGTCACAAAAACAGAATAAATGTCAACAGATTCTAACTGCAAATTCAAACAAACTCATTCGTGCATTTACGAGACATTAAACACAGGTAACCTTGAACTTTGTCTCTTCTCAAATAAGTCTTCTTGTGAAAAAAATCACCAAAGTATCTGAGCTTCAAAAGCTATCATTTTTAGCAAATTTCTTGCTCTAATATCTATTAATTCATTTTGCAGTCCATTATCGATTTACGTCATACAGATTAGCATTTTTTCAAACATATGCATGTCTGTGTGCACTTTTTATTTATCTTTCTTTCAGACAGTGTAATGCCTGGCAGTTCTGGTTCATTGTATGTTGTGCATTAATACTCGTCATGTCATGTAAGCTATTTTCACACAGCTACTGATGTGAAATTCTCTAAACCTTTAACATTAACAACTTTTAGCATAACTGATTATAACAAACTAGAAATAAACTTGATCAACACGTCGTCAGCAACCAAACTGCATCAGTATACAAGACGCCGTACTCACCGACTAGATACAGCGCCTGATTGACAAGGCAGTAATTATGAGATGGAATCCGTGTCAGCAGCGTGAATATCACAGGCAAATGATCACACTCTTCTATGCTTACACCCTCAGCTATAGACGTTATCGCAAACAGTACTGATTCAACTTCCTGCAAATGTACACAAACATACACATCGGCCTTATCAGTGGCTAACTACTGTACTCTTTAACAGTGTACAAAACACTTCTCAGTCTAATTTAAAACACTTCAGTCATTCCATCACATATTTCACTTACCTTTACCTTGCTTCTGTCAAGCTGCTAGACAGAATGACAGTAACAGAAACAGCTGAGTCAATATGTATCTGGCTGATCCAAAAACACATTACAATGGAGTCACTGAAAAAATTCATCATGTATACACCAACCATCACCTGCACAATTTCAGCAAGTTACCAACACAGTAATTCACGGTATTTTTCACTACACGATAAAAACATGAAAAATTATGCGTGTTAAACTAGTGTGCTAAGTCCACAATGCTCAAAAGAATTTCACAATAATAACTCATAACTCATTGCAGTGACAAACTGAACCTTACCTGCCATGGTACAGCCTCATTTGTTGACCGTTCTAACAGATTTTCAAGAAGCTGTTTCAGACTGGCTAACATCACATCGACTAGGAAACTGTATATGTACATCTGCCACAACAAACACCATCATAGCATTTCATATGTGTAATATTATATATGTAACCTATATTGGTATATACACAAAGTGATCTAGCTGCTGGCTACTGAGCAATTTGGTCTGCTGTGACACCTGACCTGCTGAAAAGAATTACTGATGTTTCTGGGAACCTGACCAATCTCCAACCCTAAAAGTTCTTGTGATCTTGAGCTGACACATGACTCGACGGTTTGACATTTTATGCAGACTACAGAAACCTAGCCAGTGACACAGTCACCCAGCAGAGAAACAGAAACCTAGCCAGTGACACAGTCACCCAGCAGAGAAACAGAAACCTAGCCAGTGACACAGTCACCTAGCAGAGAAACAGAAACCTAGCCAATGACACAGTCACCCAGCAGAGAAACAAAAACAAAACAGACTGTTACAACAACTCACCAAAGTGTCGGCAATATCTTGTCGATAGCAGCGATGCGTCTCTTTCACTTCTGTCAACAAAGCCACATCATTAACACAACATGACCACAACGGGACCATGCAGGCTGCTGAAGCTGAAGTTGTCAGGATGTCAACAAGAGGCATCAACTACACCAGTGCGTTAGATTTAGTTTATCATAAGTCAGTAGTTTTGAAAACGGTTGCACAAGCTTTTTTGTTGTACTTTGGTTGTCTTAATATTAGTTTGAGTTTTGCAACTTTTGAGTGACTGGCTTCGAACATCATCTCCGAAATTATGTGCCAAGTGGGATGTCACTACTGCTGCTGCTACTACAATGACCTCAAAGGATTGCAAATAAAACAGCAAAACAATGTGAAATGTTCTCAACTTCTCATATATGATAGCATCCCTGTAAACAGACAAAAGATGATGAATCACACTCGACTGGAAAAAAAACAAAAAATACGTGAAGGATAATGAAGAAAGAAATGAAAAAGCTCGAGAAGACATGGACAGCAATGAAGAAAAAGGCTCAAGATTATGTGGTGTAGCATGCTATTGTCAGTGGCCAATGCTTCTCCAGACAATCACAGACAAACACTCAGAATGTTAATGACGCAAAGAAGAAAACAGTCGATGGAAGCATACAATATGTAGAAAGCAACTCAACTTCATGCCAAGACATTACAACGAAAACTTCCTTGTCACAACAGAATATAACTGTGCATTATACACATAAATGATCCACACAAAAATGCATCTCTGTTGAATTATCATGCACTGACTGCAATACTGTAATCTGTGTAACTACAGAAGAAAGTCAAAAACATACAAATATCAGTGAATCATGAGACGAACCAGCATTCCAGGAGCTGTACTCATCGTCAGCTGGCATGCGCACCTTCATGAGCAGAATGTTAACGAGTTGCATGAAGACAGGTAAGTACAGGTGAAACAGCATCAGGTACTGCTCACGCTCACAGCCAACAATCTCGTCCTATGTGTGTCACAGACAAACATTTAATTTATCTATATACTACAAAAATGGAGAATAAACTGCAGTCGTTGATTTGTAATATGTGTTATAAAGTAATGTGTATGTGCAAACCATCAAAGGGTTAAACACGTGACAGTCTGTAAGCTAGAGAACCATTTTGATATGTAACCCAGGTCTTCTCAGTCTGCCATCCCCAGCAAGTATACAAAATGAGTACCAGTGAAGTCTGCAGGTAAACAGTCACACTAGATGATACACCAGCCCCATGTCAGTGATCATCTCATAGTGTAAGCTGGTGTCTGGCTAAGGGCTACAACAACGAAGATCAGTGCCATCCAGTTGGAACATGTAGACCGGGAGAGGACTCTTTTTACAGAAAATGAGTGACCTTTCAGACAGTCATAAAACAGGCACAAGCACATCCAATTCAAAGTGTAATGAGCCAAACTAAAACTTGCCTGAAAGTTGTACCAGAATCCAAATGGAAAGTCACTGCAGCACTCATCTACTGGATAGTTTCCCGGGACCGCAGAACACTGCTGCAATAATATACACCACATGAAATTGTCAGTTATTTTATATACTATTAATGAAAATACAGCATATACTTTCACTGCATAGTTATGAATGAATGAATGAAACAATCACTCGATGGTCTGGCAATAGAAAGTTACTAATAAATGATAAACAAAATTTTTCTCAAATCAAACTGAAGCTATGACCTCTTTATTTCACAACACAGTTTTTCATTTCACACTTAACACTTTTTAGGTTTCATCGAATACATGAGATGCTGACTATTGTTACCGATGTTCACTGTGTCTGTCTGTCAGTCACGTGGCTTAAATCAACAGCTGACACATGCAGTGTCCGCTGCGTGCCGCGTGCGTGGGGTCATTCAGTGCAGCCTTTGCCAAATGCCTTTGGCCTCTTGTTAACAGCATCTACTACAGTACCGTAGTGTTCATGAGCAAGTGCAGTTGACCATCTCATTCAAAACACTAAACTGTCTCCGAGGGAGGCACAAACCTGTGTGCGACCATTTTTTGCTGCCGTGATTTTGACCTTGGCCCTATCACCTTGGCACTGGACGGTGACCTAGATATTCTCAAGACATAATCAAGACATATCTCCACACTGAACACGAAATTGCTAGGTCGATCCACACAAAAGTTATAGCTTAAATAAGGATGAAAATAGCTCAAGGTCAAAGGTCAATGCCAAATGTCACCAACTTCCAATCACTTCTAGTGTTCACCACGGGTTATATTCCTACTAAGTTAGATCAATTTCTGATCAGTACTTTTCAAGATTTTGTGCAGACAGACAGACATACACACAGATGCACACACAGACGCCACCAAAATGACACCCGATCGCTGCATAGCTGGCACACAGGTAACTACACAACTGTGCATGACTGTTTACACAATACAGCACAGAACTTATGATCCAATCATCACAACTCAGAATAAGTCCAATCACTATCACTGACTGCTGAAGCAGAACATCTGACACAAGAAAGCAACAACTAATTACCAGCAACATTTCAATGAGATTCATGACAACAATACGCTGCTGCTCATCACTGAGGCTCAACCGAACGATTTGTTTAGTGTTGTTGTCAGCGGCGACGACTATCAGCCGACACAAGCTCTGACAGGTCTCCTGCAGTAGCAAATAGCAACATTCACATTCCCAACCTACACTTACACTTAATCCACTTAAATATAATTAAAACAAATTGGAAACGTATGTAAATGATGTGCATAACTCCATCTGCACCAATTTGCCTTGTGAAAATGGGGTTTACCCAGTGGTTTTGTCTGTGGTGGGTCTGAAAGAGGCATAGACAGAAAAGAGGGTTGACTGGCCTGCCGACCCTGGAATGTAATCACAGATGAACAGAATCATTGCCATTCTGAATGCATATTGCCTCCTTTGCAAGTAGAGGCATAAAAAGGTAGTCGAAGTATCTGAGAAAAGTTTTCTATAATTTTAAACAGCAAGAAAGTTAAGAAAATTAAAAGGTTGTTGTTAGCACTTAACACTCATTCTTAATTATGCCAAACATAACTCAAAGACTTTAATAACAAACAGCAAATAACATAACAATAAAAATTACTACGTACCATGTCACGTTCATTAATAGACTTATGCAGCATATCCTTTAACTGGACGATATGACCTAACAACCGTTCCACTGACTGTGGAAATCTGCAGTGCAAAATCGTACTCCAGAGTATCAAATAAGTAAATAACTACCATCAAAGTATACAAAAAGCTACAAATAATAAGATATTATGCACAATCACACTGCAATGTAAAACACAGCAAGAGTTTAATCACTCACTCAACAATCAAGAGTTTTCTTTCAGACAAAAATCATTCGAGGCAATCAACTGCATTGGTATTGACAATCAAACTAACGACCACCCAAGATGAGCCACGTGGACCCATCCATATCCAAACAGCCTAAATCAAACGGCACTAGTTCACATGTAAGAATGACTCACTGAGTGTGCATATAATTTTGTACACTTGCAGTACACAACGTAGTGCAGAAGAATTCTGATAACCCTCCCTCTTATTCTCCAGACAATTATCACAGCTTAAATGTTGCCTATTGGGGGGGGGCAAAATGCAAAACACAAATCATACTAATGCAACAAAAGTAATAACATTAAACAGCAACAAAGTGAAAACTTTGTAGAAATCTGTATGGACAGAGCAGAAGTCAGTTCGAAAAAACAGTAGCAGTCAAAAAGTAACTGCATTTTGTGAGTAATTGTAACGGTTGTTTTAGTAACTAGCATCATCGTATGTAGAGTGAACGCCAACCTGTAGTTATCTGGATGTGAGAAAACTGAGATGAGGGCATCAATGGCAACATCAAAGTGTGATTCACTACCAAGTGCCGTGAAGGCCAGAGATATGAGTGGCTCGGAGTCAGGCAGTGGCAGTCCAAACTGTGCCCAACTAGAGAAGCAGCGGAGTGCTTGTTCAGAGACAGATGAAGATGATGCTGCGGTCGTCAGGTACTGATGTAACAGCGGCACCACTGCATCAATCACACAGAATTTCTGCTAGAGATTATCATGTACTGCAGCTCTCAAGTACAAGCACAAACAACTGGCCAAACTAATTTAGTAAAGGCTGCATTGAATCCATCGGGGAAAATAGAGACCCCCTAACTTATGTTCCTCGGAAGGCTTCGGTTCCCAAGCATCTCCTTCCCAAACAGGACATCGGTCCATGCAGAAATTTTTGCACAGTGAAGCCATGTGACAGACCGACACTCTGACTGACAGACATCCACGCTATGTGATCATCAACTGCAATAGTCCACATTTCATGCAGCCTGAGAAGTACCACAAAACACAAAAAACGGGGCCCATATTAGATATCACCATCATTATTATCACATACAGTACACAAACCTTTGGCTCAGTGCCTGTTGTATTATATCATCTAATCAATGTGGCGTGTAAAGGTTACACCATAAATTTTTCACAGTAGGGCAACTGCCTCTGTCACTGCCACAGATATGATGCCTACGATATGCTGTGTTCAAGTCCATCACTACACTCAAGAGTCTTGCAACCATCCCTTCACATACTAATGTACAAGCATTATATTTCTGCCTGCAGTAACTTATTTATATGAGAGACAGCACAGAACTAATGATACAGTCTCAACTAAACAAACAAGACGCCAAAGGCATTTGGCAAAGGCTGCATCGAATGACCCCGCGCAGATGTCACATGGCATACACTGCACGCACGACCACTGATTTAAGCTGCGTGACAGACTGACAGAGACTGCGACCATCGGTAAGAATAGTCAGCATCTGACGCAGCCTAACAATACCAGTAGTCAGGCCCTTCTGAAGCTCATTTCTGACAGCACTGCATCGTTGAGGCTGCAGCTGAGATGTAATGAACTGTAATGCATCATACACAAGGCAACGGTAATAGTAATAAGTTTAACGCTCTACTCAACACATTATATGTCATTTTGGAGACAGCTTCTCAGCCAATCTCTTGACTGGTCCAAAACATACTAGACCACAATGTAAATGCAGCCAAAATACAACACAAGAAACTTATACAATGATTACAACACTTTTCAAAAACTACTAATTTATGGCAAAACTTAATGTGTGGAAAGAAAATGTGGAGAGTAAAGGCAGGAGAGTCAATATGAATAAAACTAAGGTCATGATAAGTGGAGAATGTCAGAAGATGAGGCAGAAAGTTGTAAGATGGCCATGTGGGGTCTGCAGTAAAGGTGTTGGTAGAAATTCATTACAGTGTACTAGCTGCCAGAAATGGGTTCATAAGAAATGCAGTGGTATAAAGGGTATCATGTTGAAAGTGGCAAAGTCATTTATTTGCAGAAGCTGCGTGAACCCTGTAACTAGTGCAGGTCACACTAGTGTGGATATTGGGGCCAGCGCAAAGTTGGAGTTAGTGGATAAGTTTTGTTATCTAGGTGACATGCTGAGTGTGGATGGAGATGCTGATGCAGTTGTGGAGGCCAGAATTCGAATTGG
>Ga0126335_1003170_pt1 | contig 10145 bp, 6 predicted proteins | sample OlaspJWI45metaG_FD_108409 | JGI IMG/M metagenome (GOLD analysis project Ga0126335, IMG submission 108409) | Marine gutless worms symbiont microbial communities from Oahu, Hawaii - Olavius sp. 1 OAHU.JWI-45 metaG | ecosystem: Host-associated > Annelida > Digestive system > Unclassified | place... | reverse complement strand
TGTGTGTGTGTGTGTGTGTATATGTGTGTTTAGCTCAGCTCATGTTTATTTGGACAAAAACTGCCTTTCTGTGTGTATGTGTATCTGTCTGTTAACCAGGGTGACACAAATGGTAAACCACTACACATTGAAACTAGTAGTCTTGTGTGTGCTTATTGCTTGTTGACCTACTGACGAACTCAGAGATCAATTATCAAAACCCAGGTCACACTGATGTACTTTACTGGGTTTTTAGATCACGTAATGTAATGTCGTAGATTCTCCAGGGCAACTTGTAGCCCTCTTGACTTTATTGACATTCGCCAGGTGGCATCACTACTACAGCCGGTCGGCTATCTATCTGTTTTTTTCTCAGTAAGGTCATATGTCATATTTTAGCTTTGTATTTTCTGGATGTATTTGCTCTTAGTTGCTAGGGTTGGTCAGTTCCACTTTTTAAATTTCCGGTTCGGTTACCGCTAGTGTTCATATTATAGTCTAAAGCGCTAATGGATCGTACGATATATAGGCCTACACTTGCGCCGCGATAGACATCAGTCAGTGTATATAGCTGCAAGTGGCCCAACAGTTGCCAGTTATCAGCATTATCTGCCTCTCTTTTTCTCTCCCATTGGAGATATCACGCATGCCGTTTGGTCCACAAGCATGTACGACTGATCGATGATAGACATATATTAGGCATATTGCACAAATTGCCTTATCTCTGCTCCTGCAGCAGTGCTGATGCATTAGTTGGCAACTAGCCATGACTTCTTTATCAGTTGTAACAGACAGTCTTACAAGTCGCTAAATGCAGTGTAAAAAAGGTAAAGGTAGCCCATACTCGATTACTGAGCGTAGGGTTCCGGAGCTGATCCCGGTTCTCGGCAGTCAGTTTGCAGGTGATGTGAGTCATAAACCGGACAGTAGGCTGCCATTACTTTCCGCCAGGCCTGCAGTTATCCTCGCAACCCTTAAGTGGGCTGCTACCAATTTTGCTGCTTGATGAACAGAGGCACAATGGGTGTGAATAGTTTGCCTAAGACTGTTACTCAACAGCGTCGTGACTGCAATTTAAACCTATGCGCTTCCGAGCCTGAGTCCAGCACGCTAACCACTCGGCTACCGAGCCACCCTTAAAATGCAGTGTACATGACCATATAAGTGACATGGACGAGGGAGGCAGGCAGCGGCAATTATCAAAACATGCCGCCAGCGGGGAAGGGAGGGCAATCACGCTCACTAGTACACTGCATGCAGTGTTGACTGTTGTCATCTGTTTCTCCCACACCACAGCAGATGCTGACAATGCTGCAGACAACGTGTTTACTGATGTAAACTGCAGTGATGTAATAAAATTGCTGGCATATCAGTCTGTTTTGTGAACTACTTAATTAGCTTGCGTCTCACAGACTGATGATGCGAACTTTATCACTTATAATGGATAGCTATAGGCGTACAAGTTGCCGAATGCAGGTTTTTGCATGTCAGAATGGCATTGAAACTTTGCACATTTTATATCTCAATCATGTAGTGAGTGACGTAAACCAGCTGTCACTTTATAGCGCCATCTTGCAGCGGAGATGTTTAGATCCTTGAATTTTTACTCTGTGCCAGTCCATGATTTTCATCAGATATGCATCCACAGCATTGTGCAGTCTTACATCCGCAGTCAGTTCACATCCGCAGATGCAGTTCGTTAGTGAATAGTGACAAGTCAATTACTTGAGAAACTATGGCAAATAACGACCCTGTGCTACACTGCTACTTGCTGTCAAAGCATCGAAATTAATCTTAGCTTTTCAGACACTCTTAGCATTCATTCAATGATAACATTGTCGCCATCGAATAGCAGTTGATGTCAGTTTGTGGATCAGCAAAATTTAGCCATCCGCAGTCCGCACACCTGTACTGTAGTCACAGACACCTTGTGTGACTGATGTAGACTGCCAGACCACCACAGACGAGTGAGGAGGAAGAGCCCATCTACAAAGTTATGCCATTGTAGCGCTACAACTTATTGGGGATAGTGGCGACCGTTACAGAGACGTCATATCACCCAAAACATCAGTCTATTCACAAGATCAAATGACCTGATTATTGTCGCTGATCTGCATTGTTTGACAAACGCTGCGGCGGTTTGTGCGTGTTTGTATGCTTAGGTGTTTCTGAAGTGTGAATACGGCCTGTGCTGGTCGTCCGCCATATTGTACGATATCTGTGGGCCACGATATGATAAAGTAGACACATCCGCACTGGATATTGCCTAATCGATATGAACATTAATTACCGCAGTTGCGGTAAACGCCCGTGGAAAAGCCATGGTTTGGTTTCGGTTTTGAGCTACTTACTTGCCAAAAACTATTTTTGGCCCTAACTCCCTTATTTGAAGAGATATCAAAATTTCGACCAAAAATACCCCCTTCATAAACGCCTGTGTATTGTCACAAGACTAGTCCAACGAAGGGCCATATGACCCAGGTGACCTTTACCTTGGATATAGTGGTGTGACCTATTTTCAGTCATAAATCCCTTAATATAGCTTCAGATAAGAGTTATAAGCCAAAATAGTGCCTATGGGCATTTCAAAGGTCAAGGTTACCTGGGTCATGTGACCCCTCGTTGAACTCGGCTTGTGATAGTGGACAAGGGCGTTTTGTCAAAATTGTGATATCTTTTCATATAAGGGAGTTACGGCCAGTTACGCCCTTGACCTTGACCTCCGGAAACCTATTTTTGGCCATATCTCACTTATTTGAAGAGCTATCGCAATTTCAACAAAAAATTTACCCCCTCCCTCTTTAATAAACCTGTCTACTATCCCGAGCCAAGTCAACATGATCCAGGTGACCTTGACCTTGGATATAGTCGTGTGACCTATATTCAGTCATAAATCCCTTACTATAGCTTTGGATAAGAATTTTAAGCCAAAATAGTGCATATGGGCATTTTAAAAGGCAAGGTCACCGTGGTCGTGTGACCCCTCGTTGAACTCAACTCGTGATAGTGGACAAGGATTTTTCGTCGAAATCGCGATGTCTCTTCAAACGAGGGAGTTGCTGCCAAAAATAGGATTTAGCCTGTAATTACCTTGTCCCGGGTACAAAATACCTTGAACACCATGGTTAGTACCGTGGTTTCGGTTTTGGTTGGTTTTCGGAAAAAAAGCACGGTTTTGGTTTCAGTTTTTAAACTGACCCAACCCTGTTAGTTGCTGTGAGTTTGGCTAGTGTACCATGTTGCAGTTGTCTCTATTTTATGCCAGTAGTCCAGATTTTGTTGTCTTTTCTGTGAAGCTGTACCATGCCAGTAAGTAGTATAAGTATTAGGTATATGGCATAGTAATTAGTTGTCACTGTGGTTGCCAGAACAAAGTCGTCGTGATGATGTGGAGTCTATTGCATACATTATGATGTACTTTCTTCGCGGTAGTCTGCCATGGCAGGGGCTGCGAGCTGCCACAAAGAAGCAGAAATATGATAGAATCAGTGAGAAGAAAATGTCAACATCTGTTGATGAATTGTGCAAAGGTTTCTCTTGTGAGTATAACATATCTTTCATAATGATTTCTTTATTTTGTTGTTGACACCACCACATTTTCTGCTACCCACACTGAGAACTGTACATGTTATTGAGAGCTTTGACAAAATTGTGTAATTGTCCCAACGTCTCACTTTGATGTCATTGAATCTATGAGAATGCTTTCTTTAGCTGTCTCCCACATGGACATATGAAAGCAGTGTTAGATTTGTAGTTTTAAGTATAGAATTCAAACTTCGTGAGCCCCTGAGACATGCAAATCAGTTTGCTTAGTGCACGTATTATTATGTGACCGTGGTAATTACGTGCACACCAGCTATGCTGCGAGCAGGTATTGTTTTTGGTGGCATCTGTCTGTCTGTTTGCACAAAATTTCGAAAACTACTGATGGTGAACACTAGAAGTGGTTGGAAGTTGGTAAGGTAACATTTGACCTTTGACCTTGAGAGCTATTTTTGTACTATTTCAATTCAGGCTATATATTTTGAACGGCTTGACCTAGCAACATCATTTTCAGTTTGGAGATACATCTTCAGAATATCTAGGCCAAGGTCAAGGTCACAGCAGAAAAAGTGGTCTTCAGAATATCTGTGTCAGCTTGATTCAAGTTCATGGGGTTAATCTCAAGGTCATGGTTGCAAAACAGTGGCAGCATGCAGGTTTGTGCTCTCGTCAGACACAGTTTAATTACTACTGTGCTTTCTGTACATTCTTTGATTAGATTTGGGATTTCATTGTTTGAATCCAGGCACATGCTAATAATGTTTTAAGACACTGTTGATGTTACTGTTTGCATTAATTGTTAGGCAGCGTTTCTAGTTTGTCATTTGGTGTGGTACTTTACATTGATAATATTTTGTGCTATGTGGGTATAAGCTGTGTTATCTGCAGCATTATCTTTGACATTTTCTGTGCATTTATTTTGACTGTAAAGTGTTTTATTTTAAAGTGTTTTGTTTGCAGCTGAGTTTGCGACTTACCTGACAGTTTGTCGCTCGTTGCGGTTTGACGACAAACCAAACTATGCTTACCTTCGGCAACTGTTTCAAAGCTTGTTTATCTGCAGCGGCTTCACACACGACTTTGTCTATGACTGGAATACGGTAGCATGCATCAGTTGAATTTTGTAAAGAGTTGTGTTAGATTTTGGCATGTGGCGATGACAAAGTGATAAATTAAAATGATAAAGTATTTTAAAACATAAATCAGTGCTAGGTCAGCGACAGTGATACGTTACTACAGTTTTAACAATTTGTTTTTCTTTGTTTTGCTTTGGAATATGCACTAATATGTGGGAATGGTGTCAAAATTTTGTTCTGTCGTTGTGAAGTAAAGTCAGCCATTGTAACCAGTACGTGATGGTAGTAATATACTTCCCATTTAGTTGTGGCAGAAGTTCTGTGTTTCAAAGATGTCAGCTGTTCGTAATGAGTGACAAAATGCATTGACATTATTCCGATTGTTAGCTTTGTATTTGGTCACACAGTCGGCCCAGTTAGTTGAAGCACCCAAAAGCGGAATTTTTAGATTTTTTTAGGCTGAATTCTGCAGTTTTGTTTTTTGTCCATAGTGAATCAGTCTGGTGGTGCCCATTAATGTTGATGTTTTGAGTTGGCATTATCTCGTGGTTGCACTAACATTGCAGCAGGTGACTCGGCCGGCCGTTGATGAGCCAGCTGTCTGTCAGCCGCAGTGTCACTGTACGTCCGGTGTGGGTGTGCTGTCACTCTCTGCCACTCAGGTTCTACCAATCCCGTCACCAGTGCCTTTGTCTGGCATCGAGCAGCTCAGTCTGCTGCTAACGTCACCGCAAATCCCAGCTGTCATTCCTGCGCCACTTGAGTTTACTGCACCGAGCGGTAGTTATTTGACAGCTTTCATACATAATTTAATCGGAGAATGCAGTAAACATAAAAGCTTGTTGCGCTGGATCAGTCGTGTAAGCCAGTTGGATCGTGGTGTCTCTTGATTGAATAGAATTTTTTAAATGGTTTATGTGCAAATTACATCAAAAGTATTTTTTCCGAGTTGAACTGCTAGTTTAATGTGCTGTTATTGATTTTTTTACACATTAAATTTGTAAGTAGTGAAAAATGACCTGCTCCACATAGCTTGCCAAGAGCAGTGGAATTAGTTTCCCCATAAAGCACCTCATGTTTAATGGTGACTTAGGGCTCTCTTTTTCCGGGGGAATGAGCATCAGTTTGGCTTATACGTTCACCAGTGTAAGGCACCTCATTTAGTTTGGCCGTAATACACTGATGATGGGGCGATTGGTTTGTAGTGCATGTTCCAAGGTCAATACCAGTGCGTGAGGAGACGAATATAACAGGAGCTGTGCAGCAGATGACAGCACGTTGCAGTGGCGGCGGCGGCCGCGCACAGTCGTCACGTCTCAGATCACAGCTGCATCCAGCTGCTGGCTGCTCCGGCTCTCTGTTTTCCTACAGTGCTCTGCCATATGCTCGCCCAATGATTGTTCTACCTCCACAGGCTGTCGGGGTTCAGCGACAACAGACTGGGCTCCGTGGAGGCCGCGTGCTTCGTTCTAGTCGGAACAGCATACCACCACCGTCGCTGGTCTAAATATCATTTGTATGAATAATAATTGAATATCCAATAAACAGACTGCTTGCTACTTACTAGGCCAAGTACAGCCGCTGTATGTCGTTATCTGTGATCAATTAATTCCACTGTGAATGCTGTGTAGATAATCGCGTGATGGCTAAATGAATATAAGAAATTTTTGTGTCATTTATGTTTTAGTCTGATGGGAGCATTAATTTTTCCAATTTACTACATTAATCTTACATTAGTGGTTCCCAGCAAGTGTGTTGGCAAGGTAATGGTATTGAATAGTTGCAGATGTGGTGAATACCAAATGATTAATTCTGCATATGTTATGGTAATCCTAGAAAAAAACAATAGGTACTGTCAAACAAATCAGTTAGTTAAAACTGAAACTGTGAAAATGTAAAATGTAAAAGCAGTAAAGTCAGAGCTAGATGTCTTGGGCTCTGATTCAGTAAAGGCCAGCATGTATGCCTTTGCATGATAGGGGACATGTCCATGTTCAAATGCTTTCTGTTTCTGAAAGATGAAGTGAAAACTGTCTTATGCTATAAGCAGTTTGAATGTTCAGAGTGCTACATGTACATTGCTATACACAGACATTATACTTTCTGTTGCATGTTGTCCACATTGGTGGAGCGTCGTAATGTGTATATGATTTATGTTTTCATCATAACATGATGACTATTGGGGGCTATAGAAATGGAGCTAGCACCGCCCCATGGGGGCCATGTGGCTCAGGAAGGATTTTACTTGCTTTACTACTCATGCTGTCACTGTCAAAATGGCTGGGGACCTATGGCATAAACTTTTGTCCGGACTAATATTGTATGTGTACTGAATGTGGCTTGTCATTTTCTTTGGGGAGGAGTTAGTAGTTATTCATTCATTCAGTATATTGCAAGAGCCAAACTATTTAAACTTAACACCTAATTCTTCTTCGTTCGCAACACATTGTTATTGCTTGTGCTTTTGTGGGCAATTTGTACACATAAATGGCACATTGCAGTCTTGTAATTTCAGTTTTAACTGAGTATGAATTTCTGTGGTGCTTGGTGCCAGTGTACAAGCTTCACAAAGATGCTGTATGTAGATTTGCCTATTCTGGCTATAGCCAGACCACTAGTTTTGTAACGTAACTGTGGTGTGTGTATTCTTGTAGTGTACATACATGCTTGTCATGTGACAGACAATAATTCAACTTTATTTTAGTGAGAGTGTTCTGCGTGTCTAGCGAATTGTGTCTCATTATATGATGGAAGTCTTAGTCGAGTGTATTCTGTTGTGTACATCCATGGCCAGAGATCTCAGTTCTCTCAGAAATGCAGTTGTTTCATCTGTTTCCCAGAAGCACATCAAAATCTCTCAGAAACACAAAAATCACCATAAAAGCAGTTAATTTCATTCACATTGCACTATACTGTTAATTATGAAACAGGTTAAAAGGAAAAACACGTGTAGCAGTAACAAAATGGTGTACAGAAAATGAAAGAAAACAGCTTTGATATATACTTAACATATCTTTGAAATATCCAGAGAACTGTGTCTTGTCTAGTGTAAAAGGTACAAACATATTTCTGGCTTTCATTACAAGGCTCCCAACAAATCAACAAACAAATCTCTCGGAAGCCCATTTTCTGACTTGTGGCCTACGCATGGCACACTTTAGAATCTGTTGCTGTTGCTGTAAGTATTCTGTGGAGAGTGGCATGGTGATTTCTGTGACCAGTCCTGAGTCTTTCATTTGTGACCTTGTCTTTCACTTGCTGTGGTCACGGCATTCAACTTAAGGTCAGTGTGCTTAATGTGTCGCCAGTTAGCTCTGTTGTCTGTCACCATTTCCAGTGTGTTTTTCTGTTCATATTTTTCTGCCTTCTTAGTAGTTAACTCACTGAGGCATTCATTAATGTTGTAGTATACAAACTGCAAATTTGTGATATTCAAGTCATCAAAGTTTGATTGATTTGTAAATTATAACACTAGTTGATTCTCAGGTTTACTCTCATATTTGGTGGATCAGCAAATGTCGTATGTTGCACTGATCAGCTGGTGGATGCTTAGCAACTCTTAGTTAATAGCATAAATATATTTTTTGTGCTAAACAACATATTTTATTTCTTTGTGAAATCCAGCTTGTCTTGCGATAATCTGAGAAAATAAGAAAGTGAAAACAAAAGTAATAGTAGCTAGTAATAGTAGTATGGTAGTAGTTTGTGATAACATGGCTAGTCATGGCTGAAGTTTGCAGCTGATGTGGTTTTTTTGTCTAGATCTTATTATTTCCTTGTATTGAATAACTTTCAAGTGTTGCTGGCTAATTTCTATGCTCATATCTTGTGACAAGCATTGCTGTCGTATTGCTGTTTAATGCTTGGTTGATCCTGTATTAATAGATAAAGCAAATGATATAATTGGTGTTTCTAGTATTGCTTTGTTGTCGTTACAAAACTATGTGGCTATAGTTAGTTATAATATTACTTTGTGAATATCATGTAGGACAAGCTTATTCCTTTGTAGTTAATCTTATATTTGTCAGATGTCCAAAGGTATTGCTGCCATTGTTTTCTGCATAATTGCATTAAATGGGGCAACAAACTCCTATTTATACACTGTATCCATGGAAAAGGTAAACCCTTGTATACATTTTTATAACTCTGGCAAACAGTGTCAGATTTTAACCAAATTCTGCACTAAGAATTTAACATCTAATTGCAAACAAATCACCTAATTTTAGAACAATCAATAACGTCTGCATTAGTTGTTGCAAATTTAGTGTCCACTGTGCTATTGGCAATGTTACAAACATCTGTCAAAGTGCAAAAGTCAGACATAATTTAAAGTCTGTTTTGAAAATATTCTCTGTATGCTCGAATGCAAGCTGGAAGGTGTGAATGCTACTGCCTGACTGCTTCATCAATGATCATCTGGTTGAAATGTGCCCATTCTTTGATCAGATGTGATTTTAGCTGGGCAGTGTCATGAATTCTGGTGCGGTTCACAGGCTGCTGCAGCTTCCTCCAGATTCAGTAGTCTGCGGGGCTGAGGTCAGGGCCGTTGGCTGGCCAGGGAGTTGGAGTGATGAAGTCTGGGGTTTACAGGTTAACAGTTGCACGGTCTCGCGTGCCCTATAGGCAGGACATTTGTCCTGTCAGCAGACGTCACTTCCAGACCAGTGACTGCACTAATTAACGTAACAGAAACAGATATTTTGTCGTTGATATTTGAAGCTTAATAACTGCACTGTTAAAAGTATATTTTCGAACAAATTTTTTTGGCTTTTTAGAGGTATATTCAAAATCTAGTGAATGTAATTATGTTAGGATACGCTGAGATTTGGCATTTCTATCCACTATTGTCCGGGGTTTACTTTTTCCCCAACACAGTGTATATGTTTCTGCAGACACAGCAGAAATTTGACATTCAGTTGTTGCTGTCTACTAACTGATACGATGTCTATGCCTATGATGTCTGCTTTGTCTTATTTTCAGTGATAAGGCAGCCAGTATGGACTATGCAGCCCATATTTTCTGCTGTCACTTATCCGTCTATGTAAGGCTGAGTGATGATGGTATATGTTGGTCATTAGCGTTCTATTAAATTCTGATATCCCGATCTACCATTAGGCAACAAGTACAAAAATTTGGTTATTAAATTTCAGAATATTTGGAACTTTACCATCCACTCTCTTCACAAGTTTTACTTCTGTTAGAATGTTTCAGATTGAGCCAATGTTGGAACTGGTCTCAAGGTATGGCTTTTTGTGTTGTTTTAGCAGGAAATTGTGAAAGCTGTTAAGTTTCTTTCTGTCAGCAGATCTTGCAGCTTACACTCAGAGCAGGTCCAGTCTGAGTGCAGTAAGCTCTAGCTCTAGGCTTTTAACTGTAGATTTTTAAACCCCGTGTGGGTTCCAGGACTTAGAATAGACCAACTCTGTCTCCTGGCCGGATGTCGTAAAAGGCGACTAAACCAGGCACCCCTCAACCTCTGTGGCCTCATCTGATTACTGATGATGGTCTGGAGTAAAAGAGGGAACATTAACACAGCTGCTGTAGTTA
>Ga0126335_1003169_pt1 | contig 10146 bp, 4 predicted proteins | sample OlaspJWI45metaG_FD_108409 | JGI IMG/M metagenome (GOLD analysis project Ga0126335, IMG submission 108409) | Marine gutless worms symbiont microbial communities from Oahu, Hawaii - Olavius sp. 1 OAHU.JWI-45 metaG | ecosystem: Host-associated > Annelida > Digestive system > Unclassified | place... | reverse complement strand
ATCTAGAACTAGAGGAAACGGAATGAAACTGTATAAGGAACAGTGCAGTATAGATGCGAGACATCAATTCTTCACTAACCGTATTGTTGACATTTGGAACTCTCTACCTGCAGCAGTCGTTCTCAGCCCCAGTGTAGCTGTTTTTAAAGGAAATCTAGCCAAATTCAGATTTAATAGTTTTTTACGCTACTCATAATCATATGTGTTTATATGATTGATGTCTGACTAACGCCGACAGCAATGTTTCTGAGAACGAAATTTCCAGGAAACAAAAGATCCAGGCCCGTTGAAACTTTTCCTTCCGAAGAGCCTGGAAGCGAAAAGGGTTGGTACTCATAGCGGAGTTTGAATGCCACCGAATTAGACGTCGGATTCCATTACTTCCATTAAGGTAGTATAAAGGTAAAAGTAGCGCCTCTTTATGGGCCAACCATATATCACAGAAGCGCTGATGTATGACACGCGTTGTCAAGGGATCACACAGATTTACCTTCTACGTACGCGTGGAAGGTAAATCTAAAAACTGTCGACTGAGTATATAAATGTATTTAGTCTGTATGTATTGTGTGTATGTCCATGTATATGCCTGCATCTATTTTCTGTACTGTATGTTGTCGGTTGCGTTTGACAACCTCAAATAAACGAATATGATGACGATGATGTTAATCCACAAATGAAATGAACCGTACCTGCCTTTGCCTTTCCAGCCGAAGCTGGTCCTCATTTACCGACCCTGTAGGGACAGAAGGCTGAGTTGGCCTAGGCACCACCACGGTGAGTAAACAGCCTGCCCAGGACCGCTACGTGATGGGTATCATAGCTGTTAGCTGTTCAAACCGTCACGCCTCACTCAGCAACTAGAGCGCATAGCCCATGCAACCGAGTCAGTTAATTCACATTCCTCTTCACAGTCGCTATCTAGCATGAGCTGCAATTGTAATGCGCAGCACTGTAGGAAACGTACTCGGGAAATTTGAGGGATATTCGGGCAGATGGGTATACGTGCCTACGTATATTCACTGCATTGAATAGACCCATATCACGACGCAGTACTAGCCGTCAAGGCCACGGCTATGGCCAATGCCTATGTGGTCTCTCACTTGCATATTTTTTAGCTTTTACTTTCAAGAGTTTTTGACAGAAGGAAACTAAAAGTTAGCTAGTTAACTATTTTGATAATTTGAACTAGGTAGAGGCGCACGAAAATAATTGCAACTGTTTATTTCACCAATGTTTTCATCAAAAATTCCACTTACATTATGGCGACAGTTTTTTTCTGCAGCTATAGGCAGTGAAACATATGTCGACGTATACTATTTGTATGTTATATAATGACTATAATAAGTTGTACCTAAACATATAATTCAGCTTTACTTTACTGTTAAAGATAGCCTATGGTTAATTAAAAGTTTAAGGAGTTTATACGGATGGCAATATTTATATCGTTTATGGCAAAAGCCTGACAAATCTACGGCAAGCTGAGGTTGACAACGCTTTGCTAATAAAACTTTCGTTACGGAATTTCCAATGCGTCAGAGGCGTATTTTTTGCCTTAAAAAGATGACGCACGCGTATTTCTTGCGCGGCGTTAGAGAGATCTCCTCAACTGAGCTGTAATTATTGCTTGTCATTTTGACTGTCGCCTGTCTATTTGTCTCACTCGCTGCATGCTCAAAACACGACGTCGCTATGTCGCTAGCCCGATCCAAGGTACGTGTCTAAATATTTTTAATTGAGTTTTTAACGCAAATTATAATTAACTGTCTATGGAATGGCAGTAGCCGCTTCTATCGACGTAAAGTTAAGGGATAAAATATCAAGCAAAAGAATATAGCAATTGTACCAGAACAATGTTGAATGAGAAAATCTTGTCAAGATGTAAAAAAAATGTAGCTGCAACAAATATGCTGAACATGTGCGGCCATAAGGGTATAAAATGCAGAATGTTTTTGGTTAGGTTTCGATTACAAGAGAAGGGTTTTGAAGTTTCCTAATAGGGCCTATTGTTTCATGAGCAGCACATCTATTTAGATGATTGTGGATATAAAAAAAACTGTTGTGAATGCTTTAGGGCGTCGCGGTGGACGTCGAGAAACCAAAGATGAAGATGGTGGAACGAGATGAACGCAAAGAACTGCCTGACGAGCATCAGTCTCTGTCGAACATTCTTGTTCTGGTTATCGTGATCGCGGCGTCTGGTATGTGTGTATACATGTACAACGTCACATTGCGCGTCTATCGTCTGGAACAGCGCTTCCAGATGATATCGCATCGATATGACGGTTCGTCTGCCAGTGCCAAACCGGTGGTAGCGACTCCGAGGTCCTTCACAGATAGGCAGCGTCAGAACGTCACAGTGACTGAGTCTCCCACCACGTCGTCGTCGGCGGCGACGAAGAGTTTTGCCAGTGTTTCGTCGACACCGATAACGGATCGGGACCGTTCTGAGAAGTTGGGAAAGATATTCAACGATATCGACGGAGGACTGAAGACATATGGTGATAGAGAAGTGGGAAGCGGTCTGCTGAAAGACGAGGACGACGACGAGGACGGGGAACTGAGCGGAAAAGACGGTTCTTATGAATCGTACGACAGTCTGCCATCGTCGTACAAGTTCATAAGCGAATGGTATCAGTTTGATGGTTCGCACGGTCGCCACAAGCGTTCGTCCGATGCGACTCTAGTGTCGGACGACGCATCGAGAAGAAGACATCATCATCGTCAGCAACAGCAACAAAATCAGCGGCGAGGAGCCAGTCACCGAGCTACACCAAGCCACGACTCAGCTGAGTCCAACCCTACAGACACTACACGACAACATCAGCGACGTCGAGATCGGAGAAGGTCAGAACGACGACGTCAGAGATTGGAGACGTCTGACGGTCAGTTTGCGCAATTGTTCACTACCCGTGTATATCGGCGTCGTGTATATTGTTGTCTCTCTGTCTCTTTAATTGTCATACTATATTTTTAAACCTTCGGCCTAGCACATAAGTTCAGGAAACTGAATGACTATACATTGCAGCTTTTGAGCCGCAGGTTTATCTAAAGTAGAAAAAGCGTTAATACTGCTCTTCATTTATATTGACAGTAGGAAGGCTTCTTGTGGGCATTTTAGCAGTTTTTGCATTATGATGTTTCTTTAGCGTCAGCGATAGGTGTGGCCCCTGCACTGTATTCATTGCACCCACCCAGTGGCACCCACCGAAGGGCTATATGGGATCGACTGAGTAGCTACAGGGAGTGGCTGGTTAAATGGAGAGATAGCAAGTCTATGAAAAATACAAATCTCAGTACTGCTTCGTGTTAACTTCCTTCGTTACGTTCCTGTTAGCTGTAGTACTATAAATTGAGAGTGAAATTAACAAGAAACCCAAAATGTATAGACATGAAAAACTGGCATTTGTTTTATAATAAAAGACTATTAAACGCCGACGTTTTAAATTCTGTGAACAATGACGTCATATGACAAGGGTTACGACTAAGCGGTTAGCGCTGCAAACAGGTGGGCTTCAATGCAATGAGTAAAATTAGATTTTCAATTATTACTGTTTAAACATTACATGTTTCTTTAATTTTATACGATTTTGTCAAACTTTTGACCCATTTTCACACTAAGCTTATTTACTGTTCTGTGTGTATTTTACAGACGAAGCTACTGCGAATAACACGCAGGTAATTGCAGTATGATGTAAAAATATTGCGACTGACTAACTTTACGATATTGTGCTTACGTGATATGGGCAGATCTAGGAAATGACAGAACAGTAGGCACACGCAGACGAAAATATAGGCTAGGTGGGTCTGATCAAAAGTGCCTATGGTCCCTCTCCACTAAGCACAACTGACACATTGCCAGAGATACGAGTAATTTTTAAAATTTAAAAGTGTTTTCATGAACTTGGCATTGGTAGGCTAATTAAATGGCATCGCAATTGCGGTAGCTAATAGAAGCAGCACTACACTCGTAGAGTTGCTCATGATAACAAGAGACTGTGTGTCAAAAGCGCCATAACACGGCCAACCCACTACAAAGGCACCGGTCAACGTTCACTGCTGTTGCTTATTATTGCCGTTCAAGATTGCGTCCAGAGTCGAGATAATAATAAACCTAGGTTTCGTTTTCCCGGAATCTGCACACTGCACCACGTCCTGCAAGTCTATGTAATTATTCACCGAGCACGCAGCTGTCGTGAACGAATGATGTCAGACTCAAAACGTGATCAATGATTATTGATATTGTTATGCAGATCACCAGTCTAAAGGCTGCACACTTTTACGCGCCTCGCGGACTGGAAAAACATCACAGAAGTGGCCACACTCCACCAGGTCTCAGCTTGTCACAATAATAGATTGATTATGCGAATCAATCAAATGTTGGCGTTATAGTTACAATTTTGTACTTATTCATTAAGCGTAGTCTTTGCAATTTTTCTTGACATTTTTTGGCATGACAGTCAAAGGACGATTGCTGCGTGACTGGATAGTACGGTTTAAGTACGTTCACTAGGTGATGCCACTCTGCTGCGCGCCACAGCGGCCTGCCAGTCTGGCTGTAAATGTAAACAAAGTGATTATGGACTGACCACGCACTGCAGCGGATGGACACACATACGAATTAATACACCATATTGCTGTCTCATTGGCGTGGTATATCAGCATAAAACCATTTTGATTGTAGCCACGTTTCCGTTCTGGAGGGCTGACAACTGGACGATGAGTCAAAAAGATTGGTTTTCTCTGAACGAAGAAAGTGGCATTCTGACCATTTTGCAGTCCGGTCTCTACATGGTTTATGCTCAGGTATAATAAGTTAATTAATAACTGAGCAGCTACACGTTGCTTCAACTACATGTAATGCTCTATACACTGCAGATTATATTACTTCATAATTATGTTGCTGTTTTCATTATTATAGGTTTTAGTGTTCTATTTTGTCGATCGGTGTTTACAGGAGTATGTTGACCGTTGTCGCTCATCGAGCTCTCTGGCGTTTCCCCATTTTTATTTTGGGATAACCCAACCAACAGAATCACTCTCCGTTCAAACGTAATAAAGGCCATTTTGTCTTTTTGTCTAAAGTTTACGTAATCAAGGCTGACAATGCCACACACTATATAGGCCCTACTTAATTATTCAGCTCTAGACTTAATGTTTGGGCTACGTGTTAGCTATGAAGTACTTCCGCGATGTTTTTCAGTCCATTATTGTTACGCGCATACTGTATGCATTGCCTACATGGGGTTGTTTTCTCTCTAAATAATTATCAGGAAGAATAGATGCCTGTTTCAAGCATTGTTATCGTTATGGATTCTCATCAAAGATTGAATGTATCGACACCTTGTTTGATACAGCCTGTATGGAATTGTTTCATGAAAATGCGCTCTTCTGGTCATTGTCTGCATGATATTTTACCTCATTTGTCAATTATTGCCTGTTTAAAAAATTGTAAATTTTTGTTTAAACTTTCATTGATGCATACACGTTTGATGTGTATTTAATAAACTTGATTTGATTTGATTTGAGGTGATGCAACCACCATTTTGTTGCTCTCTTCTGTTCTTTAACCCTGCTCTGCGGTACGACTGTACGATGTTTGGCTGCATCGTGGACAATCCTTCTCCATTGTGAACGGTTCTCCGTTACCCTCACTGCTTCCACCAACGATAGCCATCTTGATGGTGTCTTGCCATGTTGTGCTTGGTCTTCCTCGTACTCTTGTTCCTGGCATGGTACCTACGACAACTTTTCAAATAAATTCCTGGTTTCTTTATGCTGTGGTCATATTTGTTAGGTACAGAGGCTAACGATATTTGCTGTAGGCCTATACATGCAGTATATTCGTAGTTTCTGTAGAAACTACGGTCAGTTCGATGTGTTATGGGTGTATGTGAGTTAGCTGGTCTACCACGATCTGTCTGGAAGATGGTCGTTTGGCATCTTCGTGGGCGACAGAGAGCACGTCAAGTGCATGAACACGGAACAGATCAACGCTAGTCGACATCATCGGGCGTCGACGAGTCACGGCGTCTATCAGCAATGTTACACGTCCGCCGTACTCCAGCTCAACCGCTACAACTCAGTCAGTATCCGCTGTCTGTACGGCAGCCGATCGGTCGTCATGCAACCCGAGTTTACGTTCTGGGGCCTTATCCAGCTCTCTTCAACGCATACCCCTAGAAGTCCGTGATGGGCAGGCTGCCAGCTTGGAATGGGATCTGCAACGAAGTCGAAAATATTACGAACATAACCTGTTAACTTAACTTTCTAGCTCTTTTTTCACTATTTACTGAAACGGTCATGGGCGGTATTTGACAACGGCTTAGATAAGCTTATCGTTTAATTTTTCTGGATTCGTCAGGCATGGCCATGGTCCATTTGCTACTATAGTTAAGACGTTTAAGGAGTCCGCTGCTGCACGAAAAGAGTTCAAAGCCACTGCATATCGAACGCCAACAGGCGTAAAGGCGACTATCTGATAACGACCCGTGACTTATGTGACAATCAACTATTGATGGTATGTGTCGTAATAACAGTGTTGACGGACAATCACAGTGACGATGTACATCCATGTATAGCCTGATCATTTTTTGCCGTCGTTTTTTTATTCACTTCAAAATAGCTGCTTTAAACTTTCCAAATGGCGTTAACTGTAGGCTCGTTTAAACCTCAGTTCGTCAGACTCAACTGAGTATGAGTAACCGATTGGTTTACTCTTTTATACAGTACACACGTAATATATTACAACGACAGGCTACACACGACGATAAACCGAGTGGGCCAAAAACCGACCCCATATATTAACCCAGTTATCATATTTTAGCGTTAAGTTTAGCAAAATTAAAGAAGCATTCTGAAGCTTAAATCATTTATGAAAAATCTACATGATTTTTGAACAAATCTTAAAAAGATTTATGCGACTGGTATTGCTTACATGAAAATGACCCAACTCTACAGAAAACACAATAGAGTTTTAGAACTGCTTTACGTAACCATGATGTTATTTTGGCTCGGTGTTATCTTTCGTGAAAATTTCATGGAATATCATTTGATCGTGTTGTATTGTGATCTTCCGTGAAACTTTTACGGCATTAGCTTTGTCCGTTGGCGTTATTTACCGTGAAAGTTGACTTCGACTTAAACTGAAGATTTTTATTCATTTTGTTGAGTTTTCTTTTCACCAATTTGTTGACAAACATGTTGTTCACGTGCGAAGAAAAACGTTTCATTAAATATGTCTGTCAAAGTAAGGAATGAAGTACAAAGCGTATTTATAAAGAGTTTTCAATCAAGAAGTGGGCTGTCAGCTCTGTTGAAGATCAGTGCAAGATTCAGAAGACGAACTCGATTGAACGGAAGACTGGTGCGGAACGACCGCAGACTGCCAGATCAGAACAGAATTACAGGCATGTGACAACACGGGGTCTAGCAGAAGTCCAAGAGAAATGATAAACCTGACAGCGATACCTCTCAGCTCTGGTGCTGCGAGAAGCTGTCATGGACACAAACACGTCATTGCTAATGTATTTTCCCATTGTGTGTAAAAACTCTGCCCGGGTGCTTCGATTATATCGTAATATTTCTATTTAAAATCTTAACACGTTTATCACGTTTTGGTTTCGTCTTGCGTAGAAAGAAACGACGATTGAAATACTGTATTGTTTATACAGCTAAACATGTACACGTGCAGTATAAACAGCATAATCTCAGGGGTCGGTTTTTATGGCCCACTCTGTACTTAAACATATAAGGCAGCACATATGCACACACAGAGAACGCTAAATACTGCGGAGCTGCAACAGAACGAACACTGTTTACTGTTTACAAGTCTTTGAAGTCCTCGCGAATATCAGGTGCAGTTGCCACAGCAGCTGATTCCTGAAACATAACGTGATAACATGACACATGACATTGTACGTGTAGGCCTATGCAACAGTTTAGTGGCTAGGTCTACCGCTATCTGAAAAAATAAAAAATACTACCTTTAAGTTACAATTCTTTTATCTTAGGCTTACTTATAAAAGAGTGTAGGCCTATACCGCAGCGTATAATACAAGGCTAGTTTTGGCGTGCACCTAGCTCATTCTCCCTCGCTCCATGAGAGATCCCATAGTGTTGTGTTAACCTTCGTATTATCCAGTAGATGGATCAAGTGTGTGATACATTTTTGCACGTATTGTTGCATTGAAATACTGATGAAATATTGTCATGAGCAGGGGCGTAGCCAGAGTGGGAGACATAGATGCATGTCCCCCGTCGTAGGCGGAAAATTATTTTCAAGCCAAACCTACTTTTTACTTCTTTTTTCAAGTTTTGTCTATAGCTTCTGAGGGCTTCGCCCCCAGACCCCTGGACCCCGCTGGGGGACTTCCGTCCCCCAGATACCCTAAAGGGTTTTCCCCATACGTAAATCCTGACTACGCCCCAGGTCATGAGTCACGTTAAACAGCAGGAAGTTAGAAACTATCTTAGTGAACTAAAAGATGTTAAACTGAATTAAAACAACGGCACTAACCGCCATCAGCTTTCGCGAGATGACGTCGTTCACAAACTCCTGCAGTTTTTCAATCGTCTTTTCTCCAGAATAGTCCACCGCCTTAACATACATCGTTACATACAGTCTTTCAATGTTCAGTAAAACGAAGTCATGTTATCAGCAAAATAAAACATGTAGTTTCTAGTTACGAGAAATGGTTCAGACATATATGCAGCATTAAAAACTGGTCATAAGCGCGTAGATCTGTGGCGTGTTTACACGCAAAAGTAAACTATAGGCTTACTCAGTGTCACTGTTCAGCACCATCATGCAATGCATCCTACCATCTATGAAAACCACAATAGGGACAAACAGGAATTTTGTTATGAAAAGAAAAGTAGCCATTCCCACTCCCATTTTCTTTCCAGTTTCATTTCCATCTGGGCAAATTTATGATCAAATTCTGATAGTATTCCCGCTCGCGTGGAATTTCCATTCCTATGCACATCGTTACAGCTACTACTGTTAGCATTCTTGATACCGTATGGCCGTCGTTTCCGTACATCCTGATGGTCGGAAATGCGTTGATCTCCACTCCGGTGACGTCATTGGCTGTGACGTCAATCTGTGCCACGATTACGTCATCACTGTGTGCGTAGAGGTCAGCGAGCTGACGCCAAACTGGACCGAGTCGCTGACAGTGCACGCACCACGGCGCATCTGTGTACAGCGTACACCACACCGACCGATGATGACCATTTAATTATCAACAAATACCTGTGTGTAGCTGCATGATACATGTGTGTAGGCCTATGCTATGGCGTGTGTAGCTACATGTAAACACATCAGACAAAGTCTTGACCAAGGAAACGTCGTAATATCGCAATCAGTAGGGCGACAAACTTGCGACTCGTAGGTCTCAAGTTCGACACCCAGTCGGGCACCGCTGCGTAGAACCCTTTGGGCAAGCAAAATAATAATAGGCCTACGTATTGACCCAAGGGATGGGGAGTGAACAGACCCACCACGCGATGCACTATGTGGCCTTGTGTCTAGCTGAGGGCTACTGAAACGGATATCACCTCTGTTCAGTGAGCTATGACGTTTAGGAATATCATTTAAGAACTTGACTTTTCTACTTTGCATATGAACACACAAGCGTTAATTCGCACATGGACATACGTATAGGCTATCCAAATGCATGGATCATCGTTTGAACGCACCAGTACGTAACATGACATTCTTAATACCAGCGATGAACAATAAACCTACCAAAACGTCAAGATTAGACCAAGACTTCAAGACCCAAATCGATCAAAACCAAGACTGGAATTCGTTATTTTGCAGTCACAACAATTTCTGCAAAATTACGTCTTTGTAACGTAGCTTTAATTCCACGAAAAACAGGAAGTTAAGAAAGAAAGTTTTTAATTTAGTTTTGTTCAAGAAGGAAGGGATTACCAATAAGCATACAAGATAGGTCAGAGGTAGGTCCTGCCTCAAGCCACAGTACTGCTAAATACGTATTCAATTTCTTTTAAACTTTCGGCATCAGCAGAATTTTGTAACTTTTTCAAGAACAACAGAAGTTAAATTTTCGACCTATAATTTTTGTGCTACCTTCATGGTGAAATAAACGTCTATATATATATATATATATATATATATAT
>Ga0126335_1003168_pt1 | contig 10146 bp, 7 predicted proteins | sample OlaspJWI45metaG_FD_108409 | JGI IMG/M metagenome (GOLD analysis project Ga0126335, IMG submission 108409) | Marine gutless worms symbiont microbial communities from Oahu, Hawaii - Olavius sp. 1 OAHU.JWI-45 metaG | ecosystem: Host-associated > Annelida > Digestive system > Unclassified | place... | reverse complement strand
CGCAAGTCCACGGTCCACACTTGACCGTGACCGTCACTCCACTGGTCTTGACAACAGAGCACCGTCTGTGGTCAGCAGCAACTTGTCTGAACTTGATACTCTTCTCGATGACCTCAACACTTCGGCAAAGATGTACTCGAGTTCTACATTGGAGAGAAGAATGGCAGGTTTGATGTTGTGGTTGCTTCGAATTCAGAATCTTTATTAGATATGCGAGTTGCTTTGGTTATTACTGTCCAGTTTTAGGTGTAAAGGTAAAGGTAGTCACATAGACTCAACTCCTGTGGGGCTGGAAGCATTAGCAATGTACCATTTTGCCCATTTCCTGTGGCTGTAAACTCTATGAGGGTGGTGGCCTGTTGTCTCCCCCACTGCCTTGTAGAACTTTATTTGCTCATCATATCACATCTACATGTGGTGTCTTTGAAATTAAGTTGTGCATAAACTGTAGTTTTAGCATCTCTTCTTGCCTGTTTTGTCAGTACTGAGATGTATTTGTCACATTGTCTTTATTAGCTATTAACACAGTTTTTAAATCAATTTAGTACTCTGTCTCAGTCTCGTTTCTCTCTGTTGTATATTTCTAGTGTACGTGTGCTATCTTTGAACTTAAACTTACTGTAGTTTTTGGCTCAGTTGCATGCATATAATATTTTATGCACTTTTGAATATTTGGCCATCTTTTGAGAATTTTCTTAGTTGGTAATTTTAGGGCTGTTGAGAGTTTCGTATGAATTGTCATCTGTCTGTTTTTTTGCTTTTATGCAAGTAAACATGTTTAATACAGCTAATGTTTGTATCATGTAGACTATGTACGTTACCTGGCCAGTGTCTGTTTGCAGGAAGGTCAGTGCACAGCCCCAGTTTACGAGACACTGATTTTAAGCCGACAGCGTCAACACCACTGTCATCTACGATGAGGTCGTCCAGTGCACAGCGAGAGCTTGAAATACCAAAACTTTCTATGATGCAGTAAGTACGGTCCTTTAAGTTGTGCATTATTGTGGCACCCTGTAGGTAGCGTATCTGTAAATTGTCTGCAGAAGGTTGCTCAAGTTATACTGTTGCTAACATATAACACAGAGACACTGTTAAACTATTTTCCTGACTCTTGCTACTCTGCAGACTTTTGATAAACAACAAAAAGCTTCTTGGTGGAGCTGATGGTCGATTCAGTGATGTGTAGTACACAAAGTGACATTTATTGTTGTTCCTATCAGTACTGACATGGTGTATAATTATTGCTTGTTACTGTGACACAGACGATCCACGCCGTCTCCTCAGTCACTCAGTCCACAGATTCGTGATGAAGTTGATGTTACTCGTAGTCGCTTGTCACCATCATTTCAGGCTGGATCACTTCGTCAACAGTGTACTGTTGAGCAGCAGCTTAGACAGCCATCGCTGGTAAAAATCTGGGAGCAACCAGTAAACAACTCAGTCATCATTCAGAATAATGGCGGTGATACGCTGCTGAGCCAAGCCTCCACTCAGCAGCAGTATGCTGACGGAGGCCAGGGATCATTGTCACGCGGTCAGCTGCATCCTGAACAGCAGTCAGTGAGTCACAGCTACCAGGAGCAGAGGAGTGTATCAGAGATGCAGCAACTGCCGACCAACATGCCTGCCACCCATGCTGCTCCACCATCTGATCCTTCCAGCTTGTTATCACAGCGCACATCTGGTGGAAAACACGTCCGAGTGCTGGATGCTTCTGGGCGTGATGTTCAAATACACGCTGGTATGGATGGCACAGACCAACGTCAGGAAAGGGCCTTTGTGCAGCAGTCACATTCGCAGCCAGTCTCTGCAGCTCCTACACAGCAGACTGCAGCTAGTGGAACAAGTGCATACAATGAACTGGAGGATATCATGGCCTCAATGTCTGAATTTGATGTATGTACTACTAATTAATTATTGTAGCGTTTGTTTTATTGGGCTGTCAGATTTTGTTAAAATTTAGCTGCCTTTAGATATTTGCATAATTTATTTTAAAATTTGGAATGTAATCACCCATATTGTGTTATCACCTAGTAGATGGTTTGAAGTCGTGGAGTTTTAAAATGTGTTTTCATGCTGAATATAATAATGTAAATTTAAGAGAAACTTTTATTTCCCTTGCATTTATAGAAATCGCATTTAAATTTCAACTTTCATTTATTTATATGATTGTATGCTCTGCAGTAATTAGTAGTTTAATTAAATACTTTGTGTGGTTCAGGCGCTTTCGGGCCAGTCATCTCGCTCGGCTGGTGATTCGCTGTATTCTCAGCCAGTGAAAGTGAAGTCTTCTGCTGGTGTCAGTTCAGCTTCATCACAAAATGCCAAATCGTCCTACGATCGTGGAATGCAGATGCTATCACCTGGGGTCAGTGGGCAAGATGGACAGCCCAGTCCTTCGGCTTATCGTCGACAAATGCCACAGCCCACAGAGCTCGGGTCATCAAGAGCTGTAATGAGTGACAGTCAGATGGCTGGGAGAGCAGGAGCCATGCAGGGTCGACTTGCTGGCTTTGATGAGAACGGTCTGCCACTAGTGCAGAAGGGTGACTGTGGTGCTTGCGGCCAACCTATTACTGGGCAGGTTGCTGCAGTTAATGTTTCTATCATCTGTCTTTGTGTGAAGCTGAGGACTCTATATGTTAGGGGAGTTATATTGCCTAGTTAAAATTGGCTGGGTTTGTAGGCTGCGTTATTCATCAGTCGTCACACTGTTGTTCTGTGTCTTTTTTTACATATGTTGAAGAAGGAAATTCAGTGTGTGAGCAGCATGACAGTATATTTTTTGAATGAGCACACATGATCAGTATTTGTATTTGTGATGGGGATGCTGTTCGGTACAGGTACTATTGGCCCTTGACAGAATGTGGCATCTGGAGCACTTTCTGTGCTCATATTGTAAGAGAAAACTTGGAACGGACGTATTCTACGAAAATGATGGTTTGCCATACTGTGAGCTCGACTACCAGGAGCTGTTTGTGCCTAAGTGTGCCGAATGTAATACTGCCATTATGGACGTGAGTGTCCTGTCCGTGTTAGATTTATATAGTACAATTTATTTAGTATTTTACCAGTAGTTGATTATTTGTCGTTCTGAATGCAGCGCACTGTGTGTAGTACTGATGTGTGATTAGAAGAGTACCAACAAATACATTATAAGTAGTGATTTATGGTAATTTTTTACTCGAGACTTATTTATTCTTCTTTACTTGCTGTTTGTCATAGCACTAAAAGCTGTAATGTGATAGTTTTAGTACTATTATGAGTACTGAAATAAGCATTAACAAATTAGTCAATTAATGCATTTTAATTGTTAAAATTAGATTGTTGTCGAGTCACGGGTCAGCACTTGTGATGTGCTTTTTGTTTTTGTTTTGTTTCAGTGTAATAGTAATATAAACGTGTTATACTTTCTGGAACTGTTTTCTGTAAGAATAGTTGTTTTGTGCAAAATACTGTTGTATATAAACAGCAACTTGCTTAGAGTTTAATAACGTTTGACAGTCCAGATTATTTTTATCAGTGTCTTTTTATTGAAGTTTATTATTAATTGATAGTTTATTTATGAAAAGTTTAACCTATTACCACTTATCAGACACAGTTGTTTGTGGTACTATTGCAATTGCAACGTTGCTGTTACATTGCTAAGTACGTGATGGTGTGTTTTATATTTGCGTAGAGTTGTGTTTCTGCATTTGGGAAGAATTTTCATCTAGAGCACTTCAGGTGTACTGCGTGTGATGCGCCTCTGGGAGACGACCGTTATTATGAGCAGGATGGAAAAGCTTACTGCAGGTGCGTTGTACATCAGGCAGTGTAAGATGTATGTAATACAGTGTAATTTTGAAAACCATGGATGACTGTTTAAACTCTAATTAATTACTGATGATGACTTGCTACATAGCATGAAATGTAATAATAATTATAATATTGTATATATTATGGTTATAATAGTGTATATATATACACATATACATATACATATACACGCATACGTACATACATATATATATATATGAAATCAGTACGGATGTGGCGGATGTGGCAAGCCAATAACGACCAGTTTTATTACAGCTGTGCATCAGAACTGGCATCTAGACTGCTTTGTCTGCTTCGTAAGCATTGGCGTTTTGTGCATGATGTTGATTCTGAATCATGTTCATAGATTATTTGAAAACGTCTAAATAACATCGATGTTTAGTTTTTCAAACATTTGTAGCAATTTGATTACCGTGCATTCTAGAGTTTGCCAATGTCCACCATCTGCGTGAATACATACATATATATATATATGAAATCAGGTGCTGATTTTACTGATGTGTGTTGTGTATGTGTGTCTAATGTTAGCGATGACTACTTCAGGATGTATGCACCAAAATGTGGCGGATGTGGCAAGCCAATAACGACCAGTTTTATTACAGCTGTGCATCAGAACTGGCATCTAGACTGCTTTGTCTGCTTTGTAAGCATTGGCGTTTTGTGCATGATGTTGATTCTGAATCATGTTCATAGATTATTTGAAAACGTCTAAATAACAACGATGTTTAGTTTTTCAAACATTTGTAGCAATTTGATTACCGTGCATTCTAGAGTTTGCCAATGTCCACCATCTGCGTGAATATGGTGTCTACACATTGTAAACTTTTACTGTTGCACTCATTAATAAAAGAGGAAACTCTAGGCTGTTTGGTGTGTTTTTAATATTTGAAAATCAGTAAGTAACATTTCTTTATTACAGCGTATTACAAATTAGTTATATGCTAGAAGTGTTTGAAGTTTTTAAGGTTTTTTTGTAGTGGTATTGTGCACAGTACGTTAGAGGTGATTAGCACATTAACTTGGCGATTGCTAACTATATTTTATAAATTTGCTTATTTACTTGCATGCTTAGTTACACTGTAATGTGTATTGTGCAGGAATGTCATCTGCCATTTGACGGCTCCGGTTTCTATGAACTGAATGGTGCAATGTACTGCGAGAGGCATTTCCTTGCACATCGTGGCCAGCCTTGTGCCGCATGTGGTCAGGCGATCAGCGGCCGCTGTGTGACGGCGATGTACAAGAAATATCACCCAGAGCATTTTGTCTGCACATTTTGCCTACAGCCGCTCAACAAAGGCACATTCAAGGAACAGAGTGAGAAGCCGTACTGTCACGTGTGCTTCAACAAACTGTTCGGTTAGGTTACCTTGCTGTTCTTCATGACTGGCAGCACTGTTACAGCATCTGCTGCACTCTTTTTTATTTTGTCTTTTCTGTGTATGTGTGTTTGGAATATTCAGTGGTGGTGGTTGGTGGTGCGAGAGGTGCGGCCGCACCACCAGTCCATAGGGGCGGCACTTGAAGTTTGACCATCCAGTTTTTGTTGCTTGAATGAATGTACTTGATTTGTTGGCCTGCACCATCAGAAGTTACTTTTCCAGCATTTCTAGTGTAGTATAGGTTCTTCTAGGAAACACATACCCATTAATTCTGCAGTGAATTTGAATGCTGTAGTAGGCCTGCATGAATAAATTTCGTAAAATTTTATGAGAAAATTTTTCGGAGTGTACAAAATCCTACTCCAAGTACAGAGCTACCAGTGGGGTAGCCAAATAGAATCTTGCACTACCTCTTAAAGCTGGAACTGTCGAGGCGTTAAATTTTTTAATCTTATTACGCATGCTTTAGTTTCTTTAGTCACGTGTGAACACACTTTTCATGCACATTGCAGACTTGAGTAGTTCATTTACAGCCAACACTGGATGGCTGTAACACGAACTACTCAGGTCTGGTACACTTTTTATTTGGTGATTTCATCACTGTAAGTGCGGTTGACTTTTAAAAAAACTTAGCGGTAAAACATGGCTGTTTTCAATCGACTTTTGTCTAAGCTGCTATCGTATGGCAATGCCACAGCAGTTATTGGTCTCATTAGTGCATGTGGCTGGCACATGGATGACCCATTTGATGGACATGACAGTCCCCTTAGTACGGTAATTTACTGTCTTGGCGTCCTGGCATATTTATCAGACCAGTCTAGGTTGATTTCAGCTCTGTTTGTTGTAGTTTTTTGCCATTGCATTAATTTTTTTGATGGTGTTAATATTTTTAATCACGATTAATTCTTTGATGAGTTAACACATTCGTTAATGCGTTAATTCCACAGCCTTGCTTAAAACCATGCTGCCCCTGTGAGTATTTGGTGAGTTAATTCACTGAGTTAATGTGGTGTTTTCTGTGCATTCAGGTCGTATCAGTTGTATAGTTTTGTTGCTGTTTACATGTCTGAGTGCAGTTTAAAAGTGTGTTCTTTAAAATTTTATGAGTCATGAATCTTGCCTTTAATTTGTCATACTTACCACTGTTTTGTCTGATGATGCTACCTCACATGTTTGTTGGTGCTGGAGTAACAGTTAGTTAGGCATTATAATAGTTATAATCAGTTTGATCTAGACAACTAAAATTTGTAGTCGATCTGTGGGTATACTGTCATTGTGTATATTGTTGTAACTGTGAAGTAGAGGGAAAGTTAAGTTCTTTCTGAGTCTGGGTCAGTTGGGTGGCATTGATCTCCATTTCTTTAGCCCTCAGACAGCCAGATGTGTGCTATAAAACTGCACTTATGGGGCTGGTTCCTCATGTGTATGACTGATACTTGGAAGAATTTTGCAATTGTTTTCTTGAAATTGTGCAATCTTAATATTTTGGATTATGTGACCAGAAATTGCAAATTATGTGATATTATGCGATTCTCATTTTATCTGCAAAATGAAGCAGAAAGGTGTTATATCTTCTCTTTTTACTTTCAGGAAATTGCAACAAATTTAGTTAGCTGATTAAATTCATAAACACTTGCTTACATTCATTCTGTAGGCTTGCTACGGTGCAACAATATATGAAACGTGATGTTGTCTGAAGCAAAATGTTAAGTGGATACGTTCAGTGACAGAAACATATATTTTCGACAACATTACTCTTTTTGTAGGGTTTGAATAGCAACAAATTATGTGATCTTTTAGCATTACAATGACAAAATGCTAAATTTATGCGATGTTTGTAATATTATGTGAAAACTGTCAAGTTGTGCGAAAAATTACGTAATTCTTCAGGTCATACGGATACTCATTGTGCTTACCCGCAGAAGGATAGCTGAGTTAGCCTGCATCATCAATAATATACCAATAGTTTACTCATTTGCTGTTTGGGTCATCTGACTCCCCAGAATGTGTCGAGTATGACGTTAAGTTTACGCACACACTTACTCACCTGTTAGGCCTGGTCTACGATGGACAACTTTGCCTCCACCGAAACTGGAACTCACCTGTTACCCATCCAAGTACTAACTGAGATCACTGGCTGCTACTAAGCCAAACTGTGACTGTAAAGTGAGAAACACATTAACACGATACAGTTGTATGTTACTTTTTCTTTCTGTGTTTGTCAGCGTGTTATTATTTGTTCGTTCTTCTTGTAACTACGTGGTGCATGATGCTTTTTAGGAGTCTGTTTAAACTTGAATCACATAACATTGTGTGAAGCTGTTGTCAGCGTATAACTAACTAGTCATTAGTACTGAACTGCTTTGGTGTGAAACGACTGAGTACTGTAACTTATTTGGTGGATATTAGTAAGTTATATTTGACTGTAGACTGATTTACCATATGCATGTTTACTGTTAAGTGGTTGCATTTTGTGTTCTGTGTGTATGTTGTTTATGCTACTTTGTAATAGCTATTGCATTGTTAGCATGTTGCACTGTGGAATAATGTCTGTGTTACAAGGATCATATTAATGCACAGATTGTTGTTTGCATGTTAGTCACTGTGCCTGCCAAGATGTTTCTAACATATTTTTGCTTTATTAATGTATGTGTTGAAGTGGACAGCTAGCTGCCATGATACTTAACGTTGTTGTTCTGTGCCCTGTGTGCACTCTGGGCTTACAAGAGTAGACCTTCTTCGTTTCTTAGCCGGTTGATGTAAAAGACGACTAAAGCAGGGTTGTCTCTGTTATCTTTTGTTGTGTATGTGTTTATATGTGGACCGTTATCCGTGTCAATTATTCTGAGTTTTTGGTGGCTGTCTTATTGTGGTCAGTATCAGTACAATTGGTTGCCTGGAAAGACCCGTGTGTTGTCTATGTGTATTGTGTTCTCAACTTCATTTGCAGCGTTTGATCACATTTGTTTTTTCACAAAGTGCCCATCTTCTTAATGTCTGGTTTATTTGCATTGTTTGTTGTCTGATGAGAGCCTTTTGTGAGGTTTTACGGCTATTCTTCTTAGAGTTAACCATAATCCAGTTCTTGTCCAGTATAGTGTAGTATATTTTTATATATGTATAGTTTTGTTTTGATAATTATAGTTTTTTGTTTTTGTTCTTATTTGTTGTTTTAGCTTGGGTTTGTCAGTATCATAGTCAAGGTCTTGGTTAGAGCAGCTCCGGAGATATCTAAGCAAAAACCAAATGTGCTATTAATTCTTTTATGCTTTTATGTTGTGTGCATTGTTTAGTACTTTGTCATATTCACTCTGTAAGTATGTGTAATCCATCTGTAAAACAGTAACCAGTTAGCTATCTAAAGGAAACTGACCTATGCTAAGGTGACCAACCGTATATACTTAAAGGTTTAGCCCACATTATGTATACATAATGGATGGACTATTAATGGCGCTGGCAATGCCACTTATGATTGTCAATGTGCTGGGCATTCAGAGAGGACACAGGATGAAAGTAAGGACATCGTTATTGTAAGACACCAGGGTAACCACATATTTTTCCTCACAAATTGTAACTGTACCATAAAATTTTGATGAATGGTCGCATTTCACTGTACATTGTGTACATGATGATGTTTGTTGGATATAATTGCATTTATTTAAGACTTTTCATGCTGTACATATGTGTATTGTTTTTTATTTGTTATTTAAATGAGTTTTTCAATGGTTTAACATAGGCACAGGTATCGGATATTAAGCACATGTTTTGTGTGTTTTGTTGATATTTATAACAATATCATAAGATAAATAACTAACCGGCAGGTCTGAGCCGTGATGATGGCAAGCGTCCGGATGGTGTCACGCTGCTGCCCTGGGCAAAAGGCAAACCACTGGCATGGGATGTCAGTACCGGACACGTATGCTGACTCCCACCTCGCTGTCACGGCGACCACAGCAGGGGCTGCAGCTGACAAGGCGGCTAGCAATAAAGTAGCCAAATACAGACAGATTGCCAACAGCCACATCTTTGTTCCAGTTGCCGTCGAGTCAGCCGGGACCTGGAACCACCAAGCAGTGGAATTAGTGCAGGAGCTGGGTCGATGAATGACAGTCATCACTGAAGACACCAGGAAGCAGCTTACCTGTTCCAGCGGATGTCAGTGGCTCTCCAACGGGGTAATGCGGTCGCCTTTCACAGCACTTTCACCACCGAGTAAACGCCATTGTGGTCTTACTTGCTTAGTCTTTAATATTTTACCCTCGGGAATTTAGTAATAACTAAATTGTTTTAAAATTGTTATTGTGTTAGAGCTTGTGTTTGCTAAGTGTTGCAAACTCTGACTAACTAAGCTGTATATTTTGATTTTAAACTGTTGGCGTAACATTGCAGTGTACTTGAAAATACTCGTATAGCACCAAATTAATTTTCTTGTTATAAATTTTGATACAGCAGCTGTAGGTAGTTAATTGATAAATTAATAGATTCATCATTTAAAAAAAATTAAATCAGTTGTTGGTGATTTTATGAACTTAGTTATTAATGCTGTATTTCATTCGCATAGAATGCAAATCATTGTCAGTTTTCACTATTTGATAACTGAAGACAACTGTAGCTATTCATTTTGTGATTGGATATGAATTGGATGTCTGAAATCTGTCATGTTTTAGTTTGTTGTTCATTTATTAAAATTTCACATTTAAAGTCATAGATTTATTGTTATCGTGTGCCTTAACCCCTGTAATTATGGTATATTAAGGATATTTTAATCATTTGTTTTAATTACCTATCTTTGCTTTTCTCTATCCGATCACTGTTGCAGTTGCTTTGGTCGTTCTTGTGGTTTTTTTGCTGTTTGCTTGTTTGCATTTGTCTAGAAGGTAACAGGGAACTCACCACCAACAGAGTTTGTCAGCTTATTGTTGCTTAACTTGTTATTTGTCCATTG
>Ga0126335_1003167_pt1 | contig 10147 bp, 6 predicted proteins | sample OlaspJWI45metaG_FD_108409 | JGI IMG/M metagenome (GOLD analysis project Ga0126335, IMG submission 108409) | Marine gutless worms symbiont microbial communities from Oahu, Hawaii - Olavius sp. 1 OAHU.JWI-45 metaG | ecosystem: Host-associated > Annelida > Digestive system > Unclassified | place... | reverse complement strand
TAATCTCCCCGTCCCCAAGGGTCGCCCACTCTCCCTGTCACCCCGTCTTTCCTTTCCCCGTCCCCCGGTCGCCCAATTTCCCCCTCGCCCTGTCACCCCCTCTCCCCGTCTCCCCGTCATTTCTCATCTTGTCATCCACTTATCACTATTTCTTCCAGACCAGTCTTTTCAAGCGCTGCAACCCCGCTATGAGCGCTTCCAGGCGCAACAGGTAGGCAGTCAGTATGATCAGGCCGAGAAATACGATTCCTGTCAAAACGGCCACCGCAAAACTGGTCCAGACAGTCGGGACATCAAATAATTTGAGCAACACATGTCTGAATCCGTGCAGGATCAATCCCACAACCACGCTAATGCCGATCGTCTGTAAATAAAGAATATAAACAGCGCGGCTCTCGGTGTTACCGGTGCGTCGATTCCAGACCAGATAGAGCAGCAGAACCTGTAATATTGACGAAAGGGAAATGGCCAGGGCAACGCCTTTGAGCCCCATTACCTGCAGACCGGCGTAATATATCGGCAGGCTGAACAATACGGCAATGGTGCTGTATATAGCCGGAAAAAGCGTGTCCTGCATGGCATAATAACCTCGCACGACAACGGTTTGAACGGCAAAGGCACCCACCCCGATCAGCAAATATCCCAGGGCGACGGCCGTTTGCCGTGTCGCGGCTGCATCAAACTGGCCGCGCTGAAAAAGAACCCATACCACTTCGTACCGCAGCACCATTAAAAGTGCCGCAAATGGGATGACAAGCGCCAGATACTTCAATGTATTGTTTAACAGGTGATTCATTTCACCGAATTTGTTTTCGGCCACCAGACGGGCCATAAACGGAAAAGCGGCCGTACCGATGGCCTGGCCGAACAGGGCGGCCAGGATCAACATGACCCGCAGGGCATAATTTAAACTGGCTATGTCGCCGCGCGGCAGGTAAGAGCCGAAAAATTTCAGAAAAAATTCGGTGGAAAACAACATCGTCAGACCGAGCATCAGCGGCAGGGTCACTTTCAGGTACTTTTTTACCTCCGGATGGGTGTATTGCAGACTGATGCGAAACTGCAGGCCGACCTTGCGGGCGCCCCACAGCTGAACTGCGAAATTGCCTATGATTGCGCCCGCCAGCACACCCCAGGAAAACCCCTCCATGCCTAATCGGGGTCCCAACAGCAGACCGCCGGCAATGATTCCCAGATTGTATAACAGGGGAGCCAAAGCCGGTATGAAAAATCGCTCCTTTGCGAACTGAACTGCCATGAGCAACCCGCCTGCAAAGAAAAATAGCTGGGCCGGCAATATAATTCTTGTCATCCGTACAGCCAGGGTCCGGTAGGCCGGCTCTTTTAGACCCGGTGAAACAAGGGCGATCAACTGGGGTGCAAAAAACCATGCCAGGACGATGCCGATGGCCAGCAGGCATCCAAACACGGATAAAATGGTCGAAAAAACCTGCCAGCCGGCCTCTTCCCGGTCACGGGCCAGATAGCCTGCAAATATCGGTATAAAAGTTATGGATAAAAATCCGCTGGCAGCCGCATGGTTGAGAATATCCGGTATGATGAAGGCCACCAGGTAAGCATCGACGGCACCATCGGCGCCGCCGACATAGGCAATCACGATCTCGCGCAACAATCCGATCACCCGGCTGAGCAGAACCGAGCCCATCATGATCAAAGATGCTATACCGACTTTTGCCTGGACTGACCTTGCCATGCGGTCTCCAATGGTAACCTGGGATAATACACTTGACTTTACCCCGACGGATCTGTGTATTAGCAGAAAGCAGCGGTGAAGGCAAAAAAATCCTTTTGGCGCCTTGCGAACGAATCTTATTTTATATCATACTGATATTTGATATGAGAGCAGTAGCATACTCTGCAGAGCGGTACAGAAGACACCTCCGGGTTCGATGACTCCCCCTCAACAGCGACAATTGAAAACAGATCCGGTCATTGCGCTAAACTGAAAGGAAACCGTCGGGCATGATCCAAATTTTTAGAGACTGGACGAACCGATACCTGTCCAATCCCCAGTTTGTCATTCTCGGCCTTCTGCTTCTGGCCGGCTTTGTCATCGTTTTCCTGTTCGGTCAGATCCTTGTCCCGGTATTTGCCGGTATTATTATCGCATACCTGCTGGAGGGCATGGCTACCCGTCTGGAAGATGTAAGATTTCCCCGGCTGGCAGCTGTGCTAGTGGTTTTTCTATTGTTTATGACCGGCCTGTTTTTTCTGATTATCTGGTTGCTGCCGTTGTTGTCCCGGCAGATCGGTCAGCTTCTGCAAGACCTGCCGAGTATGCTGGCTGCCGGTCAGAAGGCGTTCATGCGACTGCCGGAGAGTTACCCGGATATCATATCTCAATCCCAGGCCCGTCAGATACTCAGCGTCATCAGTTCGGAATTGACGAGTCTGGCACAGCGTCTGCTTTCACTGTCGCTTGCTTCTGTACGGGGATTGATTTCGATCCTGGTTTATCTGATCCTGGTGCCGTTGCTGGTGTTCTTTTTTCTGAAAGACAAAGCGATGATAATTGCATGGCTGACCCGCTTGCTGCCCGATAACCGCGGTCTGGCAGATCAGGTATGGCGGGAAGTCAATGCCCAAATCGCCAACTATGTCCGGGGCAAAATCTGGGAAATTCTGATCATCTGGTCTATCAGTTATATCGTGTTCAAACTGCTGGGTTTGCAGTTTACCCTGTTGATCTCGCTTTTTGTGGGTTTATCGGTCCTGGTCCCTTATATCGGTGTCACCGTCATGTTTCTGCCCGTGGGAATGATTGCTTATTTTCAATGGGGTTGGGGATCCGATTTTTTGTATATAATGATCGCCTATGCCATCATCCAACTGTTGGACGGTAATCTGCTGGCACCGTTACTTCTGTCAGGCGTTGTTAATCTTCATCCGGTGGCCATCATCGTGGCGGTTTTATTGTTTGGCGGCCTGTGGGGTTTATGGGGTCTTTTTTTCGCCATCCCGCTGGCAACGCTGGTGCATGCCGTTATCAGGGCCTGGTTCAGCATCCAGCCTCCCGACGAGGCTGCCGTTAGCACCGCCAAAGCGTTATCGGCCCCATAGTCTATCCTGACATTCACTGCTCTATCCAAAGACACATTGCTGAGGAGGATCAAGCTTGGTTCGCAACGAAAATCAATCCCACCGGCTTCACGAACCCGGCGTATCGCTGGGCATATGCCTGGGCGCCTCGACGGTTTCCATCGTTCAGCTCAAATCGGGCGCCGATTACCCGAAGCCGCATATCGTTTCAACCGCAGTTCACGCCCATGAAGGCGATCCCAAACGGACGCTGCGTCAAGCGCTTGAAAGTTATGATCTGACTTCGATCACACACATAGCCGCAACCGGCCGCAAGTTCAGAAATATGGTCCATCTATCATCGATAGCCGAGCCCGAGGCGGTTGAGTTGGCCTACGCTTATGTCAGGTCCCCGGACACATCCAGCCCGGCCATTGTCAGTGCCGGCGGAGAAACCTTCATGGTTTATGTGCTCAATGCCAGAGGCCGCATCAGCAATGTATTTACCGGCAATAAATGTGCGTCCGGAACCGGAGAGTTTTTTCTGCAGCAGCTAAGACGCATGAACGTCACCCTGGAAGAGGCCGCCCGGTGGTCGGCGACGGCCGAACCTTACAATGTATCCGGACGCTGCTCGGTTTTTTGCAAATCAGACTGCACCCACGCCACCAATAAAGGTATCCCCAAATCCAAAGTGACCGCCGGTCTATGCCGTATGATGGCCGGCAAGATTCTGGAGCTGTTGAACAAGGTGGAAAAACACCACATCATGCTCACCGGCGGAACGACCGCAAACCGGATGATGGTCTCTTATTTACAGCAGAAAATCGACAATCTTATTATACCCGAACAGGCGGAATGCTTTGAAGCGCTCGGGGCAGCCCTGTGGGCGTTGGACCATGAGACCACCCCATTTCCGGGGATCTCGGATCTGTTCGTCCAGACTTCCGGTCCATTTGAGACCCTTGCCCCGCTGAACCACTTTATGGATATGGTCACGTTCAAAACCATGCCGACCGATCGCATCCGTTCAGGTGACACATGCACCCTGGGGCTGGATGTCGGATCCACCACCACCAAAGGGGTGTTATTGCGCAACAGTGACAAAGCCATGCTGGCCTCGGTATACTTGCGCACCAATGGGGATCCGGTAAAAGCCGCCCGTAAATGCTATGCAAAAATTCTGGATCGGATCAATCTGCATGTGAATGCAGCCAAAATTAAGATTACCGGATTGGGGGTGTGCGGTTCCGGAAGACAGATCGCTGCCTTGCACGCCATGACCGACGGTATGCTCAATGAAATTATCGCCCATGCAACGGCGGCCGTCTATTTCGATGCCAAGGTTGATACAATTTTTGAAATTGGCGGCCAGGACGCCAAATATACTTATATAACCGGCGGCGTGCCATCCGATTATGCCATGAACGAGGCCTGCTCGGCAGGCACCGGATCATTTCTGGAAGAGGCCGCCTATGAATCCCTGGGTCTGAATACGGAAAAAATCGCCGATATCGCTCTGCAAGGTCAACGCCCGCCTAATTTCAACGACCAGTGCGCGGCCTTTATTGCCTCGGATATTAAAAATGCCATTCATGAGGGCATTGCCCATGAGGATATCGTGGCCGGCCTGATTTACTCAATCTGCATGAATTACGCCAATCGGGTAAAAGGTAACCGACCGGTGGGGCATAAAGTGTTCATGCAGGGCGGCGTCTGTTATAATCATGCCGTTCCCCTGGCAATGGCAGCAATTGTGGGCATAAAAATTGTTGTACCGCCGGAACCGGGACTGATGGGCGCCTTCGGCGCGGCGCTGGAGATCATAAAGCGGATCGAAGCCGGTCTGCTACCCAAATCCCGTTTTGATCTGCAGACACTGGCTGAGCGCGATGTGGGATTTGGCCGATCGTTTGTCTGCAAAGGCGGCAAAAAGAGATGCGATCGTAAATGTGAAATCGCCACCGTCCTGATGGACGGACATAAATATCCGTTCGGCGGCGCCTGCAATCGTTACTATAATTTGCGCCACAATGTCCGTTATGAAACCGAACAGCTGGATCTTGTCCGCATACGGCAGCAAATGATCTTTGACACCTTCGGCCCCCAACCGGAAGACCCGTCGGCCAGGCATCCAAGAAAGCGCATCGGCATCAGCAAAGGTTTTCTGGTCAACACCTATTATCCGTTCTACGCAAATTTTTTTAATGCCCTGGGGTTTGAAGTCGTATTGTCGGATCAACCTGCACCGGAAGGGATTTTACACCGCAATGCGCCGTTCTGTTTTCCGGCCGAGCTGGCCCATGGGTTTTTCTACAGCCTGCTCGAAATGGAGAATCCGCCGGAATGGATCTTTTTGCCCCATTTTCAGTCTATACCGGCTCAGAACGGAAACACTTCGGGCCAGGTTTGCCCGTTTGTGCAGGGCGAGCCGTTTATTCTGAAGACGACTTTTGCAGACCGGCTCAATCGAAGAGGCATTCAGCTTCTGAGTCCGATGTTGAATCTGGCCCGGGGACTCCCAAAGGCCGAAACAGCTCTGATCGAAGTGGCCCGGCAGCTTGGCGTGCGGGACAAAGAAGCCCGCCGGGCCTTTCGTCTGGCACTGGAACGTCAGGGGCAGTGTCAGAAGCAGATGCAACGGCATGGCCGCATTGTACTGGAACAACTCAGCGCCGATCCGGATCAAATTGCGGTGGTATTATTCGGCCGGCCATATAACGCTTTTGCCAGCGAAGCCCACATGGGGATCCCCCATAAACTGGCCTCCCGCGGAGTGCGCGTCCTACCGCTGGATTTCCTGCCACTGAACGACGAACCCACCAAGCACCACATGTACTGGGGAATGGGTCAGATGATACTGAAGGCTGCTCACAGGGTAAAGGCCCATCCCCAATTGTTCGGAACCTATATCACCAATTTCTCCTGTGGTCCGGATTCTTTTGTCATCGGCTATTTCAGGGACATCATGGGTAAAAAGCCGTCTTTGACGCTGGAGTTGGACAGCCATACGGCCGATGCCGGACTGGAAACCCGGATCGAAGCGTTTCTGGATATTGTGACGGCCTATCGTCGACTCGAAACCGGCCGCCGCATCCAGGTCAGCAAGCCTTCTTTCAGACCCGCCCGCACGGTGATCGAAAACAAGGCGGTTGCGGTATTTTCTTCGTCAGGAGAAAAATTCGACCTTACCGATCCCCGGGTCACACTGCTGTTCCCCTCCATGGGCCGCATTGGCACGGACTGCCTGGCGGCCGTGTTTCGGGGTAAAGGCCTGAATGCGCTCGCTTTCCCCCCGGCCGGAGAGGCGGAACTGAAGACCGGACGAGCCAACACCACCTGCAAGGAGTGCCTGCCACTGATACTGACGACCGGAACGCTGCTTAACTATGTAAGCCAGTACAAAAAACGCGGTGAAATCCTCGTCTATTTCATGGCCGGTGGGGAGGGCCCCTGCCGTTTCGGACAATATTCCATTTTTATGCAGGATCTGATCAAGCGCCTGCAGATACCGGACGTGGCGCTGCTGACCTTGAGCTCCGAAAATGCCTACGGTGGGTTGGACAACGATTTCCAACGGCGCGGTTGGTGGTCTCTGGTCATATCCGACACCCTGGAAGACATCCGCTCGATGTTGCTGGCCAATGCGGTGGATCCGGCATTGGCGATAAACATTTTCGAAGAAGAACTCGGCCTGGTCATCAAAAGCCTCGGTCAGGGCGATTTTAAGAAAGTGGAAGTCCAACTTGATCGGAGCGCGGCGCGTTTGCAAAAAATTGCGCTGCAAAAACCGGTTGCCGAAGTGCCGACCATATACCTGGCCGGTGAAATATTTGTTCGTCGCGACGGTCTATCGCGCCAATACCTGACTGAAAATCTGGCAAAACGCGGCTTTGCAACAATCTGCGCTCCGGTTATCGAATGGATGCACTATGCCGACTATCTGGCAGACAGCAACCTTTCGGAATACCGCCTGTCCCTGATGGAAAAATCTCAGCTGATGTTGCGCCGCAAATTCAAACGAAAATACGAAATCAGTATAAAGAAACGCCTGGCCAGGTCCAATTTGGTGCATGCAACCCCCATCGATGTAGCCGAGATTATCGAAAATGCGGCACCGTTCGTGTCACCGCATCTCAAGGGGGAGGCCATTTTAACTGTCGGCAGTGCGCTGACGGAAATTGTAACGAGCGCCTGCGGTGTAATCGCCATCGGTCCCTTCGGCTGCATGCCCAACCGGTTGGCCGAGGCGATCCTGGCCGAAGCCATGACACCCGCAACAAAATTGAGCATTGACAGGCAAGCTGCCCGGCCAAAGTCCGTGCTGACCCGGATCGATGATCTGCCCTTTCTGGCAATCGAGAGCGATGGTTCGCCTTTTCCCCAGCTTATCGATGCCAAACTGGACACCTTCTGCCTGCGTGCCCGTAGATTGCACACAGAGATACGATCCGGAACGGAACCCAATCGGCTCAGGTAAACTGGAGGGAAACGGAGATTTTCGAATGCCGGCCACTCTAAAATTGCCCGAACCGCGCTTTGAAGGACCGTTGGCTTTGGAAACGGTTCTTCGGAAACGTCGATCGATCCGCGCCTATCACACCGGAGCCTTGAGCCTGAATCAAGTGGCTCAAATGCTGTGGGCGGCCCAGGGCGTCACCGACAGGCGGGGATTGCGCACCGCCCCGTCGGCCGGAGCCCTGTATCCACTGGAAACCTATGTGGCCGCCGCCAACGTCAACGGCCTGCCACCCGGTATCTATAAATACAATTGCCGGAAGCACACATTGCGCCCCATTCACGCGCAAAACCCATCCGAAGCCCTGTATCGTGCCGGCCTCAGCCAGGGCGCCCTGCACCGGGCACCGGCCGTATTTGTGCTGACAGCAATCTATGCCAGGACAACATTCAAATACAGCCGCAGGGGCATCCGCTATGCCGACATGGAAGCCGGCCATGCCGCCCAGAACCTTTGCCTGCAGGCAACGGCACTGGACCTGGGCTCTGTATTGATCGGTGCCTTTCACGACGAACGGGTCAAGCACATTTTTGCACCTGACAGTGACGAAAGCCCCCTGTATCTGATACCGGTGGGACGAGTCTGACCGAAAAACGATGACCGTCGAACATCGAACGTTCAACATCGAATTTTGAATGAAGATGGGCTGAAAACTGGTCTTTGAGCTCTAAGAAAATAAGATAGAGGAGCGAAGCGACATCCATTTTCGATGTTCAACGTTGGATGTTCAGTGTTCGATGTTCATCTTTTTTGTCATTTTTCAGTATATATTATTTAAATGAATAATTCAGATAATCACATGAAAATAGCTAAAAATGACAGTACATCCGCCCAACGAAAATCCATCTGGGGCTGGGCTATCTACGACTGGGCCAATTCCGCATTTGCCACCACGGTCATGGCCGGTTTTTTTCCAATATTTTTCAAACAATACTGGAGTTACGGGTCGGATGTAAATGTCAGCACAGCCCAATTGGGTTTGGGGAATTCTGTGGCCAGCTTGATGGTAGCCGTAATGGCACCCATACTCGGATCGATCGCCGACCAGGGTAGCATGCGCAAAAAAATGCTGATCACCTTCGCTTACCTTGGTGTTCTGATGACCGCCGCCCTTTTCTGGATTCAAAAGGGTCAGTGGTCCTGGGCCATTTTAGTATATGCGCTGGGCATTGTCGGATTTGCCGGTGCAAATATATTCTATGATGCACTGTTGCCGCTGGTTTCGAAAGAACAGAATATCGACAGAGTATCCAGCCTGGGCTATGCCCTCGGATATCTGGGGGGTGGCCTGCTTTTTTTATTGAATGTCCTGATGACACTCATGCCCCAGCGATTTGGACTGCCCGATGAAGGTATGGCCGTCCGGATCTCATTTTTAATGGTCGCCATCTGGTGGGGTTGTTTTACCCTGTTCACAGTCTTTTGGGTTTCCGAACCCAAATCAACCCAAAAGGGTTCCAAAGGTCGCTTTATTGTGATTCAGGGGCTGCGCCAATTTATAGGAACCTTTAAGGATTTCAGGCATTTGAAAACCGTATTCATCTTTTTGCTGGCCTACTGGTGTTATATTGACGGGGTGGATACAATTATTCGAATGGCCGTCGATTATGGACTTTCATTGGGTTTTGAAGCCAATGATCTTATCACGGCGATTCTGATTGTCCAGTTTGTCGGTTTCCCGGCTGCCCTGATGTTCGGAATGCTGGGACAAAAATGGGGTGTCCGCAAATCGATATATCTGGCCATAGGCGTATATATGCTCGTAACGCTCTGGGGAACCATGATGTCCAATCCGATTGAATTTTATGGAATGGCGATGATGATCGGTCTGGTTCAAGGCGGCATCCAGGCCCTCAGCCGTTCTTACTATGCCAGACTGATACCCAAAAGCCGTTCGGCCGAGTTTTACGGATTTTACAATATGCTGGGAAAGTTTGCCGCCATTATCGGTCCGGCCTTAATCGCTATTGTCGGCCTTCTGGCGCGCAACCTGATGATGCCGGCTGCCCCCAGTGCCGAAGAAGTCATCTATTTTGGCCGACTTGCATCTCGCTGGGGTATTGCTTCGATCTTGCTCCTTTTTGCGGCCGGGGCCGTCTGTCTGTATTTTGTCGATGAGGAAAAAGGGCGCCGGGAAGCGGCGTATCTTGAAAGTAAGAAATTTGAAATTTCGATTACGGACTAGTTTTCCGTTCGTAAAACTAGTAACCTAGGAACGATGCCGATCCCATCCTAAATGCTCAATTAGTATTACTAAACAAATACCTTGAAATACCTAATCGTACTTGGTACACTTAAGCCTAATTCGTAAATTTCGTAAACTAGTCTGATGAAAGGCTATATGATGATGCGTTCCATCCAGATAGATAATAAGGTTTGGAATTATTTAAAAAAGTTTGCCGAACCGCTGGAAGATACACCCAATTCGGTGATCAGCCGGCTGCTGTTCGGAGGAAGAAAGAACACATCGGCCTTGACGCTCATTTAAACTGACCCGCCTTTACTCAACCGAGTTGACCCACCTATAGAATTATTCAATTCGCTCAAAGCAACCTATTTTCTTTGAAATCATAAACCAGGATCTTTTCG
>Ga0126335_1003166_pt1 | contig 10148 bp, 6 predicted proteins | sample OlaspJWI45metaG_FD_108409 | JGI IMG/M metagenome (GOLD analysis project Ga0126335, IMG submission 108409) | Marine gutless worms symbiont microbial communities from Oahu, Hawaii - Olavius sp. 1 OAHU.JWI-45 metaG | ecosystem: Host-associated > Annelida > Digestive system > Unclassified | place... | reverse complement strand
CTAATGAAAACAACAAGTGTCTACATCAGCACCCATTTACCGTGTGATCCCTTGACAACGCGTGCCATACTTTAACGCTTCTATGATGAAGTTGCCTCATAAAGAGGTGCTATAAAAGTGTCCACTACTTTTACCTTTCTATCTAGGATTAGGGCTCAGTTTATGGTTGAGGTTAGTATGTGCAGTCAAGTTCTTTGTTTAGTGCTTTCGTCATTGTTCATGTTTCGGCACCGTAGAGTAGAATGCTTTCAACAGTCGCTCTAAAGATGACATTTTAATTTTGCGATCTTCCGACTCCGGTTGCCGGAATGCTAAACAAAATGTAAGATTTAATGTCTACATAATATGTATGTTTGTATTTTGTATGTATTTCTATGTACACTGCATGCATACGATGTATAAATAGAGCACTTTATATAATACTTGGTCCTTGCGATGATTTGGACTTCTTGAGGTCTTGTATTGGATTGGACTATGTGAAAGCGCTTAAACAGCGAAAATACCGTATTTTAATGTGCTTTTAGCTCATATTTTACAGATGTTTTAAACATATCTATATGTGTGTATATACTGTATTATCTGCTGCATGTGACAGCTAAAACTAGACACGCATCACGTCGACTTCAAGAACAGATGGATTACGCAGCAGGATAAGAAGATGAGAATTTAATTATACGCTTGCAACCTGAAGATGAATTGTTACACACAAGCAGATATAACTTCTTAGAATTAGGCTTAGACCTAAACACAGAAACATAAGCATGCAACAAAAATATGATACATGCAAATTATGATAAACACATTACACAAGTATTAATTGTTTACGGGTGTATAGATCGAGCTTAACAATATTGTAATTATATCAATTCCACAAGTACACTGTATTAACCTTTTGAAAATGACCAAGCATTAATAAATTTTATTACTGAACGTAAATTATTATTGTCACAAAATGTACGAAAATTCATAGGTAAACATATACACCGTGTCTCAAAAAAGTCCCGCGTGTTGTCGGCTATAACTTTGTCAAACCTTAACGACTTTCGAAACTCTTTCACTGTTGGAAAGGTATGAAATTGCTACAAAAGTTGGAAAGGTTTTAGAACACACTTGAAGTATGTTGCTGCACTACCTGTTCAAATTTGCAGCAAATCTGGAAAAAAATGCCAAAAATACTTTTACACTCAGCCATTTCCTCAACTTACTTGCTTACTTACTTATTACTTATTTACTGATTACTTTAGCTTTTTATTCCTGTTAGACATTCTTTGAAATAGCATATTGTTTTACGCACACATGCTTGAATGTTATCAGCGCCCTGTAGACCAGGCATGTGACACTGTACGACTTCACGACAAGGCTTCCATTGGCCCAGATCGGTAGTCATCAAGCAGCCGGACCTCATTCTGGTCTACTGCAAAATGGGACATCATCCAGCAGCCAATTTGTCATTTGTCATATTTTAACGTTAAAGTGGCGATTCGTGGACGCTTAATGTGGCATTGATCATGGCATCACTGACAGTGCACTCGATGAGTGGCGAAGTCATTTTTGATCATGTGTACGGGCAATTATGGACATGTAAGCAACTAGTGTGACAGTATTAATATCCAGTTAGCGATACGTGCATGTGGGGCGATGTCTCCGATGTACCGTAGTCTAGTATACCAAATTTCAGAATAAAATTTTGAGGGGTTGCGATTCTACAGGGGGTCGACATTTTGATTTTCCTATTGATTTTTGAAAGGCCATTACAACAGTGCAGCACCACTGAGCTGCCTGTGATCGTGGCGTTGCTCAAGCAAAACTCGTCTGAGCTTTGCCACAACAAATAGTCATACGAGATACCTGTTAACTAATAAAAGGTAAGTTGTGTGATAACTGAAATGCAAACGTATCTTGTGTTGCCGAAAAAAATCTGACATGTTTCTACTGAGACCAGGAAACTATGTGGCTCCAGCGGCTGAAGAAACACTTTTGCTGAGCTCGCACCTGTTTGCTCGTCATCATTATTATCAGTCGGTTGGGAGTAATGTCAACGATGTTTACCGTTTCGCACTCCGACAGCGTATGATGTTTATCGGTGTATCCGCACAGCTCGTTAGCGATGACATTAGGCAGGCCTGTTTTTCTGAACCCGGTTTGTCGTCATTATATGGCTCAGGATTCCAAGTAGATTAATATATTCTTGGCTTTAATTGAAGTTGTTAGCTGTCGATGCCGTTTCGATGTTTTCTGTAATTAGTTACTGAACAGATCCAGCTACATAAGCAGTGGCACATCCAGGTAAGAAAGGGCGACAGTCTGTTTCAAAATATGCTAAAAAAATTTGCAAGTATTTTTACGACGTGAACAGCGTCCGTCGAATGTCATTCACTATTGCCTGTCCACGGACGCGTTCTGTCAGCACCTATGATATGGGTATTTACGAGTATGTGATACAGTTAGGCCTACACTTTGTCTCGTAAAATTCAAACGCTCTTTAGACGTTTATTGGAAGCGCGTTTGTTTGATAGTGCTGCGCTAGACGCGTGTGATTTTTCCCTTACTTACTTTTTATGCGTCTGCGCACCTGTAGGCAAAAGACGCCTGTGCTGTCTGTCTATAGAAGACAGCGAATGGGCTTGCAAAAGATTGTCTGGTCTCGCTTGCCTGCATAATATGCACATATTTATGAGCGTAAATGCAAGCAGTATTCGCCCCTATATGTCATATATATGCGAGTCGGCTGCAGTGTGTTATTGAGGTAATTATCGCTTATCACTACAACCCGCGTTACCACTGTAATCTCTCCATTCGTCAGTAGCAAGCAGGCAGGGCTGGTCGTATGATGCTGTCATTGGCGAAGTTGCAGGGTTGCAGTGAAATCTAGGGAAAATGCGGAAACTCCTTAACCCCTGCATATTGCAGTATAATTACGGTTTTGTTCATAAAATCAGTCACGAAGGCCTAATGTTACAATCTGTGCATTTCGGATTTCGGTGCGTTTTTACTTTATGTAGTATTATCGTATTAAATATGTCCTACCGTCGGACCCTCTTCCAACCAAGCAGTCCTTCTGGGATTCTCCCGGCATCACTCGGGCCATACAGCAAGTGGAAGAGTCCAAATCCGACGCTACTCAGAAGGCACAGTTTCTGGCAGCGTCCGCCCCTCATAGCGGGGACTGGTTGTTGGTGGCTCCCCGTAGCATCATGTGGACTTAAGTTAGACGATGAGGCGGTTCGTGTTGCGGTAGCACTTCGTCTGCTCTTGAACCTCGGCGCCCCTCACACTTGCCGCTGCGGAGCGACTGTTGACGCTTCTGGTCAACACAGCCTCGTCTGCAAACAGGTTCCAAGTAGGATAGCCAGACATCAGCACCTGAACGACCTGGTGACCCGTGTCTTGGTATCAGCGGGCGTCCCTGTCACGAAGGAACCAGTCAGTCTTATACGCAAAGACGGCAAACGCTCGGACGGAATGACTCAGATCCAATGGCGTTCAGGGAAGCTCTTAGTTTGGGATGTGACAGTCGTCAGCACCACAGCAGAGTCTTACGTCGCTGCCACAGCTCACGGACGAGGAGAGGCGGCGGAAATGGATGCAACCAGGAAATGTCAGAAGTACTCTGAGCTATCCACGGCATACCTGTTCCTTCCAATCGCCGTGGAGACTCTGGGCCCAATGAATGACTCGGCATATGAGTTCTTTGAAATTATCGGTCGCAAAATAACTGTCGTGTCCGGCGATAGCCGAGAAGGTTCATTTTTTTCAAAGACTGTCAGTCATTATACAGAGATTTAACGCGGCCCTGTTTCGCGACACGTTCACTTTGCACGACGATCCGAACCTTTAGTCATTCCAACTGCTTTCACCAGATTTGATTTTATTGTTTTTAACCCCTGGGAATATACTACCAGGGGTGATAAAATATGTAAACTAATTAACTAGAAAGCTCATTCGTCTACCACGCAGGTCGTCACGCACGCACAGACAGAAAGACAGCACAGGGTGATCGATATGCATCTTCTTCACCATTATATGGGTGTAAACGTATAAAAATGTTTAAATCACAGGTTGGGCGATATAACCCTAACCTGTTATGAAAGCCATAGTGCCATAGTGCCATAAGAAAACGGCGGATTTTGACCACCCGTGGAGCCGAAAAACCGGAACCGATTTCAATGAAACCTAAAATATATGACAATGTCCGGGACCTAACCCCACATAAAAATTTGGTGGGGGTAGCTCTACATGGGTGGTCTGAGCAAATAGGCAGTTTGTCACATCTTTGGGTTTCTTTTCTTTCCTTTTTTGCTTTCTTCCTCGCACCTACAGGTCGCATTTCTTGACCGATTTCGACTATCTATATACCAAAATGTGTGTTTCCTGTCAAGGAAGTGCCTTTTTGGGTCTCGACCAAAAATGGGTACCCCTCCCGTAGCCCGCAAAATTTGACAAGTTTGCATTACAGAAGCCGTTTTCTTGGCTCCGAACACGCACAAAACGGCGTAAGCGACGCCAAACTTCGTAATGGAATAGCAAGTCGAATATGTAGACTTCAACTTTAGCAGCAAAAATTAGACCGGAAGTAGAATGATGCCACAAAGGGGCCACAATCCGTTCAAGGTCCTTCAATGGCACCAATTTGGTACCAATGGAAAGCCGATGTACGACTTCCTATTAGTGCAGACGACTGGATGATGTCACTGCATGTGCAAGATGGCGCATGTGATTCGTTATATCATAATATCACAAATTTTTCATTTTTGCTGTTTTAGAGCGATGGCTTATATAGGCCTACCTGTAGTAAAACTGAGTGCAGTTTTGTCTGTTTAAGATTTGCAGTTTTATGGTATGCCTAGTTATTTACTTTTTTGACCAATATGCGAGGCAAATTCCACAATGTCCATGAAGACACGCGGGGGTTTGGACCTACACTTGCCATGGCTTGCTATTGCAGGACGTTATGCATAATCATCAATCTCATCGTTCGCTAAATCCAGACAGCATGCACCAGTTTCTGACAGCGACTGCAGCGTTTTTACATAACGCAACAGTTGAGTTGCCATACATCGATGTCATGCCATGGAAAATAGCTGTAAACTGAATTTAGAAACATTTTTTTTTAAAAATTGCATCCCACGCAAGCTGCGTTTTATTAATCAAATTAAATCAATCTATTTGCAGCCTCATACAGCCATTAGGTCGTTTACAAGGTACATTCTCATAGACTGCAGGTTGCCACAGGGCATAAAGCCTCTTACGTGACACCTTATTCTAACATGTCATACCAAAATACACAAATACATCAATTAAAACATACAAAAACTAATATCTGCTTCATGCAATACATTACTGGCTGGTTATCTAGAAATGAATTTTGATTGTAGATAAAAATCGCTTAAAGTTGTAATAGGGCCTACTGCGAAAATGATCATCACATGCAGGTAGATTATTCCATTTCCCGACAACACGCTGACAAAAAAGTATTTTCTGACATCAACCCGACTGTGACTCAAAAACAATTTGAAACTGTACCCATGTGTAATACTATTACGTCGCAATGTAGAAAATTTACTTGAGTCAGTACTATTCCCCGTACTTTCAGCTTTTTCTCCTGTCGCTGAAGTGCCGCATCTTTCTTCATTTGTAACCGGACCACAGGAGACAACACGCTGCCATTTGGTGACATGCAGAATCGCAGACATTGGCCCCCAGACATCCCAGCATCTCATAAATAAGTCCATCTAAGTTCTAACCCTATAACGTCTTAAGAACTGGTTTCCTCCGTGCATTGACACTGTTGGTAGATCCATGTGAAAACCGTCTCGAAATGACCTACAACGTGTCGAGTCGGACGTTATGCCTTTATTCACTCACTCATTCACTAACACAGCCTCGTTGTGACATTATACGGGTTGGTTTATCGTCCTGGCGTGGTGAATTTCCGTCTGTAAAACATTATATTATATTCAAGGGCGATAGTCGTTGTGTTAGCTTGGGCGGCTACAGGAATCTGCTGATGAACGAGGTCTGACTGTGGACTAGGTTTCAAGAAATGTTGCTGGAGAACGTTTAAGACGTCCTCTACATCGACTCACGAATTCTGCACTGGTGCAGAAGTCTAGAAGCTCGACAATCTACCGACCCTGAATTTCGGCAGAGCTTACTAGAAGCTTGCTTCTGACCTACGTCAGTTCTGGCGCTGAAGGTGGATGTCCGGATTTTCTTCAGAGCTGTCCCGCCAGAATGGGGACAGCTATATACACATAGTAACGGTCTGCGTTGTCCGCCCATCCGTCATTCTGCCAGTGTCTGTGTTTCACGCGAATATCTCCGAAACTAAGCGAGATGAAGCTAGGGTTACTATTAAACTCGAATAGGAATTTCGGAGTCACTGATTCAGAATCTGCCATCAGATTCGCGACCGGAAGTACAGTTTGCCAATTTGAGCGTTTAGTCATCCCACCTCAGGCCATGCAGCTATCGTTTCATCTTATCGGGGAAGATATCCCATACATTGTTTTAGCTAGAATGTCTGGGGTTGATTGTGTGGGTGGAAGAATGTCCGTTTACTGCGGGATTCAAGCTGCTATAGCAAATAACTGGAGCGCACGTAGAACGTGGTGCAGACGTCGATGCTTTTTGAGCAGACAATTAAGATAAGTAAGTCGTGACAGCTGCTCGAAAGAGGGCAAATGGTCGTCCGCGGTAGGCTGTGGACCATTTTGTGTTCAGCCAAACTGTGACATCTGCTTTCTCTTTTTACGTTGCATTAAATGCGTGAGTTGCAAGACTATTGTTACCGATGTTCGCGGTGTTTGTCTGTCAGTCTGTCTGTCACGTTGCGAACATCGGTAAGAATAGTTAGCATCTTATGCATTTGACGCAGCTTACAAACGAATGACGGGAAACACATGAACTTTGTTAGCCATTTTATCCATCTGGCAGCATTGAAAGAGTTTTGAAAGTCGTTTAAGATTTGAAAGTTAGAGCCGATTACGCATGGTGTTAGAGTCGACTTTTTGTTTTGACTCACCGTGTATGAGATACATATACGTACGTATACTGTTATTTAATATGAATAATACATTCAGGTAGAGATGGCACACATGTCCACCGTCGTACCTGCAAATGTTGACGTCGTTAATGCCGGAGGTGGTTCGTCGGAATAAAGAATCAGTTATCATTAATGAGACTAGCTGCAGGAGGAGGGGGCTTACATGCAGCGACTTGGTCGGTCTTTATTAGAATCGTTGTCGTTGGCGATGCTCTCACTACTAACCTCGCCGACATTCTTCGACAGTATGGAGATGGGCTGACTTGGAACTGAACACTACGAACGTCATTATCGACTTCTGGTGTTTTAATCGTCCAAATAAATATTTGACCATGCCTCGAGAAAAATGTGCTTCCTTAATGCAGTCGCTTGAATGTTTAACCCTTTATGTTCGCTGTTTTCAGCCAGGTTGCATAGGTTAACCTATGCGAGTGCATTGCGCATGCTATGTTGGATTATCCCGTTGTACGTATTTGCAAAAATACAGATTGACTAATATCGGCTACCGTTAGTCGTGTCTGTCTATCGGTGTTTGTCTGCGTGGACTCGTAATTCTGAACGCTTTCACATAGACACATCATTGTAGGCAGACACAGCTTAAAATGTTGAGCGGAAAGAAAAATCCAGACAACATTTTAGCAAGAATGCGAAACAAATCGACCCTGGCAAAAATCAATAAAGACCAGGCGAAAGAAGTGGCGTGTAACTAAATACACACTCGACGGTGGTCTGCCTTTGACGCTTAGACCTACTCGTCTGTGAAATCGTTTAATATTGGACATACTGTATCACCTTCTATGGGCCTATACTTCCAATAGTGCAGATGAAACCGTTATCAGAACAAGCCTGCGTCAGCATTCACTCAAATGAATCGTTACTAAACGAGAACCGAACCAGCATAAAGTAAACTAGTTGAGTTAGCATCTCTAATTGTTAGCGAAGATGATGGTCAGTTAAGCAAGGCTGCTGGTGGCTCGCTCACTCCATAAGATCGATCAATAGGTCTTCCAGGTCTCCGACTTCAGTAGGTTCTCCATGCGGCTGCTGGTACACGGCGGAAGCGCAGTCTCGCATGTTTATCAGTGTGCGTACGCAACGTGATGTTTTAGTTCGTGGTGACTTTTAGTTTTAGTAAATTTTAGTTAAAGTTACATTTCCTGAAATCTTTTAACTTTTCGCACTTCTCTGCTAATTCTTCACATAAGAACTGAACCAACCCTGCGTGTCACTCAGTGTATCTATGAGCAAACTATGCTGAAACGGCAACAACAGCTGACGATGGCGTTTCTTTTGTCTCCCGTTGCCCCAGGTCTACTACACATTATTAGGCTGCATCGAATGCATGATTTGCAGACTATTGTTACCGATGTGCCGTGTGCGCGGTGTCTGTCTGTCGTCTGTTTGTCACTCGGCTCAACTCACTGAGCGGGGTAATTTGGTGCAGCCTTTGCCAAATCACTTTGGCCTCTTCTTGTTTACAGTAGTTAACCTTTTCCCTGAGCACAACACTGGTCAACCGCTTCTTTCTTTGCAGTATTCGAACTGTGCAAAGTTTTGCAACCATCTCAGCGGTTTCGTCAATTTTTGTAAATATTTGTACAGCGCAGCAGGCAGGCCCCCCACCCTGTGTAGGCTACATACACTCTAAACATTGTTCAGGATATTCTCACAGCGAACTTGCTCGGCGGCTGCGCTACACACACTGAGCGGAACTCAGCTTTTTCAGACACGATGTATAATGTTTCAGTCCTAGTTCTGCTACTCGAGTTATTGACTATATGTTACGGTGTTACTCTATAGCACAGCACATATAATGCTAATACTGCGATCACAACTTTTAAAAATTCAGAGTAACAGAAAATATACACTCGACGTACTACTATCAACATCCAGTCCTGTCCTAGCACGCTAAATGCAGAAAACCGATATAGTATGTATCAAACTGCTCTGTCATCGCCCTCTGACGAATAACCTTCCAATATCCCAAATATTGTGAACTTCCTCGAGGCCTGACGAAAGATTATTGGAGTTCAAAGGATTTTTGTGTCGGTGTAATCGGGTGCACGTGCATGACTGAAAATGAAAAAGGAATCCCCATATTTTCTGTGCTCTTAATGCAAAAGATATAGAGCGTTCCAACGGCAAAACGACTGAAGTTGACCCACTGATACTCTGTCAACCACACTTGCTGTGGTTTTGAGTTTTATATTTCCTGTGAAGTTATGTACTGTAGGCCTACAGACATAACACACGTATGCCTAAAAATGTCACCATTCAGAAACAGTACCTGGAATTCCAACGTAAACCTGGCACAATTTCATCAAGGTGGTGCTGACAACAGCACACAGTGCAAAAATACAGCAAAAAATTGCTCACTATCCCTATTGAACCTTGAATATAAGCCTCGAGTGTTTGAACTTCAGTGAAGAGATAAAGGTATAAGGAACACTTGACTTTGTGAGACAAACTCATCACAGAAGCACTGAAGTATGGCACATCATCCCCCCCACTACTTGATCAAATTACATATCACTTGGTCTCTCGTCGCAAGCATCATGTGATTTTGTGCTCAACTTCACCAGAAAAAAGGCAACGTCAGTTTGTAGGCAAGTTTCATTAGGCAATCAACTGCACTTGTGACAACAGCTAAAACTGACTAATAAAATAAAATGTGCACAAAAACATCAAAACACCTAACACCAACAATTGCCTTAGACAAACACAGGGAAAACCACATGCCACGTAACCGCGGCTTAGTTGCTTTTTAAATTTACAACATCCATCCAGAAAACACTGGATTCCACGCGGAACGAGAAAACATTTGCAATTCATGACAATGTCCAGTTCACTCAGTTTTCTCACCACTGCTAGTGACAGTCCTAACACGTAGCATCAAAGTGAATCACTCTGCATGTGCATTATTTTGCCACATTATAATAAATAAAACACTGATGATGATGATGGCTGCAGTCTCCGGAACGCATCGATTTCAAGTTAGCTGTGCTCACCTATCGATGCCTGCACGGCCTGGCGCCACGGTACCTTTCTGACTACATCCAGAGCGTCGCTGTTTCCAACTGTCGCCGTCTCCAGTCGTCGTCAT
>Ga0126335_1003165_pt1 | contig 10150 bp, 11 predicted proteins | sample OlaspJWI45metaG_FD_108409 | JGI IMG/M metagenome (GOLD analysis project Ga0126335, IMG submission 108409) | Marine gutless worms symbiont microbial communities from Oahu, Hawaii - Olavius sp. 1 OAHU.JWI-45 metaG | ecosystem: Host-associated > Annelida > Digestive system > Unclassified | place... | reverse complement strand
CTCACTGTCAAAAAAGATATTTGCTTATATAAGAACCGGACCCCACGTATCGGGCTTGTCCAACCACAGGATAAGATCGTGGTTCGCTTCGCTCACACAATCTATCCTTATTCGTTGGATAATTGCTGAAAAGTTTATAAAATACCAATAAGACGTATTATCACAAAAAGAAAGTTTATTGAGCATAGAAACCATGCGTACTTGATTTTTATTTCCGATTCTGGAAATATGCCAGGGTTACTCTTGGATATATTTATTTCGGTACTTATATTGATATTCTCGATGATGAGGCTTTGACCGCCATAAACAGCCAATACGGCGGGCTCACCCTTTAGGCCAAAATTTATCTTAATTTCAGTTAGATGGAATTGTTTTCCACCATTGTCGCAGCAGCCATTCTGTGTTTCGGCCTGGCACTGGCGGCCCCGGTTTCAGTATGTATTGCCCTGAATTTCGACAGGCGCCCCACCGTGTCCATTGGGATGCGCTTCCTGATATTCACACACCATTTTCCAATAAAAATGAAAAAAGAGCAGGCAAAAACCGAAGGCAAGAATGACCGGCCAGAAAAGAGCAGGAAAGAAAGAAAAAGACGCCCACCGGATAAGCCGCCGATTCGTCTGCTGCCGATTCTCATCGGTGAACGCGACACCTTACAGCAATCATTGGCCGCCCTGGGCCTTTTTGCAAGACGTCTGGTTTTATCGACAGATCGGTACTACTTGGACATGAATTTGAGCGGCGGAATGTGGTCACCGGACTTAACCGGCCAGTTATATGGTCTCGTTCAGGCCTGCAATTCGATCCCTTCTAATTCGCTCTCATTGTCATTTCAGCCCGATTTTACGGAAGACAGACTTCATGGAACGATTGCCGCCGGCACAGTCTTCAGAATTTACAGGATGATTAATCAGTTGCTGATTTTCATCTGGCGTTTGCCCATAAGAAAGCTTATCAAGTTATACCGCAATTACAGAAAGGAGACCGGTGATGTCTGAAAACCTGAAAGACCTGCTGTCATCTATTATAGGAGAATTGCGCAAAATTGCCACAACGGAGACCGTTATTGGCAAACCCGTGGGGCTGGGGGATAAGAAAGCCGTTCCGGTATCCAGGATATCGATAGGGTTTGGCGTTGGCGGAGGCGAAGGAAAATCAAAAGACAAGGAGCAGGGATTCGGCGGTGGCGGCGGTGGCGGCGCCCGGGTCGAACCGGTCGGTTTTATCGTCCTGGATGGCGACAGGGTTTCCTTCCTGCCGACCAAACAGGGTAAAATAGACGAGATTATCGAACTTATTCCTGATGTTATAAACAAAGTCGTAAAGAGCAAAAAGGAATAAACCTGCAAATTATCCGAGGTGTAACCAAATGATGGCCGGATCGTTTACAAACGCCGGTCCCGAAATAACAGTATCATATGAAAACAGTGGTCGCCGATCAAATCAGTGGCCAATCAATCATTTTGCTTCACACTATACATCCTAGGAATAATCTATGAAAACGAGACGATCCAAAAAAAATAGAAATAATTTATTGAATTATTTAATGGTGATTCCCTCCAAGATGGGTGAATATTTAAGATTGCACGGCAGATCATATGTTGTACTGGCAACTGCAATCAGTATAATTGTCGCCTACACCGTGGTTCTTAACGGATGCAGTACTACCGGGGAACCGGCAAAATACTCTGCCGAACAGTGGCAAAAGATGAAATATAATGGCCCCCGCCGGGGTAATAAATAGCCTGCCGCTTTACCCTAAGTACAACAATACCATTCAAGTATTGCGTACTTTGTGTACATTATAAAACTCGGACCTGGTGTAATCGTTACCGTACCCCAATAGACTTATTAACATACTTCCGGGACACAACATGAGCCGGTTATCACCAGATATACTTCCCCGCAACTGCCATAATCCGTTCACCAAAGCTCAACTCATAGGGTTTCAAAACCCGCTCGCACTGGCTGATATCTGCTTCCAACTGGTCACGAAGTGTTGAAATAAACAGATCATCTTTCAGGCCGTGGACAAAAACCGTTAATTCTTTGCTCGTAACCATGCTCCGCGGCGTCAGATTGGCAGATCCGACCGATGCGATTACACCGTCTGTCATAACGACCTTGGCATGACTCATGCGCGGAAACAGAAATATCCGCGGCGGATTTTGGGAGTTTTCTTCCAACAACTTATTGATCGTGACCTGGTTGGCATATACATGCGTATCGGGTTGCTCTGGTAATATCACATCTACCTGGACCCCCCTCTTAGCCGCCCGCCTGACTGCTGCAATAACCCTGTTATCGGAAAAATAGGCGTGTTGAATAATGATGCGCTTCGAAGCCTGGTCGATAATCTGTACAAGGGCAGTGCGGATCTCGGTGGCATTGCGGTCGTTGACCGCCACGAAAAAAGGGGATGCATCCGGCCAGGGCCTGCCATCGAGCGCCTTTTGCTCAAAGGCCTCTACCAGAGAGCTGCTCCGGATCGAAACCATGTAATCGTGCCACTGTTTGTGGTATTCGTCGGCAATGTTCATACCGCCGAATATGGCCACCTGCCGATCCACAATGAAATATTTGCTGTGATCGTTGTCTGCAAATACTTCGTTGTCCACGTTAATATTGGTATATCCTTTCAGCCCGGCGCTGGTAAATACCGGACTGGGTTTGCCCTTGAGCATATCACCGAGCTCGAAAACCGTACCCAGCACATCCTTGCGGATGGTTACCGCCACCCCGCGATCAGCCGCAGCTTTGAGTTTTTTGACCATGCGTCTGCCGATCTGATCATCTTTCCAGATATACGTCTGAACATAAATCGACTTCCGGGCAGCATCGATCACAGAAATAATGTAGCCAAAGGCTGACTCCCCGTCCACCAGCAGTTCAAGTTCGCTTAGATCTTCAGCCGGTGTGCTGAAAAATTCGCGGGACAGGACCCGGTCCGGCTCCGGCCCCAGTCCCAGCGGATTGAATATAAATGAAATTGCGCCCCCCAAAAACAAAATGGCTGCAACAAAGACGATATAAGTGGCTTTTTTAGAAAGTTTCATATGGTAGTTGATTGTTGCGGCACAGGACGCTGTGTAGGCTGTTTACGCATTCATTAATACTGAGTTATCTTTTTAAATTCGTGTGAATTGGTGTAAATTCGTGGCTATCAATGTTATCCACCGAAATTGGGATGAATAAACTCGATTGAATCGTGCGCACAGACAACGGTCACAGGCCATTTGTGAGCATACAGAAACCGGCCGTTGTATTCGACGATCAGGTCGATATCCTGTTCTTCGAAGCGTTCGATCAGATCGGTTATCGTCGCACCTTCCGGTACGGTTTCCCTGAACCCGTTGATTTCAATTTCCATACACCTGAAACTTAAAACTCTTTACCAATCTGTGTTGATCCGTGTCCTGAATTACTTCTTATCTTTATTTTTCAACGCAAAAAACACCCTTTCACATGTCAGCGGCAGTTCGTTAATCCTAACCCCGATGGCATCATAGACCGCATTCAGCACGGCCGGAATCGTGGGCATGATGGCCCCCTCCCCGACTTCCTTGGCTCCGAACGGGCCGTTGGGCTCGTTGCTTTCGATAATAATGGTATCGACCGGCGGCATATCCAGGGCCGTGGGCATTTTGTATTCCGCCAGGTCAGCGTTTAGAATACGGCCGTGGTCGTCGAATTTGACTTCTTCGAACAGGGCCTCACCCAGGCCCATAAATACCGAGCCTTCCATCTGGCCTTCCACTGATGTCCTGTTGATGGCATAACCGCAGTCGTGGGCGTCGGTGACACGCTCCACGGTGATGTGTCCGGTTTGCATATCAACACTTACTTCGACAATCTGAGCCGAGCAGCCATAGGCCGGCGACGTGCCCACGGCTGCGCCCTTGAACTTGCCGCCCAGTACAGGCGGTTTGTATTTTCCGGTCCCCACAATGGTCCCCCGGGCGAGGTACGCGATCCGTGAAGCCTCGCGGAAAGTCAGCGGCTCATCGTCGGGATTGTCGATCCAGCCCCGGTGTTCTTTAATATATCTCGCACGCAGCGCCATAAATTCGACCGGTCCATTTGTAAATTCGATATAGCCGTTCTTGATATTCATGTCATCGGCCGGGATTTTCAATTCTTCGGCCAGCACCGCCAGCACCTGGGCTCTGGCCTCTTCGGCGGCCGCTTTGACGGCATGACCGGTCATCAGGGTCTGGCGGCTTGAATAAGCGCCAAGGTCCACACCGAAATCGGTATCGCCCGATTGCAGGCGAATCATCTCTAGCGGAACCCCCATGGCCTCGGCGGCGATCATGGCAAATGCGGTGTCCGATCCCTGGCCGATTTCCGCCGAGGCGGTATAGACGTTCACCGTGCCGCCGTCTTCGGTCAGTTGGACCGTAGCCGTACAATGATAGGTATCCGAACGGTAGATGGGGTATCCGGCCCCGGACACGAAAAAACCGCAGGCCATTCCGATGCCTTTGCCTTGCGGCAGTTTGCCCTTCTTAGCATTCCACCGGGCGCCATCACGCACGGCTTCGATACATTCTTTCATGCCCAGACTGCTCATGTTCAGTTCATTGCAGGTCACATCCCCGGTTTGCATCATGTTTTTGAGCCTGAAGTCGACCGGGTCCATACCGAGTTCTTCTGCGATTTGATCCAGCTGCTGCTCCCAGGCCGCCCGGGCAGCCACACCGCCGTGACCCCGCTGCGCTCCGCAGGCCGGACGGTTGGTGTAAATCCGATAGCCGTCGTATTTCATGTTCGGCAGTCTGTATGGCCCGCCCAGCAACGAGCCGGCATAGTAAACGGTGGCAATCCCGAAACTGGCGTAGGCGCCGCCCTCCAGGTGGCATTCGTGTTCGAGCGCCATCAGGGTGCCGTCTTTTCTGACACCGGTGGTCATTTTGTGCACAAAGTGATGCCGGGCCCGGCCGAAAAGGAACACCTGTTCGCGGTTGAAATTCATTTTAACGGGCTTGCCGGTTTTCCTTGCCAGGATACTGGCGCTCAACTCCAGCTTGTTTGCGGCCGCTTTTATTCCAAAGCCGCCGCCCACATAGGGTTTGACCACGCGCACGTTGCCGACCGGCATACCCAGCACCATGGCCAGGGTACGCTGGACATAATGGGGCACCTGGGTGGAGGAATGAAGGGTCAGCCGGCCGGACAGATCGAACTCGGCAATGCAGCCCTGCGGCTCGAGAAAGGCCGCATCCTGGCGCTTGTTTTTGAAGACATCGGTACGAATGAGGTCACATTGCTTGAAAGCGTCTTCGACATTGCCGAATTCCTGGTGGACCTCGGCGCAGATATTCCGGGTAAATTTTTCATGCAGCTGCGGGGCATCTTCATTCAGGGCATCTTCGATGCTGAAAACGGCCGGCAACTGTTCATAGTCGACTTTTATCAACGCCAGCGCTTCCTGGGCGGTTTCCAGGTCAACCGCAGCCACAGCTGCGACGGTATCCCCGACATGGCGGACCCTGTCCCGGCAAAATACGGTCTCATCATAGCGGGCCGGACTGACACCGTAGGGTATCATCTCGGTATTGCGGGCGGTGATGACTGCTTTGACGCCGGCCAGGCTTTCTGCCGCCGAGATATCGATGGCTCTGATCTTTGCATGCGCATGGGGGCTTTGCAGCAAAACGCCGTAGAGCTGTCCCGGCCGGTTCATGTCGTCGATGAATTTTGCACGGCCGGTGGCTTTGGCCGGTGTATCGATTCGTCGGGCCCGGGTGTTGATAACGTTATAGGATGCCATAATGAACTCCCTTTTTTGGCGTTGTCACAGGATATTGAGTTATTTCACGGCTGTGGAACCGGCCGATTTTACGGCTTCGATAATTTTCTGATAGCCGGTGCAGCGGCAGAGATTGCCCGAAATGGCGCCGCGAATCTCTGCATCGGATGGATTGGGATTTTTATCCAGCAGACTCTTGCCGGACAGTATCATTCCGGATGAGCAAAACCCGCATTGAATGGCGCCTTTTTCCACAAATGCATCCTGCAGGGGATGCAGCCCGTTTTCATCTTCCAGTCCTTCGATGGTGGTGATCTGTCGACCGCGGGCCTGCATTGCCAGCACCAGGCAAGAATTGACCGGTTTTCCGTCCATAATCACCGTGCACGAACCACAATCACCCAGTTCGCAACCTTTTTTGGTCCCGGTCAGACCGAGTTCGTTGCGCAACAGATCCACCAGGGTCGTGTTGGGTGCTATGGCCAGCTCATAGTTCCGGCCGTTGACCGTCAGCTCAATCAATTTTTTCATCCTGTGCCTCCCAAAGTAATATAATTCCTGGATGTTGCTTAATTTTCATTCAAGATTCAGGTATTTATTGCCGCGCCTTCTCCCAGGCCGTCTTCAATGTGTGCTGCGCCAGCACACCCACCATGGCGCGCTTGTATTCGGCACTGCCTCTAAAATCGTGGATGGGTTTGGCATCGGCGGATGCCGCTTCACCGGCCCGGGCAAACAAAGTGTCACCGGGTTTTTCCCCTTTTAACAGGGCTTCGGCCCCGGGTGAACGCAGGTGCGTTGGGCCCACACATCCCATCACGATGCGGGCCTCACCGATATGTCCCTGATCGTCCATCGCAATATAGGAAGCCACATTGACGATATTGCAGTCCTGGGCCTTGCGAATGCCAAGATTCTGGTAGCCGGCACCACAGCCGGCCTGCGGTACGTCCACCAGGACCTGTATGAGCAACTCGTCCGGTTTCATAACGGTCATGCCCGGGCCTTTGAAAAATTCGGACAATGCAACGATGCGTTCACCTGTCTCATTTTTCAGCACCGCACGGGAGCCGTATGCCATCATCGGTGGTGGCAGATCGGCTGCCGGCCTGGCCGTACCGATATTACCACCGATGGTTGCCAGATTTCGTACCAGGGGTGTTCCCAGATTATTGGCTCCGACAGCCAGTGCCCCGATCTTTGACAGGACTGTCTCCGATTCAGCCAACTCGGTTACGGTGCTGCCGGCGCCGATCCTGACGAAACCATTTTCTGTTTGAATCGCACGCAATTCATCGACACGGCTCAGAGACACGACCAGTTCCGGTGCCACCAGATTTTTTTTCATGTTGACAATCAGGTCGGTCCCACCGGCCAGCAGCCTGGCCCGATCACCATATTCAGCCATGATCTGGCAGACTTCGACGATGGTGGTTGGTTCATGGTAATCAAATTTTGGCAAAAGCATGGGATGCACCTCTTGATAATAAATTGCCTCTACAGAAGCATATAAGAAATTACGAATTGAAAATTAGTACTACAAAACTGTTTCGTTCAATCAAATGAACATTTTACCTGACCACATTACCAGTCAAGCGAAATTTGTCAAGCCCTAAATAGCATCTCTGAAAGCGCGTTTTTACCCTGGCCCCAACCGCTGAACCTGATCATACCGGACGTGACCTGGCATCCATAAATCAAATGATACAGGTCTTTATCGGGTATGAAACTTTTTTGAGGTGTTGTAATGTCGGATCAGTGAAAAAGTTGTTAATAATTGAAACAACATCCGATTGACTGTTGACAGATGGATTTTTGACGGATAGCATACGTTCACTATAATGAACGAATAACCATCAGACTCACTTTCAAAAGAAGGTCAGACATTTAGAAATATGAAAAACGCCGGTTACCGCGCACCAGCCGTTTCGCGTGCATTTGATGTTCTCAAAACCATAGCCGGGTCCCGCAGCGACCTGGGTATCAGTGAACTGGCCCGTCAGCTTGATCTGAGCAAAAGCACCACCCATGGACTGGTCCGGACATTGCTGGATATAGGTGCCCTGGAGCAGAACCTGCGGAGCAAAAAACTCTGTCTGGGACCGGTCATCGTTGAATTGGCATTTCACAGTTGGAACTATCTTCATATTCGTGAACAGGCGCAACCGGAGCTGAACCGGATTCGCGATCAGATCGGCGAAACGGTTTTTCTGGGGCTGTTGAGTCAGGATAAGGCCACAATTATCGCAACCGCCGAAGCTGTCAAACCGCTGAAAATTTCCTCTCCACCCGGCACTTCGATCCCCCTGTTATCGGGTGCCGTAGGCAAAGTCGCTCTGGCCCAGAGGAGTGAAGCAGAGGCTGCAGTCTATTTGAATACCCATCCTTTGCCCAGGTTTACTAGAAACACGATTGTCCGGCCTGAAAAATACCTGAAAGAACTCAAAAGTGTCCGGCGCAAGGGTTATGCCCTGGACGATGAAGAATATCTACCCGGAGTGAAGGCTGTTGCGGCCACTCTGGGCAATCAACGCGGTCTGCCCCTGGCAATCTGGGTGGTCGGATTTACTACCTCGCTGTCAGATGGCAGGCTCAATGAAGTTGTGGGGCAGACTATTTCAGGTGCGAGGGCATTATGTAAACAACTGGATGCTAAAAACAGAGCACCCCTCGTCTTTTAGACGAGGGTTTTCAAAACATCCCTGAATTGGACGTTAAAAATTCGACTAAACTGATTTTCCCTTAATCCTGAAAATGGGTATCGGCGAAGAAGTCAGCGTGCAGGTGGCGCCACACCACAGTCACCTGATCGCCATGGAATGAGCCGGCAGCGTGGTTTTACCGTTTCCGGATGAGTTCTTGAGTAATACTGTTGTTTAAACCTGATACGCTGCGTTTCACTGGAACAGGCAGTTTTGGGAGATGATATTGAAGATCTAAAAGGTTCTATAGTTCAGCTCGGGCTACTCAACAACCGCATTTACCTGATGCGGTTGAACACGGAAGATACTCGCGATCTGATTGCGGCCCTTGATGATATGGCCAGGAAAAACGGCTATGCAAAGATTTTTGCCAAAATACCGTCGCCCACCTGGAAGGATTTCCAAAAAGCGGCTTCCTATCTTTGAATATTTCTTCGCAGTTATCAACCAAATTCCAGCATATTCTCAAATTTTGCGTTTAGGCGACCGAACGGGTCTTATCATTATTCTGATCCAAAGTAATCATATGAGGAAGACAATGGCCGGAAGTGTTGTTCTCCAGCTCCATGAATAGGCGTTTTGCTATCTGCCGGTTTACCATGAAATGACGAACACCCGGAGCATAAATTCCATAGATCGCTTGATAGGCGAGCACACGGTTTTTGGCCAGCTTTTCATACAATTGTTTAAGAACCAGCGCATCGTCATTGACCCCTTTTAAAACAGGCCCTTGCTGCAGCATGACGATACCGGAATCTGCAAGCATATTGAGTTTTTCCTGGCAATAGGGCGTAATCTCATCCGGGTGCACAAAAGACAGAGACATGAAAAGCGGCTTATATTTGGCGAGCATCGCCACCATTTTGCGTGTAATCACATGGGGTGCATAGGCCAGTGCCCGGGTGCCGATCCTAATAACCTCAACATGATCGATGGCATGTATCCTGGCCAAGATCTCTTCCAAGTTTTTCATAGGTAACGTCAATGGATCTCCGCCGGTCACAATTACTTCACGGATATCCGTTCGGCTTTGGATGTAGCTGAAGACATCATTTAATTTTACTCGACTCAAAGGCTTTACGCGATGCCCTGAGCGGAAGCAAAAACGACAGTGCCCAAAACATTGCAGGGTAGGAAGAAAAAGAATTTTCCCTGGATAACGATGGACTATACCTTCAACCGGCTGGTATTCACTTTCATCGGCATGGACATCGGTGACCACATCATTTTCATATTCGATGAGTTCTTTAGCTGACGGCACGACGACCTGTTGGAGCACTTTGTGTTTGGTCATCAATTTTGCATAGTAAAGCGGTATCTTCATTGGAAACTTCGCGGACACTTTTTCAATGTTTTTAATCTTACTGGTGCTGAGGCGCAGCATCATTTTCAACTCTGCAAGTTTGGTTTGCCGGGTCATCCAGTGGGTATTGTCCAATACTTTGGGAGAAAATGGCGGGAATTTGGTCTCGGCCAGTGATGTGTGACCAACTGCTGAATTGACAAGCTGGATTACTTTCCGTTCGGCACTGTTTGGTAATATAGGCATAAATCGTCTCCCCTTCTCGATTAGTATATACCTGAATTTTGCACGCAAATCAGCGCTATGAACACTTTGCAGTAATTTTCTATTTTTACTGCAGTATTTTAAGGTCAATCTAACGGATAATTTTTTCTTTTATAATTACTTCTTTTT
>Ga0126335_1003164_pt1 | contig 10150 bp, 10 predicted proteins | sample OlaspJWI45metaG_FD_108409 | JGI IMG/M metagenome (GOLD analysis project Ga0126335, IMG submission 108409) | Marine gutless worms symbiont microbial communities from Oahu, Hawaii - Olavius sp. 1 OAHU.JWI-45 metaG | ecosystem: Host-associated > Annelida > Digestive system > Unclassified | place... | reverse complement strand
TTGGCCACTGAGATAGGCTTCAATCCCACCAGAACCACTCCACTGTGTTACAATATGAACTAGGCTAACTGTAGGCAACTGCCTCTAGGCTAATCACAGCGTAAGGGTCCCAGTGTGACAAAACTGTACAACATGCAGTATATAATCTGACAAACCACAATGTGAAAAATGAAAAAAATTGCTATAAAATTGTGTACCATACTAAAACAGATCAGTCAAGCAGGAGCAACTTGCAAAATACTAACTTACCAGTCACAAGAACAAACAAAACGTGTATCGGATTTCAACAGTCATCAGTCGATATAAACAATATCTTCTACTGTCATATTTACAGAAATCTACCACTACCTAGGTTCACATAAATTATAGCCATGATTCATACATGATAAATAAACTCAGAAATGCAACTGAACACTGGTGTAATAAACTGTTTTATGGCTATTGGGCAGATACAAGATTTATCACAGAAAATCACAATCACTAATACCGTTATCAGTCTGGTTTCATTTATTAATATTCACTTAATGTCTTTCATAGCCATATGTACTTCTCAAATTGTTGTTCGCTTCTGAACATAATTTCACATATTTTCATTATACTGAAAAACCGTATAACTTGTCGCTATTCAAACATTACAAAAGAGCAATGTTGACGAAAATACAACTGTTTCTGTTGCTGAACGTTTCCAATCAACATTCTGCTTAGGATAACACAAGAATTTCACACATTGTTGCACCGTAGCAGACAAGCGTTTTGCTAGTGCATACAAATCTAATCAGACAACTAAATTTACTGAAGTTTCCTGGAGGTAAAAAGAGAAGATTTTAGACCTTTTTGCCTCATTCTTATGTAAAATCGCATAATTCGAGATTTCTGGTCACATAATTTCAAATCTGATATTGAACAATTCAATTTCAAGAAAAAATGCATGATTCTTCAGGTCCTACTTCTAACTTTATGCTGCAAGGGCATTATTATTATTAACTACCCATTTCCTTTGCCACAGTTTAACACATCTAGTTCATAATTCATTCACTTCCATCTCATCTTCCCTTTAATAATATGGCACCAGTTTAAAAACCTAAAATTACACAAGAAAAAGTCTTTTACATAGACATACAAACAAGGTATTAGAAACACCCCACTCAGAACCCAGGACAATTTTTTTCACATGATGTTACAACGTGTAAATCTTAGTCGAAAAGCTTAACATGTTCCAGAATCTTTCGCTAAGCACCTACACTAGCCAGAATGCTTCAAGTCACCAGTACTACAGATACAACTAATGAGGTCCACGGTTAAAGTCGTGACCATACCTACGACGAGTTAATACAGAAATACAATCTAGCTACATAACAATGCCAGAGCATAACAAATTTTCGAACACCAGAAACAAACAGCAGCAACACACATTAATAAAGCCACGATGAAGCAGTGTTGAGCCAAATCATTGTCAAAGCCATTCGTTACTATCGTCAGCAAACATGCAAGCTGGAGACAACACAAAGAAGAGCTATGCCCACATTTTTGGGAGGACCAACATAACAAAGTTATAAATACAGAAAGGCTTTAATGTAATTGCAACAAACAAATAACATAAATATCACAAGACCTTGCTAACAATTTTAATTTCTTACACTACAAATATCCTAGATGTTTGTGGAAACTAGCGTCATAGTGGAGGTGGAAAACACAGGAAGCACAATGACTGAAATGGAATGTGCCAAACTGTATTGAGACCAAAGGTGGTGGTGGGTCTTCACAGACAAGCCTATGAGATATGAGTTACAGGTATAAGAAATTCAATACACAGGAAAGCTATTGATGGCACCAACTGCATAAGGCGGTGCAATCAGTAAGGCAATGCATTCATGATCAGGTCGCAAAGAACTTCTAGCCATGAACTTGGGCAAGTTATTCACATTTACTTGCCTCTGTCACCAAGCAGTACAATTTAGCATTGGTCTATGGATTGGGGAGTGTACAGACACACCAAATGATGCATTAGCCCCATCTCTCTCGTCTCACAGTGTAAGGTGGTGTCTGTCTGGCTGAGGGCTACTGAAACAGAGATCAGCGTAAACCATTGAGCCATGAGGCTTGGGAAGGACCACCTAGTACCAACTGTATTGTGTGTAGCTCACACAATCAAATTTTTGGGTAGGGTAAGCCATGACCCTCAACGTAACACGATACCATGGCATGCATGATGGCAAATGGGCTTTAAATTGTGTGCATATGCAAGCAAAATCATATTTTGCAGATGACAACACATTCAAAATTGCACACATCCAAACATTTCTTCTGCAGCTCATGTGGTGGATTCAAGTGATTGAAGATGTGCTATTGCCGTGCGAACATTGAGCACGAGAGCCGAGATATGACTGTCACGTGATAAATCGCCACACTCCAGCCGCAACGATGCAAAGAAATCTACAACTTCTTCAGTACCACACAAACACACCATTACAAACACCGACATCCACTGTCCAGGCTGCACAAAAATACAGAGTCGACTATCAGCAACAACTGGCATCATATATACAGCAACTTCACACGTCACTAAGCACTGACCTATCATCATATAGGCATGAAACTGTCCAACTGACTTCCCTAACTTTCTGCACACTTACAATGTGAAGAGTATTTCGATATCTTTAACAATTTAGGTGTGGATCACACGTGTAATGAACAGACAGACAGACAGACAGAATTGTGTTAGCAATAATATTGACTCGTGCTAAATAAACTGACATAACATACATATGGACAAAAAAATTAAATGTGAAAGCAAAACAGTTGAGCAAAAACCTGTATAACATAACATTTGTGCTTTATATGGAACTGCAGAAGAAGACAGGTCTTACTTTTCCCCCCAGTAGCGATCAGTCCATTTGCCTTCTCCCAGAGATGTGCTGAGACAACAAGGTGCTCGACGCCATTCATGTAGTCATTCATAGAAATGAGTACATCTCTCGGTACTAGCACGTCAGCTGCAACACCCATTGGGCTGTCAACTGATGACCCGCCATCAGACTTCACACTGCCGGCAGAAGAACACGTGTCGCCCACACCTTTCGACTAACACAAAGTTACAACTACCAACTGAACTCTTGGCTTCTCACACACATAACAAGTGTTCAAAGAAAGTTGGCAAAAGCTGCATCAAATCCAAATCCTCTTGCCGCCGAGGATCAGGACCCCATCTAATACAACATTCCTGGGTTCCCAAGAGTCTTCATCCTAAACAGGACTTCAATCATCATCATCAACCATTTTATTTCAGGCAGCAAGGCCCATAAAAACACAATCTATTCAGCTGTTTTTGCACAGCGAAGCCATGTGAAGCCACATGACCATTGGCGTCGCCAGCTATGGGGCACTGCAGCACGTATCCCTACTCAACTTCCATCAATATTTCTTTCAGCTGATTTTGAGCCACAAAAATTCTAAGCCCATGTTAGCAGTCTTCAATCCCTTCTACTACATGTTTGTCACTGTGTTAAATTTCGTAATATTTTTGTGCATCACTTATTTCTACTTAAATTACTTTCACATAGTTTTGCAAGGGCGTATCCAACGGTAGTACACATACGTACCCATAGCAGAAGGTTTAACCCCCACAATCCTAAAGTTCACATCACTTTGAAAATCTATAAAATCCACAATAAAGGGCGTTTCATGTTTAGAAAGCAATAAAATCATTTTCAACCGGGGCTCTATCGCAGACACTCTACTCGGCTGTGTTAGGGGCGAGGAGCCCATCCCCCTTGCCATGATGCTCGTTTTGTGCCCCTCCTCGCACCAAATCCTGGCAATGCCACTGCATGTGACAGTTCATACTTTGCACAGATCTCAGAATTGTACAAAGCTGGGAAAGACACTGTAGGCCAATCAACGGTGCACAAGAAGCTTGTTATAGATTTCCGATAATTGATTAGCAGTGTCTTAAAGGTGACATATATCTGCATGAACCCATTCAATTGGTAATACAATCCCACTAATAAAAATCTGAAGTCAACCATTAAAAATTAAACAGTTAACGTAATACGTAGTAACGTACCTTCAAGAAGTCTTCCAGTATGCCTTTTTTCTTCTGACAATCGCTAACCTTTAATCGATACATTTCCTTCCGAATGTAAGACTGTACCCACAAACTGCAACAAGCATAATGTGTGGCTTCAACAAATACATTTTGCACCAGCAGCAATCAAGCAATACAGTTAGCCCCTCAGATCTTGCACAAGCAAAACAAGCAACAGCAGCAGAGCCTGGTGTTATACACCCATCTGTAGTGAATGTGACCTCGACTTTTGAATTTTGACCCCAAAATCAACCCTAAACATTGTCTCTGCCTGGACTACATATGTATAGAGTTTGGTCACTCTAGGTGCAAAGAACATGAGTTATCCTCTGGAAACATATATTCATTACAGTTAGCCGCGGCTCCATGACTTAACATGTCTTGTCTTAAGATGCATATAAAAAAGCCGAAGTATGGAAAATCTGAAAAAGTCCAACAGTTCATGAAGGCACCGTTGATGTCAAGATGCAAGATTCGAGGACAAGGACTCGATGGCTCAGCGGTTAGCATTATGACTTGCGGCCCAAATGGTAATAAGTTCGAAACTCCCCTGTGCTCCAGTTGCCCAGTGAGGCGTGATGGCTTGAGCAGCTAACAACTGTGATAGCTGTCATGTAGCGGTCTTGGGCAGACTTTTAAATGACCATGGCAGTGCCTAGGCCAACTCAGCCTTCCATCCCTCCGGGGTCGGTAACTAAGGACCAGTTTCGGCTGGGAAAGCAAAGACAGTTACGGTTCATTCCGTTCATGGATAAATGCGTGGGTGTGCAGTTAAAACTGAGAAATCCCTCGACAATGCATGCCATACCTGAGCACTTCTGCAGTGAGGTTCCTTCTCTAAGGGGAGCTGAATCAAGTGTATGACGCTTAACTCTTTTAAGGACAAGGACTTGACTATTGGCGCTCAAGGTTTCTTGAGGACGAGGACTTTCCTCGAGTATAACACTACAAAAGTAACCAATGACAGGCTCAAAACTCTGCAGCTCAATTCAGCTGCTGATACTTCCTATACTGCATTCTCTGTGTGCACAACCTAGGCCTTAAATGCGAGTGGAAGAGTGTGCAGGACTGTTCCAAATGGCGTTAATTTGTGGAAATGGCTATGTGCAACCCACTGATGATGATGATAATGAAATGTGACAAAGAACAATTTACTGCATTCACAAAATTGCCATGACTTCACAAATGAATTTGCTGTGTTCGTGCAACATAAATAAAGAACTTCTAAACACACTATTCACCTGAGTGCATCAAGTATGCACCATTTTTCAGAATGAGCAGTTTTGTCTTTAAGCGTCCGTGAGCCGATATGGCTGAAACAGAAAAACAGCAAAGAATTTAGCAAAAATTCACATCATCTTCTGCTGGCCATAGCAGTCCCAAACTATCCATCTTCCAGAAAATCACACTTCGTGTGTGTTACTAACAGTCAGATCATTCCATCCATACATAACTTACAAAATGCTGTCATTCTGCTATTCTATTTTTCCAAGAAACTAGCAATAAAATCAATTAACATACAATCAAATTTCTTACTCAAATTTAAAACTAATGAATTTGCATTGATTTGGTGTTCAAATTGACTGTGAATAACTTCTTCAAGCTGTAGCTAAAACAAAGACAAAGCCTCAGTTTCAAATAAGCCAGTTATATTATGTCACAAAATTCACATATTTCACACAAATAAACTCGTGCAAGCTTACAGACACATCCTCAACAGCTCTTCGTAGATGGTGAACACACGGTCGGCATCACGAGTCCGGCGCTCAAGACCGTATCCGTGCTCCACGAACAGCAGCCAAGACTCCAGAAATGACAAGGAACGTTGAAACATATCCTTCTATAACACAACATCACTCACACCTATCATTCCCAGGAAGACTCCGCAGTAGTGTTACCAAATAAAGAAAATTATTTTAACAAATTAATAAGTAAACAAAAAACAATTCTACAATACATCACAAGAATATAAAATAAAAGGCCAAAGTAAGGCCACATCGCTGTAGGAGAAACTGAGACCCCTACACAATACAACTTACCTTTGCTCCCCCCCACCAAGAGTCTACATGCTAAACAGCACCTCAATCCATTCAATCCATTTTTCAACAGTGTGCAGCTGTGTGACAGACTGACACACCACGCTACAGGATCATTGGTGCAACAGGCCAGATGCACCCGCACATTACGCATTCAATGCAGCGTAACAATGGTCATACACTCACCAACTCACAGCCATTACGTTTAACTTCTCTTGCTTTATGAAAGTAAGCGTCACCATGTGGTAATGTCCTGAAAAATACACATATACATAAATTAGGTTGCACTAACTTACATGAACATGTAAGAACATAAACTAAAAGCAAACATGTGACGTGTACAGTACACAATGCCATTATGCCAGATGGGCTGCTGGGCTTACATTCAGTGAGAATAACCAACAACTGTGCTGCAACTGAAAATTTGATCATAACGTGTAACCAATATTCTCTCAGTACACACATAACAACATTGATCAAAATTAATGCTATATTGTAGTTTATAACAGTTAAATCCGAGTAAATCTAATAAAAATACAATACACAATGCTAACCTGTTGTATTCCTTCTTTAATGATTCAGCTGTCTTTGGCGAACACTGAACTTCGTGGTCAATGACATCTCGGACCACTGTATGAGCGTCAGCAGCAGTCTGTGCCACAACCCCATAGTGAGAAGATGTCAAGCAACTGTCTTCAGCAACTTGTGATGCCAATCTTTCATCTTCCGTAACAGTCTGAACTTCTTCGCTGATAAGACATGGCATAATCCGAGGAGTCGTGCCGACTGATTGGTCCTGTACATGTGATTCAGGGGTGCAGCTTGGTGAGGACCAGGTACCAGCGGCTCGCCTCCTACTACCATAACTTCTGTGCCTGTTGTATCGACAAAACCGATTTCTCGGTGCAGTTTGTTCTTCACTGTACTGACCCTGACTGTCTGTACGAGATCGGCCATGATCTGATGAGTGAGAAGAAACCATAGCCGCCCACTGTTCCCCAATCTTTTTGAAGCTAGGCTGTGTATTCTCCGACTCAGCTGGTTCATGGTTATCATCCTCCGACACAGCAGACACATCGGGATCAAAAGCCGCATATGGATCGTTTGTGTATAGCACATCATAAACGTCATTGTGAGGTGCTTCAGAGAAATATGAACTGACCTCAGCATCCTCATCAGGCACATCATAATCACTGTATTGAGAATGTGGTTGGTGCCGATGCCTATACAGTAACAATGCATTTGTCAGCATCATCACACTACATAATATTCATACTCCGTAATCAACCAGTGAGGGTGGGGCTGTTTGGTGGATATACAGACTGGGCCATAAAAAACCGACCCCTCAGATTATGCTGTTTATACTGCATGTGTACAGGTTTAGCTGTGCAAACAATACAGCATTTCAATTGTCGTTTCTTTCTACACAAGATGAAACCAAAAGCTGATAAACGTGTTAAAATTTTATACAGAAATATTACGATATAATCAAATCACCCCACAATCATTTTTACACAATGGGAAAATACATTAGCGATAACGTGTTTATGTCCAATGTCCATGACAGCTTCTTGCAGCAGCCAGAGCTGACAGATATCACTGTCAGGTTTATCATTTCTCTTCAACTTCTGCTAGACAATGTGTTGCCTTCTTGGCTGCATATTAGCTCAGTCACATGCTTGTAATTCTGTTCTAATTTGGCAGTTTGCGGTCTGCCACACCAGCCTTCCATTCAATCACGTTCGTCTTCAGAGCCGACAACCCATTTCTTGATTGGAAACTCATTACAATATGTTCTGTACTTCATCACTTACTTTGACAGACAAATTTAATGGAAGATTTTTTCTTCGCACATGAACAGCATGTTTATCAACAAACTGGTGAAAAGAAAACTCAACAAAAAGAATAAAAATCTTAAGCTTAAGTAGAAGTCAATTTTCATGGAAAATAACACCAACAGACAAAGCTGGTGCCGTGAAAGTTTCACGGAAGATCACAACACAACACCATCAACTTATTTTCGATGAAATTTTCACGAAAGATGACACCGAGCCGAATTAACATCATGGTGATGTAAACTAAAACTGTGTTTTCTGTAGAGTGGGGTCATTTTTTCGTTTAAACGATACCAGTCATATAAATCTTTTTAAGATCTGTTCAAAAGTCATGCAAATTTGTCAGAAATGATTTAAGCTTCAGGATGCATCTTGAACTTTACTTCTAACTTAATGTTACAATATGATAATTGGCTCAATATAGGGGGTTGTTTTTTTGGCCCACTCGGTATATCAGGTCCAATGCAAGAGCTGTTGCCTGCTTGAGAAGTTGTACAGTGCTGCATGCCCTGTGTGCATCAACATGTTAAAATTTAGGCCTAATTACACTATATGCTATTTCAATAAACATATTTAAAAGGCACCAGAAACAGAAGTTAAATGCATGTAAGCTAGATGCATTAAAATTGGTGCATGTAAAAAGCAATGCACTCTTACCTTTTCTTCCATATCTGAAGCAAATCTAAACTTTAAAATAATGCAGCAAGCGTGCCTAACATAAGATGAGAAATACTATATGTATTTTCTTGGAAATTTTATTATCTTTCCAGCAACGAAATTATTTTGGCTAAGGTTTGACAAAGTTAGTAAGTATAATAAAGTTTTTCTTGAGCCACAAGCCCCATGGGGTTGGGTTGGTGCTATCTCCATTTCTGTACGTACTCAGCCGGACACCCACTTACACTGCAAGACCACGGACTAGTTCACCGCATGGTATGTCTGTCTACTCCCAAGCCACTAGGCCAGAACCAAATGATACTGCTTAGTGACAGAGGCACATAGGTGTAAATAACTTGCCAAAGGTTACTACATGGTGGTACCCGGCTGAGACTTCAATCCACGACAAATCCACAAATCCAATGCCTTACCAAGGAATCCACAGTGCCACCAAAGCTAGAGCATATTGAATGTGTAGTCACAGTGTACAGCTCATGAAACGTGCAACAGTTAGCCTACCTCATCATAGCGTTAATTTCTTTGCTTAACAACAGCAATGTGGTAACACAAGTAGTCAGACACATACCAGTGGTGTGGCCTGTTATACGAGTTATTATGCATGTTGTCATTTTGTGAAGAAGACCGAGAACGTTTTGCATCACTAGCTCCTCTCTCGTCAGAATCCTGTTCTGTTCGTCGCTTTATTGGAATTTTCATCATCGAAGGTGGCTGAAACTCGGTGCCAAAAATACTTGCAATTGTCTCCCTAGCTAGCTGAAGGCTTTTTGCAGCTGCAGATGTTTCTTTCTTAATATCTGTTCCCACTTCCTCAGCTGTCTGTGATACTGCTACACCAGACTGAACTGCAGCAGAATCTTCAGTGGCATCAGCATCTTCCATTTTGACGCAAGCAACTGATGTCTCAGTTTTGACTCGTCTCAGCCGTGCGATCAAAGGCAATTTTACTGTTATAGACAGCAAATTGTCTGTGCTATAAACACTGCAATCAGTTTGTTCATGACTATGGGTATCTACGCTTGAGGCATATTCAGACACGTGTATGTGTTCAAGTTTAGGCAGCAAGAGATGCCCAGTATCAGATGGCACAGCACCGTCAAGACTGTCAGAAAACAAGCTCTGACATGCATTGTTCTCTGTTCGATTGTCACTCTCTAACTTTATATGCTGTTTGTCACATTCACCAGATTCGAATGCTGCTGGACTATCACAGTTGCAATCAGCCTAGAAACAATAAACACAGTTACAGAGAATAAGTTACACACTAATAATGCAAATGGCAATCACACAGCGCGAGTGAGTGAGCAGAGGTTTAACGTCCCACTCAACACTTTATAGGTCATTTCGGGGACGATTTTTACAGGCCAGATGACCCAACCAACAGCGTCAAAGCACTAAAGGAAGCCAGTTGGCCACTGAGATAGGCTTCAGTACTACCAGAACCACTCCACTGTCTTACAATATGAACTAGGCTAACTGTAGGCAACCGCCTCTAGGCTAATCACAGCGTAAGGGTCCCA
>Ga0126335_1003163_pt1 | contig 10150 bp, 10 predicted proteins | sample OlaspJWI45metaG_FD_108409 | JGI IMG/M metagenome (GOLD analysis project Ga0126335, IMG submission 108409) | Marine gutless worms symbiont microbial communities from Oahu, Hawaii - Olavius sp. 1 OAHU.JWI-45 metaG | ecosystem: Host-associated > Annelida > Digestive system > Unclassified | place... | reverse complement strand
TTTTCTTAAGAAGTTTTGAAAATCAGCATTGTCGTAACTTTTTCTTAAGATTTTCGTAAGTTCGGTCATTTTCCTAAGATTTTCCTAAGATCTTCTTAAGAAGTTTTGAAAATCGGGCCCCAGATGTATATGTTGTTACCTGTGTGCATGCTGCAAACAGGTATTGTTTTTGGCGGCGTCTGTCTGTGTGTCTGTCTGCAGAAAATCTCAAAAACTACTCATCAGAAATTGATGTAACTTGGTAGGAATATGTTCCGTGGTGAACGCTAGAAGTGGTTGGAAGGTGGTGACATTTGACTTTGACCTTTGACCTTGAGCTGTTTCTGTATTTTTTCATTTGGCATGCACAAGTCATCTTCTATTGAGTTTCGAATGCCTAACATAGCAACTTCATTTTCAGAGTGAAGGTATATTTTCAGAATGTCTAGGTTACCTTTTCTAGGTCATCGGGTTAATATAGAGGTCACGAAAGCAGAAAAGTGCCCGTGCACAGGTATGTGATCCCCGCGGACACAGTTTAATTTTGTTTCAGTTTTGGTTGTTGACACCAATGCAGTTGATTGCCTGTGAAGGCTCGTCTCTGAAACGACCTATTGTGTGTCAAGAGGGATGTAAAACCATTCCTCTTCAGCTGCACTTTGGCTTGTCATTCCCACCTGCAGAAGCACTTACGAAACTTGTGAAATGAATGAATTTCTGTTCTTGCTATCAGTTGTTAGTTGTGTGTTTTGTGTGTTTTGTCACGGCAGCGAGCAGGACGCTAGTAATCAGTCGCAGACAAAGCAAGGCTGGAGTCTGCTTGCGGCTCTGCACTGCATCCTGCTGCCGGACCTCATTGGAAGAGTCAAGTACAAGCCGCCGCTTGTTGAGATGCTCGCTAGGCGCTGGCAAGATCGCTGCCTCGAGGTCTGTCTTTGATCATTTGTTTTTTCTTCGTTTTTTCTGTGGCTGAGTATGCACTGCTAACATTTGTTATTCGTGGTTAAAGGATTTACGTATGTCATTGATGCTTACAGTAGTAATTAGTAGAAAATGTTCTCTGGCAGTTTCAGTCTATGTGACTTGAACTCGGGTGTGTTACCCATCTCAGAACTAATGGTAGACCAACAGTGCACATTACCACTATGACTAACCGCCACCTGTAGATAGTATGGCAGTAGATGGGGGGATTGCTGCTGGGTAGGACTTGACTACGTGTACTTTATGTTAGACATTTAGTTGTAAAGCAGGCTGTTTATTACATATTTTCGTGTTGTCACTGTAGATTCGTGAGGCGTCACAAGCCCTGTTGCTGGCCGAACTAAGACGTATCGGAGTTGAGGGTCGACAGAAAGTGATCGGTGGATGGAGTTCGTATCTGCCCAGTAACGTAGATGCCACATTCAGTCTGTTGTCAGAGCCTGTACCTCCACCCCAGGCTGCTGCTGCTGCGCCACCAAGCACAGCACCAGCTCAAATGCTTGATGATGATGAGGATGATGAAAACCTCTTGAGTGGCGGTAAATTAGTTGTATTTTCATTCGTATATTTTATATTATAAAAGGCTATGTGGTACTTTACAGATCCAGTTAATACTATGGTTCACCCATGGTAGTCACATTAAGGTTGTAACATGGTGCAAAGTATTTTCTCGCTTGTACAATATGTGTGCATTAGTAGTAATAAAATTTTTTGGCTGTCAGTAATCCACTCTTTTGTGTGTGTTTCTATTCTAAGGCCAGTATTTCTGGATGTTGATTTGACTGCCTTTTTTATAACAGTTATTTCATTATTTTTAAAACACTTTACTAAACGTTTTACTTATTTATATAGGTGAGTCGACATCTAACAAAATGTCGGCAATCACAGAAAGCCGTCGGCGACAAGCCACAGCCGTAGTGCTGATGGGAGTGATTGGGGCAGAGTTTGGTGCGTCAGTGGACAACAAGACTGGTGATCAGATCGGCATTGCTGAAGGCTTTGGACTGACCAACTACACACATGCTCGCAATACTAGTCAGTGCATCTGTTGTTTGTTTATTGGTAGCTGCAGTGTGATCGAGTGGCTTAGTGCTGAGCCAGCAATGTAGAATGGCTTGGCATTGCGGTGTAAAGCAAACAGTAATAAAAAGCAGTTTTAAAAGTTTTTAAACAAGAAGCAAAAGGAATTCGGTGAAGGCTGCACTGAGTGTGAGCAATGTTCCTAAACTTTACACTGATTTAATTGTTTGCCTCACCGTAAAGGGTCTGGACTCCTCTAATACAATGGTTTCTGCATGGTTGTTGCAATGTCCCGAATAATTTTTACCCTCAACTGGATCTAGATCCGGTAAGCCATTTTTGCACAGCTCAGTGATGTGACAGACAGAACTTGCATTGTACCATGCACCTACTATATGTAGGGCGACAAGAGTTTCACTGCTGCTGGTCCACGTGTGTGGAACAGTCTGCCATCATACTTACGACGAGACATTAGCTACAGACTATTTAAGCGAAAGCTGGAAACATTTCTGTTCGGGCATTAACTGATTTTGGTGCACTGTACTGTTTTTTGTTTTGTATGCACTTTATAACTATACTTACTTTTTTATAGACTGACACACCACACTGTGAGATCATCAGTGATCAGTACAATAGGTTGCATTATTCACGTTGTGCATTCGATGTGGTCTAAACAGTGAGTGGAATTGCACTTGAAGCTGTCAGAAGTGTTAGCGGTCCTATTGTTTTGGTTGTCAGTAATATTGCTGTCGATTGCATGGAAGAACTGTCTTCAAATGAGCAGTTGTGTGTTGAGTTAGACGTAAGACTTGACTAAGTTACTTACGTATGTATCGATGTTGGTTTAAGTACATGTAAGTACTAAAATGCTGCTGTGTAGGTAAGGCTTTGACATTCCTGTTGCTACACCCACCAACCAGTAACCTGCCAGCATACACCCTCCTGCGTCGTGCAGCTGTCAGTCTGCTGGGTCGAGGGTTCGCAGTCTGGGAGCCCTACTTGGATATCTCGGCAGTGCTTCTTGGTCTGCTTGAGCTGTGTGTTGACGGTGATGCCCTTGTCCCCAGGTCGGCATTTCAGATGCTGTATAATGCTAATAAATAATAAATCATGAAAACTTTTGTAACCTGCACAGTGTTAGCTGTCATGCTGAATTGAGGTGCTGGAGCAGTAGTTAAGTATCGAAGGAGTCTGTGAAATGAAGGTAAGTTTCACAGGGCAATTGAATGTTTTTTATTAGATGGCCTACCACAACGTGGGGTACAGCTATAGTAATGGTCCACATTGTCCGCCTGTCTGTCGCTCTGTCACATGCAAATATCTCCGAAACTAATCCAGATAGACCTGTGGTTACTACGAAACGCGAATAGGAACTTGGACTTCACAATTCAAAATCTGCCATCAGATTTGCGATCGGAAATATGGTTCTGTCATTTTGGATGTTCAGGTTGGCACTTCACCCATCCAGACAGATATGGGCTGGTTGGACTAGTGAATGTAGTGAATGGATCGTAGCCACCAGTCGGCACCACACTGGGCACTGTGGCGGGCCAGCTATCATCACGTCCCATTACGGACTATACCTTGTTTATTAGAAAATCTTTTATAATCAGCTAATCTGTTTTCCACGAGTCACATCCGCCAGCTTCTACAGTTACAGCGGACGACTGGATGATGTACCTGTGCAAGCTGGCTGATGTGATTCATTATATTGTGAAATCACAAAATGTTCCATTTTTGCAGTTTTAGATTAATGGCTTATATACGCATAGTAAAACTGAGTGCAGTTTTGTTAATTTAAGGATAATTATAATTATGTAACAATAATAATCACAGTTAGTGGCCATGAAATTGAAACTGAATTGAAGGTTTGCATTATTAACAGATTAACTGTTTTCTGTATTGATGGTCGTAATTGTTGGCTTCACATTGCAGTATGACATGTGGTTTACCCCTGACGGCTCGTGCTGACGCATGCCGCACGGCACGACACGGCCTTGCACTCATTGCTACTGCACGACCTCCGGCATTCATCATCACGATGGCAAAGGAAGTGGCACGCTACAACGCACTTGCACAGAATGCCCAGGCTCACCACCATCATCAGCTTCATCAGCTGCACAACTCAGTGCTGGTGCGAGGCCGACCCGAGATCCTCCACATTATTGAGCTGCTCATAGAGAAGATTCCTAATGATGTTGCCGACCTGCTTGTTGAGGTTTCCTACTTTGCTATGTCCAGATGTTTGACTCCCTGACAGTTGTCCCCATACATCTGCCCGCATACTTAGGGTTAGGGAAAGGCATAGACATGCAAGGGGAAATAGATGTCTGGAGAGCAGAAATATTACTCGTACTTAGCAAATGGTCTAACTCTCTTAAATGCTGCAGTTAATGTCTATTGTCTGGACCAAGGCCGAGTCTTACAAGTGTAAGAACGAAACAGATGCATCATGTGATGTATTTGCACCACATCTGTGATCTCGCAATGGAAGTAGTGTCTTGCTGAGAGCTGTAGCTGAGGTGGATTTGTGTAGCATTTGTTATGAGAGAGATGGCGACGTTCTCAACGTTTGATTGTCCACGTTTTCAGGTGATGGATGTCACAGTACACTGCTTGGATCAGAATGTCGTCAAGAACAAAGGACTCCAGGAAGCTTTCCCTTCAGTCTACCGGTGACTATGATAAACGTGTTAGATGAAACTGCCAACAGTCCATATTAGCAGATTTTTCTTATTATTCTCATAGCATGTTTTATATAATAGTTTGTTTTTCTTTTGTGCATATTTTTTGATCAAAGAGCATATAGCTTGTTGATATTTTGTAGAGATTTTATCTCACTTATTTTCCAGATAAACTGTGTGTCTATGTCAGTATTTATTTCAAACAACTTGTGCAGTTGACTTCGTACTTTAGCTGTTTTGCCTGTCGGCAGTGCACATTCCATTGCTGTTTGCTGCAGATTCCCTATGGTGAGCTATTGTGGGAACACGCGTCGTGTTAGCGTTGGAGGAAAGAACGGAAGTCTCGCTGTGTACGACCTGAAACAGAGCAAGTGCCAGGTTCATGACGGCTTGTTAATTTCTGTTTTGTTAACATCTAGACCAGTATTCAGCAGATCTCACTATGGAGCTCACTGCCATAGACATTTATGACTATGGCAGTGACTATGACTCCATCTGCTTCAGCCTTTTTCAGCATTTTGAGTTCGAATGCTCGATAAATTGTAAATTTTTACCTGGCATGACAGTCTTGACAGAGCGTTGTACCATCCAAGGGGGTTAATATTACAAGTGGCAAGTTTGAATACTATTTAAAATCATTTTCGGCATTATCTGACTCATTTCATAGTTCATGCCATTGCTATCATATTAAAGTGAATTATAAACCAGGTGCCCATTTGTTTAACATAACTAGTTAATATGCATTTCTGCTATCAGTTGAATACCAGCAGTATTGAACTAGATGCTTAATAGAGTAGAAGCTTGCAGTAAATGATGTGGGCACGTTGTTGATAAGTTTTACACATTCATTGCTCTTTCTGACGTCCAACTAGTAATTTTACATAATTTTGTTGATTGTTATTTCAGGTTTTGTCCGCTCACAGTGGCACAGTCAGCACTGTGGCTTTTTCACCCGATGGGAAATACCTTGCATCGTACTCGTACGTTGACAACAAGCTGCTATTCTGGCAGGTGCGCCAAAATTCTGCTTTGACCAGTAACAGTTTAGTTCTGACAGTTTGATGCTTTTATCAGTGTGACTTGTGTACAGTGCCTTTGCATAATTCCTATTATTGAAGAATTACTCACAAAATTTTGTGACATTTAAGCAGCTGCTGCAGTGCAGTTGCCTTGTTCAAACTGACTTCCATCCTCCCAAGAGATGCTACCATGGACAGCAAACGTCACTGAATTTCATGATTAATTTGCAAAGTAGTAATAATTCTACGTTTTCTTTTCAACTCTCGTGTTTATTCAGGAAGGATCTGCTTCACTGTGAGTAATTTTTTGTAGTTGGTTTGCGATATGTTTGTAATTCTAAGTTGCGTTGTTGTTTATCGTAGACTGGATCATCGTCACTGTTTGGCATCAGCTCTCAACAGACAAAATGCATCAAGACGTTTACAACTCAACCAGTCACTCAACCTCCCAATGCAAATCCACTGAAACTTGTCCGTCTTGTGTGGATTGACCCTCGGACTGTTGCTCTCCTTGTTGCTGATGGCACCGAGTCACGATTTCGTGTTTGACATACTTCCATTCCGTACTTACGTCATTGTTGTATTCGTTTCGATCGTACATTTCGATTTATTGCTTTTCCCAATGTGTCACCTTTATTTCACCGATAAGAACAGGGTACCGCTTAACCGATTCAGTTTCAGAAAATAACCAGCAAGTTAAGCAAAAGTTGGAATACTGGTGAACTGGTCAGTTTCACTGTTAGCCCTCAAAAATTGAACTTCCTATATAGATTTCTATCTATGGTCAGCCATGCTGTCTGGTAAGCAACTGAAGTTATACTATTTTGATCAGTAGCTGTATCAGCAGCAGTTTACCGTCAACTCATCCCCAAATCAACTCATCCCTGTGGTGGCGTAGCGGGTTAGCATCACGGCTTACAGCACGAGGTCTTGAGTTCGACGCTCGTGGCCTGCTGTGTTTCCAGTTGCCCGGTGAGGTGTGATGGTCTGAGCAGCTAATAACTGATTTCCATCACGTAGCGGTCTTGAGCAGACTGTTTACTCACTATTGTGGTGCCTAGGCCAACTCAGCCTTCCATCCCTCCAGGGTTGGTAAATGGGGACCAGCTGGGAAGGCAAAGGCAAGTATGGTTCATTCCATACTGGATAAATGCATGGGTGGCAGGTAAAACTGTGTGATCCATTGAAAATGCGTGCCATACCTGAGTGCCTCTATGATGGGGTTGGCCCATAAAGAGGCGCTGTATCAAGTGTGCTCTACCTTTACCTTTTACCTTTACTCGTCCCGAAGCTAACCAAACCCTAAACCTAACCTTAATCCTAACTTTAACCACTGCCCTAACCCTATTAATGAGTTCACTTCGGACGACTTGACTTGGGTATGAGTTGACTTCCACCCTCAGCAGCATTCCACGACGTTTGAGGGCAAGTGCTCTATAGTGTTGTACAGCCAAACTTTAATTATAGTTTTAGGTGGTATTCCGAAAATAGTCACCCGAGTTTTGTAGTAAAGATGTTATAGTTGATGAATAGCTGCTGCAGTGAGAGATGTTTTCCAGTTGTAATTTTTCTTGTTGTTTTCAGCATTTTGTCGATGTTGTATGATATGTATTAGGGTAGAGTCATGATGTTGTACTGTAGGCCTGTTTAGGATAAAGTGTGTCGCGAGTGATGTATGCAACAAACTGCTCTCCGATTGTGATAGTTCTTCTCAGTGTGAAAATGTGTTTCTGACCACTTTAATTAACAGGTAATAGTTTGATGTAAACAGTAGAAGTTTCGACAGAAATTTATGGCACAGTTTTTGAATTTTGTACTTTTGCAAATCTCGGAAATTTATGCTGAAACTTCAGCAGTGGCACACAACGAGCCCTCTCAAACTCTCTTATCTGTCTGGTAATTAACTTCAGAGCATGTGCGCTGTTAATCTTAATTTGTTGATCTGTAAAAATTGTTTTGCCAGCTTGTGAGCTGAATCCAGGCAATGCTAGTGATTGAGTTTATCTTGAAGCTGTTGGGATTTGGGACTGACCCCAAGTGTGCTACAATGAGGCATATGTCAAGCTAAAACTAACTATTTTGTAATAAACATCACTTCATTTGTGAGATGGTTATGTTTGTAATCTGTGATCATGTGTGTTTTGTCACTTGTGTAATCAGGCATGTGAACTGTACAAATTTTGTTAGTTACGAGTATGAACTGATTACAGCATTCTGGGTGTCTGGGGGCCAATACAAAACAGAGTTAAACAAGAGGCCAAATTAATTTGGCAAAGGCTGTACCGAGTGACCCCCACACACACTGCACGTACCGCCGACTTGAGCCGCGTGATAGACAGACAAACTGACAGGCAGACACCGCGAACATCGGTAACAGTAGTCTGTCTCATGCATTCGATGCAGCCTAACAAATAGAACAAAAAAGTTTCAACCCATTCAAACAATTTGATATGATGCAGTAATGAAATTAAAAGTACTTGTTGCCTACGTGACATTAAAGTGTATTTTACATTCATGTAAACAGATAAACAATCAAAGCGGCTTGGTGTAGCGGTAGCGCGTTGGTCACGATCAACATGGTTATCCTACATCGGGCCCGGTTAGTACTGGGATGGGTTCGAACCCCATTCGCACCCTCTCGGTTTTAACCAGCCACCCAGGCCAACTCAGCCTGGTCATCCCTCCAGGGTAGGCAAAATGAGTACCGGTGTAAAAACTGGGAACTTTAGCGGCATTGAGTAAACCTAGCGCCCCCTGTATGGCTGTATTCCATGTACGGCTGCTTGCATAACCGTGCTGAACTGCGTATACATACTGCCCTGCGTGGCAGATGTGTGTGTGTATTCTATTGTATGTACTTTCCTGCGTGGCAGATATTGTGTGTGTAATCCAGCATTCGTGCTGCAATACAAATAAAACCATTATTATTATTATTATAACTGGAATTACGTGGAGAGGCCCTTAGCTGTCTTCACTTTTGAGCAGCTGATGTGACTGAGTTATTTGTCAAATACAGACAGAGATAATTGTACATATGAAGCAAAGACTGTCGAGATGTAATATTTCTTTATTTGCAAGTTGCAACTACATTCCAACATAAAACAGACGCTTTCTGGCTGGGGTTTAAATGTGTGAGGGGAGGATCCAGGTGTTTGACGTATGTCCCACCCCAATACATGGCAGGAATGGCAATGGCAGTAGAAGCAGCAATCGGTAGTTTAGTGCACAGCCTATAAGGTAAAATATGTTGGCTAGGCATTACTATTTACGACATGCAAATGATGATAAAAACCAGAAATGTTGAAAGGGTGAGTTTTCAGAATGTACTGATACTGGTCAAAAGTGTTAGCAAGGAAGGTAAGATTAACCCTCTAAAGATAGGTTAAAGCCAGTTTACTGTGCAGAGTATTAGTTGTGGCCATAGTTAACGGTGGACTGTTACTATTGGTTTAGCTTTATTAGCTGTGCCATCTGATGTTGTATCTTTGTATTATTTATTCAGCTTGTTATTACTGGAAGCCTGTAGATTAGTTGTACTGCTGAAAGGAATTAATTATGTTGTTATGAAAGAATGTCTAAATGTAAAATCTGTTTTGGTACAATCTATCAAGTGCTGATGGAGTTTTGCACAACTGGTTGCGTGATACAGTAGGGGTAGTTGGAAAAGTAAGAGATAGCCGAACTCAGTTCCAGAGCATTCCACTGTGTGTCTGGTATGTCTATAAATTCCACCTACCAGAAGCTACATCAGTGAGAACAATAAAACTTATAACACAGCAATGAAATGAAGAAGAATTCTTTGTCACTCTAGCAGCTGGGTAGCTGAACAGCTAAATATAAGTAAATCAGTGTATGGGAAAATCACAAATGAATAACAAAATCTACATGATGCAGCATATATAACACAGTGACATATGATATATAAAAATATTTATGATAGAGTAAAATCTCATTCCTGGTACACTGCAGCTGAACTGGCTACTTATTAAACCGATAAAAACAGTTTTGCCATGTCAGTAACACAGCACAGTCAAAGGTCAGAAGTCTTCTAGTGGAAAACGGTAGCGAGAGCACTCAAGAGGTGACACTCGAACCATTGACTGTGTTTCAGAGTCTGCATGATTCACTATTCGTAAGAAGACTTCGACGCTTCCATACTGCAACGTTTCCACAATAAAAGTGTAAGATAGACTGCAGGCTATACACATCCCCTTCCTCAAAAAATGAAAACTTGCAAGAGGTGCCACCTTGTGAACAATTGTGCTAAGAAAAACTTGGGTGTGGTTAAAATAGGTACTGTTAGCAAAGCCCCCCTTCCTCTGGTGTGGGAACAAAGAGTAGACTCTCCTGGACCATATGGGCCAACTGTAGCATAGCACTGATCTCCCCTTTAGCCTTCAGGCAGACAACAACTTACAATGTGATACCGTGAATGCACTGATGTTACTGTATGTCATATGTTGCATC
>Ga0126335_1003162_pt1 | contig 10153 bp, 7 predicted proteins | sample OlaspJWI45metaG_FD_108409 | JGI IMG/M metagenome (GOLD analysis project Ga0126335, IMG submission 108409) | Marine gutless worms symbiont microbial communities from Oahu, Hawaii - Olavius sp. 1 OAHU.JWI-45 metaG | ecosystem: Host-associated > Annelida > Digestive system > Unclassified | place... | reverse complement strand
GCTTTGCACTACATTAGCTGAGAGACAACAATGCTCAGTGTACCATTTTCCAATGAGCATCTCTATAGAGTTCATGCAGTCACGACATTAATGTCAAACAACTAGAAAAGCAGATAAAGCAAACTGCCACGTCATATAGTGCCGAGTCGGGAGTCCTGAGGCTTCGAATCCAACTCCAAATCCTTTGCATCCAAGTCTGAGTCCTAAAGATACGGACTTTGAGTCCGACTTGACAACACTGTCACACAAATCATTTGGAAAGCAGATACTACAACAGCAGTTAGTATTGCTCAGTTATGCGCTGACAAGATTTTTAAAACTTCTAACATAGACTACAACTGTAACTGCAAAATGCCAATTTTACACCACAGTAGATGCTTATACCTGCATAGCAAGTCGGTCAAAAATTAGAATTAAAATAAGAAATAATTTCATCTGAAGAATTAAAATTTACTTACAGTACCATACAACAAAGCACAAACATCAGAATTTGGCAACAGCAACACGACATTATGGCAAGTATCAGTAAGCTATTAAGTACTGCTTCATGTCCAACTTGACTCGTAATAAGTCAGTTTGGAAATGGGTGTTCGTAGGCTATCAACTGCACTGGTAGCAAGCAATAACTGCAACTGTGGGACGGATGGCACAGTTTGTCCCAAAGCAAAATGCAACAAAACAACAGATAAAAGCACGAAACAACAGTCAATAACTTCGACTGCGCACCTACAACCAAATTCTAGGAGCAAAACACAAAACACTTGTTCGGCAACAATCGGCGAAGTGAGTGTAAAGTTACAGAAGGTCAAATTTTGTCTTTCTCGACAAGAGGGGCTTGTTGCCACTGTGATCATCAACAAAATGCTATAAGCAACACAACTCAACTCAGCAGCACACAGCACAGTGTCATCTACAAGCTATGCACTATGCAGCTTTACAGATGCTCACTCACAGCATTTATGACATTACGCTGAACGATGAAGAAAATACCACATGTACTAGTGTACAAAATGTCAGACTCCAAATGCATTTTTGGTTCATACAAGTTTAACTAGCAAAAAAACTTAGAAGTAGTTCTCTGAAAAATTGTTACTTTACACAAAGGTGTATTCTGCCATCATCAACCAAAATTTACCTTAGTACCAGATTATACAATGACAATATGAAATGCCGCTTTCACACAAGGGACCAACTTAACAGACGAAAGCATTACTATCATTAAAGTTACTGAAAACCATGCACACTACCATTCTATGGGGTGCAACAAAGACATGAAGAGAGAAAGTAATCAATGTAATATCAAGTGGTAATCTCAACAATGCATAACACATCACTTACAGTCAAGTTATTGTTCAGATGTCATAGCAATATCCAACAACTATTAAAATTCAAATAACAGCTTAACAATCCAGTGCAATGAAAGATGGATGGCCTCTGGTTAGTCTACAATACAGACATGAAGGAAGGAAGGAAGGAAGTAGAGTGTTTATTCCACAACACAACAACAGGTCGTTTTGGAAACGAGTCTCTCAATGCAAACAGTTGTACTTATACTGACAATCTATAAAGCCTCAACCATGAAAAGTGTATGAACAAATATAACCCAACGACAAACTGACAAAACTTCTAAGCAACTACAGCTTTTTGCGTTAATTTGTTTTCGAATATTATATATTACAACATACAAGTTACAACATTACAGGTGTGTTTAAATACGAAGATGGCGAGATTATACTATATAAGTCAAAGATGCTCCGTTATTGTTCACGCACGTAAACAATTCAAGCACGTATGCATTGCATCTCACCAGAGATGTTAGTAGCTAAATCAGCAAAACAACTATGGCAGTAACTGAACAACGATGCAACGTAACCTGCCCATCATCCATATTAACAAAGCTCATGCAGCAACACACAACATAAAACAACTGAGCATTTCAAATAAAACACTGACCAAAATAACATGGGATATTCCTCTGCCAAATGCTAGACAAGACAACATTGCACAATGCAGAGATCAGGTGACTTTCTTCTTCGTAGCTGGAGCGGCGTCAGCTGGAGGTGGAGGCGAAGATACCTGTGGAGGCTTTCGTCGCTCTCTACAAATGCCGGTGAATGACACGGCCAAAGCTGCTACTAGCAAGCCAACACACACCATGAAGCCGTCGGTCTGATCAAGCAGCTGTCGTATAAACTTTATGACAGAAGCAACTGCACCTTGTGGCGATTTGCTGCGAGACTTGTCAGATCCGTCCTGGATAACAAATGAACATTTTGCAAACATTAGTATAACACATCAAAAAATGTGTGCTTCGAATAATTTTGACGAAGCATATTACTGGAAGTGGTTAATTGCACTGCATTTCAGCGAATGTGATCCCATATCCCGAATTAAATATGCAGTACAGAAGGGTACACATTTTCCACATTACCTAAACAATGTCTGAACACTACCATATGAAACAAAAATTTGCATTTTTACATTAATGGAAATGGAACACTTTAAATTTATTTTTGTTTGAATTGGGTTTTCTTAGAAATCACAGTAGCATTTGATCACTTTATCAACACCAGTTCTGCTCCAACAATTTAACATTTAATGGAAACTTGTTTAGTAGAAGAAGGTCACTCAGATCTTTTTACAGCACCAAGTTTTCGACCAAAGTTTTGTCTTCTCCGATAATGTTTGATTTAGTTCTGCCAGAGGATGATAATGGAGATAACGTTCACAATCTTGATCATCTGCTGTAGCATAAAATGTTTATTATGGATACGTGCAATAGCAACCATTATTTCAATTAAGCAAAGTTAAAACTTTCTTTACTGTATTTCGCTGCTATGCAAAAACTTCAAATATATGCTAAAAAATAAGTTCACGACGAATTTCATTCCATTTATGTATTCGAAGTGCAAACTTCTATTTCAACACAGTAGTGCAGACACTGTTTAGGTGATGTAAAAGAATATATATTGTCGTGTAGCAAATTTACTCAGGATAAAAAGAATTTTGTAGGAGACAAAAACATTTTGGCTCACTTTTTTTCTGAATCACAGTGTAGTATGGTTTAACATCCCACTCGACACATTACACGTCTCGTTGGAGAAAAACAACCCAGCCATATTACCTAAATGCCGCAAACCAAATCTAACCGAAGTAAAATTAAAAATACACAACACAGCACCTATCAAGAACTTCTAACAAACAAAAAACTTAATAAAACTAGAGACTGCTTCGGCTGCCTCTATATCATCCAGGCAGGAAATGAAGTGAGCCCATACGAAAGCTTCCAATGTCTCACGGTGCACTTGTAAAATGCTTCTTACACAGTTAACAGGAATGATTTGCTCATGGAAATACTTGTAACTCACTAACAAAAACAAATGTTAAAGAAAATCTTACGATGTAAATCTGGACAGACTTTAAATAATCAACAAAGTTTGGTTCCTCCAGCCACACAACTGGCAAGTACTCGCGGACATGTTTGCGACACCACCAGTTACTGCACAATACAGACAATATACAAGACAGAAGAGGCTACATTTTCAGCCAACGACAACAAATTAACAAGTTTTGAGATGTTGTTACAAAATACAATAAATTCAAAATTTTCACTGATAATGCATTGACATAAAGTGATACCAAACAAATAATACAAGAGGCCAAAGTGATTTGGAAAAGGCTGCACCAAATGACCTCACACAGAGAAGCCAAGTTGAGCTACGTGACAAAGATATTGACAGACAGACACTGTGCACATCAGTAATCAAAAGTCTGCATCTTATGCATTCGATGCAGCCTAACAAATACGACAACTGCGATTACGAAAATAATTGATATAGCAAATAACTAACACAGGACAAAGGGAAATGAGTGTGAACGTGTACAAGCTTAACGTCCCACTTGACACTTTATAGGTCATTTCGGGGACGATATTTACAGGCCAGATGACCCAACCAACAGCATCAAAGCACTGAAGGAAGCCAGTTGGCCACTGAAATAAACTTCAATCCCACCAGAACCACTCCACTGTGCTACAATAAGAACTATAGGCAACCGCTTCTAGGCCAAGTACAGCATAAGGGGCTCAGTATGACCAAAACCCAATCTGTTGGACCTATAAGCTGCCTAGAACATCGTGCAACAAGAGTGCTGCACTGTACAATAGTAACTACAGCAGCTGTGTTAATGTTCCCTCTTTACTCCAGACCATTATCAATAATCAGATGAGGCCATGCACGGAGGTTGAGGGGTGACAAAGGCATGATGAACTCAGACCTTAAAAAATAATTTTAAAATTATCTAACAAAAAATAATTCCCATAGATATAGTGAAAATAATTCAAAGCCAGCATAGTAATAGAATATAATACAATATAACAAAGCACATAGGTACAGCAACATCAAACTACACAGAAAATATCCATTGACGAAATGTACCTGCCACCTTGTGGCCCCCATCCAGCGCGTTCTGCTTCTGTGATAGACGGCACGACACAACTGCAATTACACAATTCACATTACCTCAATGACACAACAGTTTCACAATTTCTCATCAACATCTTACAAATGCTGTGTCCAGCTGGACAACGAGTGTTTTGCCTTGACTGGCTGACAATCCTGGCGATGGGCGATGGGCTTGACAGTGCACTTACCAGACACTGTGGCTCAGTTGAGTAAAATTAATGTACAAAATCTGTCGTTTTATAATCACTGTGTAATGGCCACTGTTAAATGACACATCTAAAACAGCAAAAATTAATTTCATCACATCACTAGCCATGGACATAAATTATACAGAGTTCTTATTATGTCCATGGTCCTTCAGGTGATGAACTTAATTAATTAACAGTTTTTATACATAAATTCAATATTTGTAGTTTTTCTACCATTCTACAAACTTGCATTTGTACACAAAATTTGAAGTTTCTAGCTTTAACCATTCTGGAGATAGAAAAGGGGGTCCCAAAATTCAAAAGTAGGCCACAGGACCCCATTCCTTGACCCATTTGACCTAATTTGCATATTTTCAGTTAGGGCCCCTAGCCTCAATATGTGCACGAGATTGTATCATGATCAGCTTTAATTCGAGTTAGACATGACAATTTCTAAATTTTAGAGTTTAAGCTTGAAATTGCCCATTCACACTCATTTTAATGAGGTTTTGGGGCACATTTCCCCCAAATGACATTACCCGTCATTCTAACCCCCAAAAGGCACCTCCTTGTGCGGAAACACGTCGTTTGAGCCATTAAGCATGTGTGCAAGAGCTGTGGTTTGACCTGTGGAGAGGATCGAGAAAAACATAAGGATATTCAAAAAAGTCACAAAGTGTTATATTTTACGTATTTGGGGATAACCCCCCACCAAACTGATCTGCCCCGAAATTTGCATGTGGGGTGATGTCCAGGACATAATCACGTGTGCCAAATTTCGAAATAAAATTCTGAAGGGCTGTGATTCTACAAGGGGTCGAAATTCCCATTTTCCTATTGATCATTGAATGGCCATTACAACAGTGCAGTGCTACTGCGCTGCCTATGATGTACACATAAGTTGACACATGAACTACAACCCCATGTAAACAATTTACTCTGAGCAAATTTTTCATACATTTATAAATAAAATACAGAATATATAACACCTATGGTCAGCACCACGGTGCGGGTGTGTCTATGTCTCGTGAGTGCTACTGATCTGCTGTCAGCCTCATTTACACAGCTAAGCTGTCTGGTTATTCAATACTGATTCAAGCTGCTGAGCCTTGCATAACTGCTCTCCTGGTAGATGGCCTCAAAGAATACAAACCATTTGCAAGAGGAATGGTGCTATTCAAACGCAAAATATTTTGATGTGTATTCAAACATGAATATGTGAATATGCTTTAGAAAATGTTCACTACATAAATATCTGGACAAGTATGTCATATGGCTGCATTTAAACTGCAATCTTGTGTGCACAGCTCTAACAGTAATCTGCTACTACATTCATCCGTAAACTGTTTACCTGGCATTTGGAGTTGTGAAATGATAATGATACAGCTGAGCACGAATATACTTTGGAGGTTCTTTGGGGAACGGATTGAATTCAATCAACTCCAGAACTAAAACAGTTGACAAAGCAGATGCAGATGTAATCACTAAACACACAAGCAGCAACTCAGACGATCCTTAGGCAGTAAACACAGCCACACAAACATGACTGAAGAAAGTCTTTGACCACACTTGAACTTTCCTCATCTAACATATTACATAGAGTCAGCAAAATGTTGAGCACATCTGCACAGATTATCTCAATAATCTCAGCTTTTTGTTTCAAAACCCCCCCTTAAAACAACAGTAGGAATTGCAGCTCATCTCATTAATCATCTGCCTGGCATTTTGGCATTCATCAGGTACAATCTGCATCAGCTAGAACACAGCCATAGCAATAAACATTTAGCTTGTATTATAAATAAATGTAACCAGTATTGAATGTACAGTCATGCACAATTTGTTCGGCATTAATCCATTTTCTGTTTATTGAAACAAAATCAAATAGCCAGGTACAGTATAGCTGCAAACCTTCACGTTCATTCATCAGAAGCCGATAGACGAGGTTCAAAAACCATGCGTTGTGCCTGTATGAGCCAAGTGCAGCAAACCACATCTGCCAGTCAAGACGTGGCTGGTGCGGAGCTGTGTGTCACATTTTAGCACAAATGTCATGTACACATATTGATACATACACAACACATACTGACACATACACTACACATATTGATACATACACTACACAAAACGTCAATGATCATTTTACAGCTTTAGTGAGAGGCTTTCATAATCAACACACTGTATAACATCATCTTTCAAGATTACGACAGTTATAACTTGAACGAGAGCAGTATTACTTAATCACACATCAATATTCTTCTATCAATTTATTTCACCTACAAACACGTATTTTGTAGAGTTAAGAAGACAGTACTGTCTACTTAGTTCTTTGTTATCTTCATGATCTTTGCTTATTCAGATATCCTGTTATCATTAATATCAGTTAATGCTGCATATTAAATGACAAGTCTAACAGCTCTTATTGCCTTGTAGCAAATAACAATGTGGCACAACTGTAAAACATAAGCTCAAAAAATAGTGAATTTTTAATGCCTCACCTGTACTTAACGAGTAGAGTAATAGAAGACGAATTACAAGCGTATTTATTGCTGGTATTCTGATAACAATCACAGCACTACAAGCATTACAATCTTACAGATATACTGCACGTGAAATTTCAACATTTTTATTCTGAAACAAATGACATTTACCTACGACCGGCGGCCTTCTGTAGACATCGCCAGGTTTGTAAGGAAACTGATACTCGAGCCAACCTCCATCAGTTGAGTTGCTGCCTTCAACTATCACTTCTGGTCGGCCTCCGACGCCCGTCATTCTAACACAAAAAGCATCTGCTGCTTTCATCAATGCCTACAATCATCTTCTTCCTCTATAGTCCACTGTTACTTCTCTGCAGACAAATGGTAAAAAAACTAAAACACAACTCTTGATGAAATGCATTCTCCTCCAAGTATTTTTAAAAATGTGACTATGTCATTCTAGAGGCAACTTTCTGGATCACAGAAACAATTCTGGCCGCTCCTTGCGCCACCAGTGACTCTCAATGTGCACCAACCCAGGCACACCAAGCAAATGTCCACTGCCTTAATTAGAATGCTCGCAGACTCACATGTATGATTGCTAATTTATATGACAAACTCAGCACATTGATCTTGCCCTGCCCAGCTAACATCTGTGGCTGTGACTGAAATAAAATAGAACCTGCATATAGTATTGGTAGTTCACACACTTGATGCAACAACCACTAAACATTGCAAAAAGTTGTACATTTGCTGTGGCATCTTAATACAAAACAAACGTGTACCTCCGAAACAGCCCATAGGAACTTGTCACTTCAAACTGTCGTACAGACCTATACCAATCCATGACTGTAGGAGGCAACTTGTCTCGGGTGTTCTGATCGATCACGGTGTACGGCACCTGCAAGTAACAATGTACAGAGCAGCGGAGTGAGTGAATGCAACGTTTCTTAATGGTATGCTAACACATTTAAAACCAAAATTATATTTTCAGAGCTCAGCAATTGAAACTGGCATCCAGAATCTTATCAGTATCAAGACAGGTAGCTAAAAATGTATGTAATGACAAATAAAATTAAAACAGTGATCTACCAATGTTATACAGAAAATGCTGATAGCAATAAAGCCAAACACAAGACATCCAGTAACGTTAGTTAACCGACGACCAAAACCACTTTCTTCCAGCAAACATCTGCAACACATAAACAAACAACCCAGCTGCATGCACTAACCAACACTAACCAGCAAGTTATAAGATCAGCGCTATCTACAAGCAATACATGAAAATGCCATCATGGTGATGTACCTCTACTTACCGTTATGTGTTCATTATATATAATGCTTGCAAAAACAGTGCAGGAAATTTCAAACCTGAGAAGTGAACGGCAAATTTCCACAACAAGAGAGATGATGCCCATCCATATGGTTAAAGGAACTGCAGCTTGCACAAACTGTTCAAAGCCCGCTGCAGTAAAAGCTGCAACATGGTATAACATAACATTGTAAGTTTTTACACAGTAACTTGAAATTAAAAGCAGGTTATAATAATTAGAAATTCTACGACAAGCCCTGTATAAGTCTGCCTCACAGCCTAACATGCACAGACAGGCATCACAGCCTGATCGCTACTTGTGTATTTCACCTAGGCCTATAGGTGGACAGATGCATAAAAATACTAAAAATTAACCTCACAATCATACCACATTTTAAATAACATAACAATCTAACGCTTCTGTGGATAACATTTCTCAACATGTGTAATCGGCCAAAATTAAACGCTTAAGATTTGTGGTAATATAGCTGGCATAACAAAAAACATTGTGTAATTTGTCTACATGTTTCAAACGAATAATAATCACATTTATCAACCAGTTTTGTTTTAAACAAATAAAACTGCTTACCAAGGGAAGTTTCAACTTTCAGCTGTTCAAAGTTAAAACGCAGAGAGAAGTAATGCAGAGCGATGAATATCAGAGAACCAAATACAAGCACATCAAACAGCAGTCGTATTGCACGGCTGTGTTGACTCCGTCCAACACACTTCTCATCTACATACAGCAGCAACAACGACAATTTCTGACATATGAGAAGTTGATATATAACTAATAGCAGCAAATATTCTAATGCAACATGCAGGCTATATGCTGCTCCACTGCACTTCCCTGACTTATGCCGAGACAGAATAGTTAAACTGAAATAATGATTCAAGTTTCTGCAGGTACCAAGACAATGACCAGAGAATACAAATCAATACGTTAAATTAAGTTAAATAAAAAATGGACATTTCTACATACTCAAGAAAAATCTCATAATTTGTCGAGCATCGTCCACGTCGATATAACTGATGACCCACACGCTGTTCGCTTGCGAGAGCTGCTGCAGACGTTCGGATGCGTGCAGCACGTCACTGAGGCAACACACAAGCGCGGTCACATACTCGACCTTGTTATCACGACAGCCGCCACGGACATCTCCAGAGTGCGTGTCGGCGGCATGCTGTCAGACCACGTGCTTGTCCATTTCACTGTCAGTGTCAAGACGCTCCGGGCCGATGAACAATGGCTTACATGCAGGAAGTGGCATCGCCTGCTTGGCGTCGACATAGTGTCCAACCTCAGCCTTGACCGGCATGTGACCAACGTCAATGCCAGCTGCTTCTATCGTCTTCGCCAGATGCGACGAATCCGGAGGTCACTGGACAGCCAGTCCGTCACAACACTTGTGCATGCGCTCGTCTCGACGTGCATCGATTACTGCAACTCAGTCCTTGCAGCAGCGCCAAAGACGACGACCGACAAACTACAACGTGCGTTAAATGCCGCCGCCTGTGTCGTCAGCAATACTTGTAAGTTCGACCGCGGTCTCTTGCAGCTACAACATGACGAGTTACACTGGCTGGACGTTCCTGACCGTGTCGTGTTCAAGCTGATCGTCACTGTTCATCGGTGTCTGAACGACCGTGCACCGAACTATTTGTCGAACCATGTCATCCCAGTCAGCGCTATTGTGTCACGGCAGCGTCTTC
>Ga0126335_1003161_pt1 | contig 10153 bp, 5 predicted proteins | sample OlaspJWI45metaG_FD_108409 | JGI IMG/M metagenome (GOLD analysis project Ga0126335, IMG submission 108409) | Marine gutless worms symbiont microbial communities from Oahu, Hawaii - Olavius sp. 1 OAHU.JWI-45 metaG | ecosystem: Host-associated > Annelida > Digestive system > Unclassified | place... | reverse complement strand
ATCACAGCGTAAGGGTCCCAGTGTGACGAAAACCCAATCTGCTGGACCTATAAGCTGCCTAGAACATCGTGCAACAAGAGTATTGCACTGTGCTATAGTAACTAGAGCAGCTGTGTTAATGTTTCCTCTTTTACTACAGACCGTCATCAGTAATCAGATGAGGCCGCAGAGTTTGAGGGGGTACACAGCACAGCACACAGCAGTTCTGACAGATCCTATTACTCCTCAAGCAAGCCTGACTGACTCAGTTCTTCACAAAACAAAGACAAAGAGGCTTCTATATAAATGCCAACTTCCTTGCAAAACAAGCAAAGTGTATCATAATACAGAAAAAGTTTAAATACAATGGCTAACAGACTGGGACATAGAAAACACGTTAACGACTTAGCAAGTCAACAACACTAGTGTAAAATAAATACGCAACACATATCGACGTCACGCAGCTGACTGGCGAGCAGATTCGGCACAAGACAAAGCTGATGAACCAACGTCACAGAACAGAACACTTTCGTATTGGCCGAGCAGTTGCCTGAGGAGACAGCACCGCCCTGACAGCCTCATCAAACACCTGCAACAATATCACAGTCTATACTCTGTTGTGTTCCATTCCCACTAGTAGCTAGCAGCAACAGTGAGCAATATCACAATCATGTCACCAGTCACTGGCTTTCACCTTCATCACTCTAGCCTGCTAATCATTCACTCTTCTGTATAGTCTTTAACCAATTCCTGTTGACCAAAGTAATCAATATTTTGCTTTTTCACCGAGTGTTCCACGCTTTTGGTCTAGCATGCAAGAAGCACTTCACCGGACTTGAGGCGAGTTATGAGTGACTTTTAGTGGTGAATGCTGGCAGATCTGAGCCGGGCTCTTGATGAAATGTTTGCAGTGGTGGTGACAAGGTTGGACATGTAAGCTGGACAGTTGTCAGTGTGTACCTGGTGCATCAGAACACATAGTTTGTACAAAGTGGGCCAAACTCCCCTTGCCCTTAAGTAAAATTCCCAGTGCTATCTGAAGCTTAAATAATTTCAGGGAAATCTACATGACTTTTGAACAGATCTTAAAAAGATTTATGCGACTGGTATCGGATAAACGAAAATGACCCAACTCAACAGAAAACACAATGTAGTTACGGCATTTTGTTACGTCACCTTGACATTAACGTAGCTTGGTATTATCTTTCGTAAAACTTTCACGGCACCAGCTTTGTCTGTTTCCATTCTTTTGCATGAAAACTGACTCTGACTCAAACTTTTATTAAGATTTTTATTCGTTTTGTTCCTTTTTCCTTTCACCAATTTGTTGATAAACACGTCATTCACGTGCAAAGAAAAATGTTTCATTAAATTAGTTTGCAAAGTAAGGGATAAGTACAAAACGCATTTGTAAAGAATTTTCAATCAAGAATTGGGCTGGTTTTTTATGGCCCACTCTGTAGATGATGCATTTCTGGATGGGTGCAATGCAGGTCACATAGTGCCAATGTTACATGATCTCGTGGACCTTTGACGAGCCGCGCTGCTGCATTCAGGACACACTGTAGTGGTTGAATGTTAGACGCCGGCAGATTGGCAACCACTGCATTGCACTGAAGTCGTCCAGTCCAGATGTGATGGAATGCGGCACTGGCTACTTTACTGATGTGCTGCTTCATCCTCAGTTATTTGTAGAGAAGAACACCAAGATCTTGCTCAGCACTAACTGGCTAAATGGTTGGTCCTCAACTCAAACCAGATGAGCTCAGTTTTAGTGAGATTGAGCTGTAAACACATTGAAGCCAGTGCTTTCTATTTGAAAACAACAGGTGTTCGAAAAATTGATCGCTCCGGGTATGGTAGGCAATCGATAGTGTTGAAAATAGTTTGTGTGTAATTAATTAATTGTTGACATGGAACTATGTTTTATGCCAAAAGGGCCGAGTTCATCAGTCTAGTTTTGTCACTAGTTAAGACGTCTTTTGTTGAGTCTAGTCTGGTCAACTGAACAGTGAAGACGAGTTTTGTTGATGTTGCTTGCATATATTGTGTCTTGTTTTTGATTATAACTGTATTAATAAACAACTTAGACTGAGCTAGCCAGTCAGTGTGTTTAACAACCCAATCTATAACAATAGGTGATTGCTCGACTTATCTTGGGTTGCATTCAATTTTTAAACACACATCACTCATTACTCCCCTGAGTGCCTACACTGATTTAGCAGTGAATGCATGGACAAAACTTAACAAGGCAACAGCTGTTCATGTGAAACAAAACGAGTAATGAAGGTTAGAAAAGAAATAAAAATCATACAAGGAATAAGCATTCAAAACGTTTCATGGTGGTAAACTGGTAGACTACTGAAAAAATATAAGACAGTACCTGTTTTTTCCAAGAAATGACGAGGTAGCAAATAAGATGGAGAAAGAGTGAGTAGAACCTGATATTTTTTGCTGCCCTTGGTTATGAAAAATCATGTCAGAAGTAATGCCACTGTCCTTGTCATTCATAGTTAAGCAAGTTCATCTCACGATTGCGGAGGATAGCATCAGCATTCTCGGTGCCCTCCCTGTGAGTACCTTCAGTGTGAGAGACCCGGGGAAAATGAATGATGCCAACTGCAGGCCGAATCCGAGCAGTTGGATCAGTAGTAGAAGAGTGCGGGTCAACCATTTCAGCTACCCGACCGGTACCCGACCTGTGCCGAAGATTTCTACCCAACCCGTAGCTTACCCGTACGATCACCATTACTAGGTTAAATAAAAAGAAATTGTGCCAGATTCAATATATGGTATTTGAATTGCATGCATACTGCGTGTCCGTCTTATCACTTAATTGCTAATGCTATTTGTGAAGCTGTGTGTGTGTAGGGTGAATGGAAATGAACAGTGGCGTAACGTGGAAGATGAACTGAACGGTTGAGAGATAATGGTTGATGAATGTCACCAACTGCTGTTTGCTACTGGATTATTACTGGACAAAATGCAGTAAATGAACAGTAACGCAGTGATTCACAAAAGAGGCACTATATCAAGTGTATACTGACTATACCTTGGACATTCAGAATTTCGGATGTATTGAGTATTTCTGTTGCTGAAATAGTGCTATGCACTATGCCATGCAAGAATACAGTCCAATATGACCCACTGACTTCCTTAAATTGGCATTATCGGTAATCTGCATGATGCAGACAGTAGGTATGAACTTATGAAGGCATTTTTCTCAGGCACACATGTAAAAAAGAATTCCATATAGCTCCCGACCCAACCCATAAGACATCTACCTGTGCCAGGTCGGGTATACTCGTGGGTACAGGTAGACCCACACACCTCTAATCAGTAGGCTGATTGGTGACATGGCAGCAGGTCTTGTGACTCAAAATGTGCACTGAACCTGGCAGTGAGAATGTGCTCCACAACTTTCGAGATGAAGCTAAAGTTTGAAGTCGGATGATAAGAACTAAGGTCTTGGATTCGAGTAGACTTCTTGAGCTGTGGTTTGATACAAGCCTGCTTGTGCATTGGCGGGAAGATTCCCTCAAGACTGATGCACTGCACATCAACGAGATTGGACCAGCAAGCAGTGGCAGTAGCCACTTCACCAGCGACACTGGGCATGTGATTAACATTGTGGCTTGTAGCCCAAGAATGAGTTCGATGTTTGGCCCCTGTGCTCCATTTCCCAGTGAGGTGTGACGGTTTGATCACCTAACAACTATGATATCCGTTATGTAGCGGTCCTCAGCAGACTGTTTACTCACCTTCTATCATTCCGGGGTCAGTAAATAAGGACCTGCTATGGCTGGGAAGGCAAAGGCAAGTATGGTTTATTCCATTTGTGGATAAACATGTGGGTGACAGGTAAAACTGTATGATCCGTTAAAAATGTGTGCCATACGTGAGTGTTCTGTAATGAGGTTGCCATATCAAGTGTCCTCTACTTTTACACACATTGTGCATCAAACAGTGTTGCACTTTCTAACTAGTTCTTAACTTAGTTAGGGTTGGGTCGTTTTTTTCTCCGAAAACCGACCGAAACCGCTTTATTAACTGCGGTGTTCGTGGTATTTTGTACCCTAGACAAGGCAAGTAACTGTAACTAAAACCTATTTTTGGCAGTACCTCCCATATATGAAAAGATATCGCGATTTTGACGAAACATCCTTGTCCATTATCATGAGCCAAGTTCAATGAGGGGTTACATGATCCAGGTGACTTTGACCTTGATCTTCGAAATGCCTATATATGCTATTTTAGTTTATAAACTCTTATTTGAAGCTATAGTAGGAGATTCATGACTGAAAATAACTCATATGACTACATCCAAGCTCAAGGTTAACATCACCTGGATCATATGGACTCGGCTCATGATAGTAGATGGGTTTATTAAGGGCGGGGTGGGGCATGAATTTCTTGTCAAAATTGCGATATCTCTTCAAATAAGGGAGTTATGCCAAAATAAGTTTTTGGAAAGTAAGTAACTCAAACCGAAACCGAAGCGAAACTGCAGTCTTACCTCGGTAATGGAACCGAACCAAAAATTTAAAAAGTGTAACCAACCCAACCCTAAACTTAGTCAAACCTTAACTGATTTTCAAAATTCAAAATTGTGGCAACAAGCTGTCTGGTGGCAAGTATTATAAGGGTTTTGTTCCAGCAGTGAAAAAAAATTGAAAATGGTACAAGAATCCACATCGCTTCAATTGCATTTTCTCTACATGTTGTAAAATTCTCCCCTGGTTCAGCTCTAATGTTTTCACTTCTAGGCTGCATCGAATGCTAGAGATGCTGACTATTCTTACTGATGTTCGCGGCGTCTGCCTGTCTGTTACGTGGCTTAAATCGGCGGCGGCGCATGAAGTGTACACCGTGTGCCGTGTGCATAGGGTCATTCGGTGCAAGCCTTCACCAAATGCCTTTGGCCTCTTGTTTCAGTCTGTCTCTATGTGAGACACCTCAGATCAGACAATGAACTCTCATTTCTGCAACTTGAATTCTGCTTTTCATAGCACAGCTGATGTCAAAGTCCAAGCTTCACAATCACGGTTAAACATAATTTCGTAGATGATCACTTCACATTCTCTGGGAAGGTGGAAACAGCAAGCCAACAGTTCTGCTATACTGATCAGTTGTCTGGTTAAGGTAACTGATAGCAAGATTGGTCTACTCTATCAAAACATCAGACCTGCCCTCACTTCCCTTGCCCCTTTTACATTCTAAGACTCATCAGGACTTTTCAGGTAAGCAGAAGCCCTACTGAGTGATAAATCGGTATAAAACCAGTGATGAAGGTAGTAACAGGCCAGCTAAACAACAGCCAAGCAGCAGTAGGGTGTGTCGGTGTACTTTACATCATACACATAACATGAACACTGAGCAATCACTTGCCTGTTTTAGGCCCCTCTGTGTCAATGCCGAACATTCCAGGTATTTAATGGCCCGAATTTTAGATGCCACCTTGAGGCCCTGTTCACGTTTGACAGGTGCGAGGCCGGCATTTGACAGTTGTCCAACAACTTCCTTGTCTTCACGGAGGTCTATCTTAGTTCCTACAACAATTCGACAACAACAACAACATCAACAACAGCAATACACACAGTCCATCGTATTCACGCTAGAAACTGACAGACTATCAGGGTAACATGCAGGGATGTACGCATGATTTTATTTCGGAGGGGGCTGGATCCTAGGGCCATGCTGAGGGTAGGTATGGGAGGGGGTCGCTCCTCCTGCTACAGGTGTCAGGAGGTGTCACCCGCAAATCTTTTTGTTTTTAGATGCAAAACCCTGCATTTTCATGTAATTTCGGCCAGAAAGTTTACTCCCTCAAGGCTGGAAACAACAGTGGATTCCCAGCAAAATTGGCAGCAAAACTAGGGCCGATAGACAGCTGGAGGCCTGGGTCCCATGGCCCCGGCCTGAAACTGCGCCTGCTGTTCAAGATATCTGACCGACTTTTAATCACTGTCTGAATTTAATTAAATTATTTTTACACATACAGTTTAGCATGGACATTTATTCTCATTTTTGCATGCTATAACCGCAGTCAGACTTTCAGAAAAAGAGGGCTTGAGCAGTTTAGGAGTATGTCAAGCCTGTTCCTCAGTAGGGTCCCAGTGCAAAGTACTAATATGCGTCTGGGTGACAAAGTTCCCAGAAATCAGAATGACTTTTGCTGGCTACAGAATACAGACTGCTTTTGCAGTTGCACTTACAGAAATAGCAGTAATTGTGTCTGCACGCACTACAGCGAAATTATAATGTGACTGTACATTAGCATCACCGTAGGGATGCAGCCTATAGGGAGTGGAATAAATATATTTGGTCGACATGAGGCTTATCCCCAAAGTCTGTCAAAGTCATTAGCATCTGATGTTCCATTATACTTCTCCTTTTCTAATCTGTATTTACGGCTAATTTGCGACGTTCTAGACTTTCCTTCTTGCATCGAATTATGCCAGCAAGCAGCACACAGACTGCAGAGCACCAACGAGTCACCAGCAGAGCTGAAGCTGTGAACACTGTTACACAATGGCTGCAGGTCCCCGAAATTTGACACTATGCACGTTAAAAATGGATTTTATTGTGCTTGCACCTCTAGCTTCGTGCATCGTATTGGTGTTGCATGCAAACCGGATGTCTTAGCTTGATTTTTTGTCCGATTACATTAATCTGAAATCGATAAAATTATTAGTCGCAGACTTCCTGTTTCTCGCATCCAAATACTCACTCACTGATGACACATCTGAGTGTCATGACAACTGGTTGTGTCTTAAAGTTTGTGGAAAGGGGAAGAAAAAAGGGATCAAAGGCATATTATTTATTACTGAATACGGTTTACACTCAACTCATCTCCAAGGCTAACCTAATGCTGGCTATAACCCTAAACCCTAACCCTAGCCTAAACTGTAACGAGTTCTAACAAGTTAAGTTGGGGACGAGTTGACAGCCACCCCTGAATACACCGTTTCTTGTTGATACCATTTAACCAATGATGGGACAGTGTGCGCAGTGCCTATATATGTACATTGTACAGATGAAACCAAAACCTGATAAATGTTTTAAAGTTTTACACAAAAATATTTTTTCAAATTGAATCACGCCAGCAGCATTTTTTTACATAATGGCAAAATACATTAGCGATGACATGTTTGTTCTCGCAGCAGCCAAAGCTTAGAGATATCGCTGTAAGGTTCATAATTTACTATTGGACTTCTGCTAGACCCTGGGTAGCTTTCTTGATTGCATATTAGCTCAGTCACATGCTTGTGATTTTGTTCTAATATGACAGTCTGCGGTGGCTCAGCACCAGTCTTTCGTTCAATCGAGTTTGTCTTCTCAATCTTGACTGATCTTCAACAGAGCTGACAGCCCACTTCTTGATTGAAAACTCTCTACAAATACTTTTTGTACTTCTGTACTTCATCCCTTACTTTGACAAACAAATTTAATGAAACATTTTTCTTCCCACATGAACGGCACGCTTATCAACAAATTGTTAAAAAGAAAACTGAAAAAACGAATAAAAACCTGGAACTCAATCTTCATGGAAAATAATGCAAACAGACAAAACTGGCCCGTGAAAGGTTCACAGACGATAGTGACACAACAAGGTCAATGTATCTTCCATGAAATTTCACGGTAGATAGCACCGAGCCACATTAACATCAAGATGCTATAATTCCATTGTGCGTTCTGTAGAGTTGAGGCCTTTTCATTTAGTTGGTACCGGCTGCACAAATCTTTAGAAATATGTTCAAAAGTTATGCTGATTTCTCAGAAATGATTTAAGCTTTAAAATGCACTGTGAATTTTAATTCTAACTGAGCGCTAAAATAGGATAATTGGCTCAATATAAGGGGGTGTCTGTTTTGGCCCACTCAGTATTATGTTCTCGGATTTAACTATCAATCTGTTTACAGCACTTGCTAATATATTCCTACAAAAATTACTCAATTCTGCATTTCTTTTTTTTTGGGGGGGGGAGGGCTTCAGCCCCCTTGTAACATGTTGTAACAATTCAGCAATAACGATCACAATCTGCCAGAGTGAGACCACTGCAAAACTGTAGTCCTTTCTATTGATGACCTTTACGCCTCCAGTGCACCTGTGTGTAGTTGAGTCAACAAGTAATGGGTCATTTCAGAGACGAGTCTTTCTAGGCAGCCAACTGCACTGCTAATGGCAACCAGAAATGATGAAACATAGTAACGCATGCAGCTGAAATACCCCAGCTAAGACAAATCAAATTACAAAACCTGGTTTAGTTGTCTTTATGACACAGCTGAAGAAATAGTAAAAGTGCAACAAATTCGATTTTCCACTACATTTTAACTGCTGCAAATTCAGCTCTTAAAACCATAAATGGCCAAAAATGCAATCTAAACGTCAGCAAATTTAAGTGCTAACATTTCACATTTACAGTAACGCAACAGTAGAGAGTACTATTCTCATTGTCTGACAAGGTGGGTGATTTTACCAATTAAAATGATGACGGCATCAGGGCAGTGATGTTTGATCTCAGGAAACCACTTTGTACTGACATTTTCAAATGATGACGGGCTGACGACACTGAAGCAGATGAGAAACACGTCCGTCTATAAGCCATACACGACATCAATACAGCTAGCGGCACCATCATCATCACTACAGCCAACGTCAAAGACTCTGACCCATGACAAATACTGATAGTTCATTTACACTTGCAATAGTTACCTTAGTGAGCGAGTAGTTTCCAATGGCATATCAACACATAAAGAGGCTATTTAGTGCCATGCAGATGTTACAGATTTATGCCAAAGCTAACGATAAAACAGTCAATATAAAATTATGAAATACGAACTGAAACCCTTAGCCATGAACATATATAAGCTGCAGAGACTCTGACTGAACTTTAAGTAATATCGATGCAACCAACTCTTTATGTCTCGAGATTGCAAAACACTGCCTAGGTCTGTCCTAATTACCATAAAACATTTGCGAGACATTTGCCAACCACAACCTCACCTGAGACAGCCAGTTGTTACAAAATTTGCAGCCACTTTTTCTCATAATGCATTAAGTACAAAATCAGTCAAAGTTTACACATCATAGAAAATCAACTTGAACTGATTAAACATCACAAGCTACAATGGAACCAGAACCATCTCTGAAGTTATGACAATATGTGAAAATTATTACTATTGTTATTACTATTATTGTTACCTGTGGGTAAGACAATGGTCGTAGTCTGTCATAATCTTCTTGTCCAGCTGTATCCCACAGACCAAGATTGACTGATATTCCATCAACCATTACACTACTTGTGTAGTTGTCAAACCTATAGGTATCAAACAGCACAGCATACACTGCCACTAGATTTCAGTTTGTGATGCAACATGCTTTTTCAAAGGTCCAATATTTTATAAATTACTGTACCACAAAATCAAATTTAATTACAAAATTATGCAATTTGATTACTAAGTACCAGCATTTTTATCAGTGATGGCAACAACTACATTTTTAATAACTGACTTTCAGCATTAACAACTAATTAAAGTTTCCTAAAATTTCAAAGTGTATTTTAAAAAGTTCACAAATTAATACTGCTTGCATTCAAACAATAACGATTGGAGATTTACTGGGATCTCCTTTGTTCCAGGATGCAGCACCATTGGCAGCAACTACGTGGGTGTTCTCGCTTACGCGGACGATTTGGTACTGCTTGCTCCCACTGCTTCTGCATCACGCAAGCTGCTAGTCATATGTGATGTTTATGCTGCAGAATATTCTATGTCTTTTAATGCTCAGAAATCCAAATGCCTTGTTATACTCTCTAATGCACGTCGTTATCTGAGGCCATTGCTGCAAGAAAATGTTTTATGTTGACGGCAAACCGATTGATTTCGTGTCTTCGATCCCTCACCTTGGGCATGTTATAACTGACACGCTGGATGATGGCCCTGACATTACAAAAAGGCTTGGCAATTTCATTGGACAGGTCAACGATGTATTGTGCTTCTTTGGTAAGGTGTCCTGTGATATCAAGGCACGCCTATTTAGCTCATATTGCACTAGTTTCTACGGGTGTGAACTCTGGGATTTGTCAGGTGGCAGTCTATCTGCTTTCTGTACGGCGTGGCACATATGGAGTCTACCATATAGAACGCACTGTCACTTACTGCCACTATTATGT
>Ga0126335_1003160_pt1 | contig 10153 bp, 6 predicted proteins | sample OlaspJWI45metaG_FD_108409 | JGI IMG/M metagenome (GOLD analysis project Ga0126335, IMG submission 108409) | Marine gutless worms symbiont microbial communities from Oahu, Hawaii - Olavius sp. 1 OAHU.JWI-45 metaG | ecosystem: Host-associated > Annelida > Digestive system > Unclassified | place... | reverse complement strand
GAACGCAGACGAAGCCGTGAAGCGACGTCAGAGGCAGGAGTGAGATGGTCAGCGAGGTACCGAGGTGCCAGACCGTGAAGACAGCGGTACATCATGACGCCCAGCTTATAGGTGACTCTCTCTCTCTAGCACGTCCAGCCAAAGGAGCTCATCGTGCAGGGGCGTCGTCAGACCGCGGTCGAACTTCCGTGTGTCAATGGCCACACGTGCGGCCGCATTGAGCACTCGTTGAAGCTTGTCAGTGACCGTCTTCGGCGCCCCTGCATAGAGTGCATTGCACTATATAGTAAACTGCTGTAATCGAAACTAGGGCTGTACGGGACCGGATTTACTTTTTCAAATCCGGCCGGAGGCGGAGCGGGATTTGTAACTTGGTTAAAGTGTCACAAGGATAGTACTGTGAAACGTTAACTAGCACACTCAGAAACTTTACTTATCAACTAACACAGTGCTCACATCAGTCACAAACAGCCGAACTTTACTTCTCAGTTAAGGCATCTGTTCCGTTTAATCAGTTTTTAATTGTACTTCAGAAGTATTATTCAAGAATCGAGACGCATTATCAAGTAACATAGCATCTTTTTCCAAATTTGATCGAATTCGAAAATCTGGCCAAAATTCCGGAGCTGAACTCTGGTAAAGCCCTATTCGAAACAGTCCGAAAGCGGTAACTTTCGCGAAAACGTGGAAATTATGATGTAATTTTGCGCCCCGTGAAATGTAGGGGAACGATCAGTCGGAAAATTTAACCTAGCGTCCGAAATCAGCCGAAGTTCCAATCACAGTTTACATGTGGGCAGTTCGGTGTGTAAGACGGTACCGTATGACGTAAGATCAACAGTGCGATACAGCCTTCCAAGAAAAGTTACGCTACAAATAGTATAGATTGCCGCATAGGCCTACATTGTATATTAAGCTGTTTGTTTGTGATAGAGATTATACGTACAAAAATACTTTAGTCAAATTTATAAGCCAAACACTGACCTATTTTTTATAGCATAACTAGCGGTTCTGCCAGCGCAGCCGCGCATACATAGGCAGCCCCGTCCTCGCCTTTCTTCCGCCCAAGACGCCTCTTTGCGTATCCGTACGCGTTCCGGCCCGTCAGCGCCAACACCTGCCTCTATTGCGTCTGCGCATTGTCCGCCTGCACTTGTGTGTACGCCTGTAGCCTGTCTAGTGCCCAGAGTCCAATCTGCAGTGGTGCATGGCCGGCCTCTGTCTCTCTACGCTGACCGTTGATGGGTCGTAGCGCCCTCCATGCTGATCGATCCGCCGCAACACTCCAAGCATCAGAAGGAGAGAGTCCTGTGCTCGTGGTGACCTGCTGCACCCAGCATTTTCACGGACGACCTGGTTGTCTCCTCCAGGCGCCAAACTGTCCTGAGCCCTGTCGTGTCATGACTTAGAGATGTAGGGAATTGTGGGCAGGAGCAGCCTGATCCATACGCCTGGCTTGGCCAAAGAGAGAATGTCTCCTCCGACTTATAGCTTCATTTATGGACGGCTGCTGTGAGAGGGTGACAACTTCCACGTTTGTAACAAATTCATACCAAGTATTCGCCTTTGGTTCGAATTTTAGAAAGGCCTCCAGTTTTGCTACATCAGCTTTCAATAATGTCCATGCTTCAGAAGCACATAGCAGAGCAGTGATGACAGGACATACGAATTGTAGATGCGAAACTTAGTAGTGTTACTCAGCCGACTCTGCCTTCAGACACGATCCAGCTGGGATATAATGGATGAGGCTAAGCCGATCCTCCTAAGAATTTCTGGTGTACAGTAACCAGATGAGTCAACATCACTGCCGAGATATGTGAACCTATTGACCGCTTCCACCTGATGTCCTGATATGACACAGGAAGGTGAAGGTCCGGGGGCAACATTTTGAATATTAATTTTTGCCCAGGATGTGTGGAGGCCCATAGTGTTCGCAACTGTATCGAATGATTCAAGGATGGACGTCCACTGAACGTCGTCATCAGCGAACAGGACTGCATCATCTGCATAGTCTGTGTCTGTGAACAGTGACTGTCCGACGCTGACACCTGCCTTGTCTGCACGTATGGACATGATCCAGTCAGTGGCAATGCGAAACAGGTCGGGCGCCAGGACACAGCCTTGTCGGACCCTGAAGATGTAGGGAACGGGGCTGTACAACTCCTGCCAACTCGGACGCATGACTTCGTTCCAGTGTGCAGGTCCTTGATCAGACTGATCAGGAATGGCGGCACATGGCGGTCGGTCCCTTGGAAAACGAAAAATGCCAATTTTCTGGCCCCTACCCATGACTCCACCAATTTTTGGTGCCTGATACCATCCGCGGGCACCCTGAAGCTACGCTGAAAATTTGGAGACAACCGCCCCTCCCGTTCCCGAGTTATAAGCGATCAAACATACATGCATAGGCCTATAGATAAAGACAGACACACGAACAGAGTAGACGGACCCGTTTAGTGCACATGACGGAGAAAAATACTTTTGCGGAAATTTCACATCTAACCCCTGCCTCACTGCCGCCTAGCCGAGAAGCCGTGCATATACCTGTGCTATACACTGTCGTCACACTCCAATAAGCACGTTGCCCTCGGGTTGCTGCGTAGGCTATAAGGGCCCTGAAATTTTTAATTATGAGCTGTAGTACATGTTTCACGCGGGCAATCAAAAATCGAATATACCCATGACCTGACCAGACAGAAAGGCTACCTGCTTGCCCAATTTCAAGCTTATCGGACAAACGGTGTAAAATTGCATTCACAACACACAGACAGACTCGTAAATAGGCCTATATATAATATATAAGAAAATGTATTTTAATTAACAAAAAAATTGTTTAAGGTCAGGGCAGTGGGCACCTTGCTTGTGGACACCTAGCCTCGTCAAAAGGTGTCGGTTGCTGCCGACTGCACCTTCTCGCTCTCCTGATTTAATTAAATAGCGTGCAGCTCATTTTCACTTAAGACAACTTAGAGCTGAGTGAATCTAACTTGAACCGAGGCTCAGCTGCGAAGTAGCAAAGCTTCGTTGCTTTGCGCACGGTGAATGTAATCATCCTGAACGAAGCTTCGCCAACATTAACAGCGATAAAGCAGGTTAAAGTCTGTTATTGTATGGACTGCTTTCACGAACGATTTTGTTTAGATTAATCTGTATCTGATAGCGGTATTAATTATGTCTTAGCATTAAATCTGTGTCTTTAGCCTTGCATTGGCAAACATTTTACTATCGGAATACATCATGTTTACATGCAATATACGAGCAGCACTTCATAAATGTACGCAGATGCACTTTTTGATTTACTCAATGTACGAATTCATCGGTTATTTACAGACCACGAAAACTTTCATTGCATTACTGCCGAATAGTGACATCGACAAGTCCATGCATAGCACAAAGACATTACGAGGCTTATACGTGACACTAAAACCGACAAGTGGCCAATGTAATTTGGCGAAGGCCGCATCTTCTCGTCGTAGGGGACCAGAAGTCCCGTCTAATAAAATGTTCCTTAGGTCCCAATAGTCTTCATCCCAAAGAGGACGTAGGTCCGTTTTGCACACACAACGAAGCCGCATGACAGCCAGACAAACTGACAGACTGGCAGACTTACATCGATAGCAATAGTCCGTATTTCATGCACTCGATGCGGCCTAATAATCACTGTCTTAGTGATTCTGTCGAATTCCTGCGTCTGCCGGTTATGTAATGCTGTGAACTGATGCTGTACAGCTGACGACAGGCGGCAACGCAAGCATCGAGTGTCTGGCGTTCGGTGACCCGGTGCCCAAAGTGTCCTGGTACAAAGATTCGCGCCAACTTCACAACGAATCCGTCAGATTGACGGTCAGCGCCGACATAAATGACGTCACCGACGCCCGTTACGTCATCAGTCACGTGTCATTGCATCACGTGACCAACGACGACGCCGGAAACTATAAGTGAGACGACTTTCAAGAGATGCACAATAAAACGACGTGTAAATAGTAGTATATTGGACGAAACCTTCTTTAGTTGCATAGTTCTTCAAATGTTGTCAATTTCAAACTTCAGAAGTGTTGAAATTCAACAACATTTTTACCTTATCTCGATAAAGCTTCTGAGCTTATCACATACATAAGCTATTGCAATGGCGTGTCTGTGTCTGTGACATATCGCAACCGCTGGACGTATAAATTTGTAATTTTGCATATGGACACACACACACACTAACCAAGCCTGATCATAAGCCCAAAGCTAGGTCATCGTGACCTACTGAAGCTACCTGAGCGGTCACTGCCTATGAGCCCCGTCGGCTTGTTATTTATAGCAGTCATAATCACCGGAAATATCACATGATGAGTAAATATGCAGATAAACTTTTCACACACCCAGTCAACGCAGTGAGAGTCTTTAATACAGTTTTGCAGTTTTACTTCAGCAATAATTAACGCGTAACTTCACTTTTTCGCGTTTACGTCATGTTCACCCACCGGATTGCTCTGTGATTCAGGGACCTTTTGGGTTCACTGCGCATATTGTGCTAAAATAAAGGATACATACAGAGGCTAGGCAGAAGAAATACGATGAGTGGTATAGAAAATATCACTTGTCAGTTAGTATGCGATTGTTGAGTGTACTGTATACGTGTTATTGCCGGCAGGTGCGTGGCGGAGAATTCCGCAGGTCGCTCTGAGGTGACGTTTAAGGCTTGGCTCAACGCGGCCGGAGATCGTCGTTCGTCAGATGATCGACCTGCGACTAGTGACAGTCGTGATGGAGGAAGTGACGACGCAGATGAGACGAAGACCGAAGTTTTCGTCGGCGCGTCTCTCGGCGCTGTAGTTGTCATCCTGGCGGCCATAGCTTCTTGTGTGGTCTGGGCCCTACGCCGACGTCAGCCGTGTCACCGCAAGTACGCCTACTACGTCCGCGACCATCACGACAAGCAGCTGTCAACGTCAACGCACGCCGCGTCCAGCTGTCTCCGACGCCTCGTGGCTCGCGGTGGCCGACTGTTTCGTACGGCATCGGCGGTTGAGAATCATAAAGATGGCGAAGACGGAGCTGCAGGAGTCTGCGACGCAGCGGACGACGACGACGAAGATGACGACAGTAAGTTCGTCACGTCGACGCTGCAGTCACTGCTCGAAGTTAAACAACTGTTCGACGAGTCGCTGCCACAGCGTATAAGACCTGACGACGAAATGACCGAGAGAGAGCGACCATTACATAGCGAAGAGGTAGACAATATAAAAGAAGAATCTGTCGTAAATAAGTGCCCTTGCAGCTGCGCCGACCACGAGGTTGCCACCGACGACTCCACCAGCAAGACCGACTTAGAGCAGACCGCTCAAGACGCGGTCAAGGAACCGGCGCCAGATCTGCTGACTGGCGATGGACATACATTCCGACGTGGTGGTGTGGCGCGCAGTCCTTACCGGCGCTCGAAGCCGAAGGTGTCGTTCGCCGACTGCCGCAGTCCCAGCTCTGACTTTATGTCCGGCGATTCCACGTTCTCTCAGATGTCGTCCACACCCCGACGTCAAGCGGCCAGCTCAGATGACGGCGCGGACACTGTCAGTAGTTCCGTTTTGCGCGAGCTTTCGCGACATTCCTGTTGCGTCATCGAGTTGTCGGACAGCTCGCCGACGTGTTCGTCGAAAGACGACATGTCGCGATCAGTACGTCGAAGTCATTCGTCGAACGCCTTCACCGCCTCCAAGGTCCCGCCACCCCCGATGCCGCTGTCGAAAACAGTACAAGAGCGATGTCGCCAGACTGCTGCCGCTGCTGGCGGACACAACGAGCTCGACGTGGGTGGCATGAACATTGCGCTTCCGGCGACTATTTCCGGCTTCACGGAAGGTCTGTTTCCGCCGACAAAACCAGTGCGAACTTACCAGTGGAGGACGAGTGGGGAATACTGCTCGAGATTCGGACCTCGTTTCTCTGAGCCGACCATCAGGCGTACACCTCGTAACACACCTCCGCGTGGAGTCGCGCACGACACTGAAGTCTAGATTTGGTTTAACGTTTGTGATCAAGTTTGTATTGATTTCTTGTGTAGAAACAGTCAAAGCTCAGTGATGAAGGCGATGGGTAATTGAGATGTGACTGTCACTTGATTGTCGGTTACATTATATTGGTTATTGATGCTGTTTGATAGCGTTAAGGGTGGAATTTCACCAAACTTTTTGCCATTTTCCATAAAATAGCCCATTTTATATGTAAAGATGGGCATTTTCGGGCCACTGAACATAGAAATGCGCAACTCTAAAACATTGCATAATGCATTCCTTCAACAGTTCTTTTGTAGCGTAAATACATGTATTATAGTGCTTAAAATTAGTTACGTCTTTGCTATACCTACACTGTGATTTAGAAAAAAGTGGCAGTCTATATTTGACTATAACTCTAGCTAATCTTAACCTATTTTTGTGATTTTTTGATCATTTAATCGTTAAAAAATTCTGCATGCAAGTGTAATAAAATTTATCACATCACCTTAGCTGTATGTGTATCCTACCTTATAAAATTTACACGTGCACGTTTTGTGTGGTCACGAAACGTTAAAATGTACGTGTGACTGCAACCCTGCAAATCTTGACCAATTTCAACAACTTTTACAGAACCAAAGCTGGTAACAAACTTTACAAAATATAACGCATTTACTAACTTATTATATCAACATCTTCTTGTTAACGTCGTCAGCAATTTGTTTGTTGATAAAGTTTGCTGATAACGTTTGTTGTGAATTATGCCATGGATGAGTGGAGGCGTCGTCTGTATGCCTGTGTCGACGCTAAAAGCACACATTTTGAACATTGCTTATGACTGCTGCTTTCAAAATGATAGTGTTGGCGGCAGCACTGTAAATATTGTCACAGTCGTATGTTTCGGTTATCTTTTGCTTTGAAGATAAATATACAACAAATGATAGCATTTTAGGAATTGTTATCATATTATACGAAATAGGGTGCGCATACAATTAAGATGACGTAGTATAGGGGCCTAACTGTACCGCAGTTGCACGTAGAATTTTTTCACAATTAAAACGATCAAAAAATCACAGAAATCAGTTAAGATTAGCCAAAGTTATAGCGAAATATAGACTGCCACTTTTTTCTGAGTCACAGTGTACTTTAAATTTAATGTAATTAAATGTTCTGGTACGATGATATAGTAAATACATCATTACACACTACTGCAAAGTTAAGAGTAGCTCGTTTACAAATTTACTAACTTTATATAAGTGGGTCATATTCAGCACGTCAAAATGTATGCTATAGCCTACTACAAACCTACAGAGTAAGTGGTTTGACAGAAGGATTGTGGTTGATTGGGCATTGAACATGTCGCCGCCCTATCACCCAGTCTTTTACAACGTAGCCTAACGTACATGAAGCAGCTTCTACTTATTTTTTCGTATCGAAGTAGACGAATTATCGTATTCTAAAGTACAGTCAGTAAGTTAATAAGTGAAAACTTAGTGTGTACTTTTGAAAGTTTACTTGCAATAGACTGAGACTGCGTGAGACAAAAACTTAATTTCAGATGAGTTACAGTTTCTTTGAGTCCAGTTGTCTGCATTTAGTGTGTTCAAATGTTTAGACGCTACGTTGTGGCGCGTTAATATGTAGGGGGGACTGAACTCTTCAGTCTTATACGTACTAACGTGCCACAACTTAGCGTATATTATTTTTTCTAGTCTATGTCTAGGCTACCATGAAGAGTTATCTTAGATTGAAATAAAGATTGAACTGCATGGAGTTTTTTGAATCTTTGCTACATCAGTAATCTCACTGTAATACTTCTGGTTAAGAGTGATACAAGATATACTTTTGTGACGACTTTGTCTGTTGCATAGATAGCAATTAATTAACTAGCCAGATAGACGAAAACCGCAGGATATAAAATAAAAATATATATGCATACTGTAAATTGCAAATGGAACGTTATAATTTATAAATTAAAAAATAACACTATGGAGTAATTGACTTTGGCGAAAACATAACTTGGTAATTATTTCTTGTTCAAGCGCCTTTTGTTTGTGTCAGCTATAAGAAATGTCCATAGAGGTAAAGGTAAGGTAGCGGACACTTGATATAGGACCCCTTTATAAGGCAACCTCATTTCTAAAACGCTCAAGTATGACACGCGTTGTCAAGGGATTACACAGTTTGCTGCCATTTACGCGTTTATCCACGAATGGAATAAACCACACCTGCCATGAGTGCGAATGTGGATGACAATACATATAGAATTACTCATGGCCGTAGTGGTTCAGTTTTTTGCAGCTGTTCAAATACTTTCGTGGTTTGCACGTTTTCAGTTATGAGACAAAAACGTCACAAGTATCAATCAAATGGAGCTAATTAATATCATGCGCCAAAACTAGATCATCGATCCACTGAGAGAGTTCATTAACGTCGTCAAGTATCTGTGATGTGTATTTTACAACATTGTCCAAACAGGGAACGACCGAACGCGCACATGTATAGAAGGAAACAAAACACAAAGAGAAGAAAAAGTTGAAGAAGACCCAGACGGAAATAGAGAAAAATGCTCAAGATATGGCACGCGTATTACTGATATCAACATTACCGATCGTGTGGCGTCGTCTGCAGGGTGGGCCATAAAAGTAAGCACCTACTGCATTATCAAGAACGTCAATCAGTCAACATCAGAAAGTTAGAAGAGCTCATTTGCAGTCAGGAAGATGCTCCTTGTAATATGATAGTGCTTTTTTGCCTTCAAATTAACTAAAAACTAGCTTTGTTGACAGGTTTACGATGATTTATTGATAATGCAGTAGGGGTTTACTTTTTTGGCCCACCCTGTATATTCCCAGAAATCTAAAGCAAATAAAAAGTCACAATAATTTTGGCAAGAGTTTCTTAGTGATCGTTACAACTAGAGTCCTCAGTACTGTTGTGCTGCAGGCTGTTGTTGTTCGATATTCAGCCTGCCGACGTTTCGACTAGCTTCAGTGACATATCGGCTACAGAGGCTGCTGTTAGCCATGACAACGATGATGGTGAGGATGACGATGAAAATGTCAGCAACAATGCGAGTCGATCACAGCTGACACATCTCCAAAGGTTAACCACGTGGCAGAGAGACCGAGACAGCGACACACTTACGGTCTAGTTGGGCAGCTGCGTGTGATTCATTTCTGGTAAGAATTCAAGGAGTACTTTAACAACAAGCCTATCTGGTGCTGATGCTGCTACAGTACGTTTGGTACAATCAAGCAGGAAATTGTTAGCATAACTTTAGTCAAAACTGATGAAATTTTGTAAAATTTAGATGACTTTTTCGTGAAGGTATTCAAGTACAACGTTGTAGCGTAACCGTGACGTTGTTTGGGGTGGGCCCACTCCGACGTTTACTTTTTACACTGGATCGAGTGAGAGAGATTAGCTATTTTACGGATTGGATCTAACGGAGTTTTTTGAATTTGTGTTTCGATAATTCGACGAATTAAGTGATGAATTGAACGTCGTTCATATGTATACAAACGTTGACAAACATTGGATTGCTATGTTATAAATTGTTGACATGGCCGTGATGAATATTATCGATACGTCTGTGAAGTGCTGCTTGGACTTCAGGACCTCATCTGAAAGTGACGACAGCTATCGTTCGAATTATTGATTCAGAAACAAAATATATTCGAAAGTGATCAACATGCTACCGGATCTTGCCGGCCTGACGTCGTTTTAGTTCCTTTTAGTTTGTTTCTGAGGTGGGCTTTTCGGTCAAACCGTCACCTACACCCTAAGGACCTAAATTGGGGAAGTAACTGCTGTAACATTGTTACTGAAAAACAATAAACAGAACTTTTGAGCCCACTTTGTGATGGACTTATTATTTAACGTGTCAGGCAGTGCCTATTCTAAGCGTGTTCCCCGCACTAATTGTGCACTCCGAATTAAAAAGTGTGCACCCCGGATTTCGAGTGGCATTTATTTTTTAAGCACAAGTTAATTAGCAAATAATGATGTTTTCAACTTGTTTGCTCTAACTTGTTGTTACTTTGGATAAAGTTAGTGCATTACATCATAAATCGTTGTCCGCTGGGGCTTCGCCCCAGACCCCACTGGGGGAGCTTACAGCGCTCCCCCAGACTCCCTAGCTGGATTCAAGGGGCCCTACTCCTAAGGCTCCTACT
>Ga0126335_1003159_pt1 | contig 10154 bp, 6 predicted proteins | sample OlaspJWI45metaG_FD_108409 | JGI IMG/M metagenome (GOLD analysis project Ga0126335, IMG submission 108409) | Marine gutless worms symbiont microbial communities from Oahu, Hawaii - Olavius sp. 1 OAHU.JWI-45 metaG | ecosystem: Host-associated > Annelida > Digestive system > Unclassified | place... | reverse complement strand
GAGAGATATATATATATATATATATATATATATATATATATGTCCCGAAGTTGAAATATCACACGAGGACAGTTATTAGCATTTTCGGCTATCGCAGTTCCGTCCGTCTGTCTGTCTGTTTCTCTCCGCCTGTCAGTCACACTAGCGATCCACGCCTTAACGTCCCACTACTGAGTTTAGACTAAGGTACCACAACGTCGCACTCGGTACCACAACAATCTTCAAACGTCAATGTGTCGTGTGGTGCAAACTATATTTCGATGCTTCGAACCGTTTAGGCGTGGATCAGTAGTGTGACAGACAGACAGACAGACAGACAGACTGACTTGCGATACAATAGCGGCATCTAACACGTTTGACGCGCGCCAAAAACCACACTTGTACGTATATGAAGACCACAGCAAAGCTTGCTACAAATGATGAGCTACTCTAAAGAAAAAAATGACGAAACATCCCGGCTTTTATTTTTGAGCGGCCATTAAGTTACAGAGATGGTCCAGGGAATCAACAGAAACAGCCTCGAGTGTCTAAACCCTCCAACAGACAGTACAAGTAGAGATTTGCTGTCGAGTGGGGGCAGACGTCAGCGGTTTGCAGCGTCCACGACGACAATAGTAGTCAATGGACAGACTGTAACACAGCTTGCCACAGTATTAAAGGCCGCCAATCCCCCCTCCCTCTGGCAGTCGCTTGATTCGCGTCGAACGCCGATGACAAAACGATTTACCATCAGTAGCGCTCAAATGATAAATGCGTTCGTCTGTCATGGTCGTATACATCGCCCTAGTCACTCCAGTGTGCTTGCTTCTGCCATTTCGAGTTCAGTAAATAAATAAGTAAGTAAGAATATTTCTAAAGTGCATACAAAACAAGAAACAGTCACAGTGCGCCGAGGTCAGTTAACGCTCGAGCAGAAATGTTTTCAGTTGTCGCTTAAATAGTCCGCAGCTAATGTCTCGTCGTAAGTATGATGGCAGACTGCTCCACACAAAAAGTGAATAACATGTTCGTAAAAACCGCATATTTCGTTCTCGGCTTAAATTTGATGCATGAGATCAATGGTCATACCCCGCCGACTATAACTATGCAGGCACAGGAAGCATCACGCTATCGGCGGTGCGCGCTGACTTGTCCGTGATTGTCTGTCGTGCCGCCCAACTGCTGTGACGCGGTGTAAACTGGTGAAAAAGGGCACAGTTTGACGTCGATGGGTATGCCTCCGCCAGTTCTCTGCCTCGCCGTTGCCGAGTTTTATTGGCGCGCGTCTGACGTGTTAGCCGCTATTGCTATCGCAATTCCACGCTTTAATGGTTTCAGAATATGCTTTGCAGACTGATGCTTGAGAATTGTTGTAATACCGAGTATGACGTTATGGTACCCTAGTCTAGCATTCGTTCGTGCGGCCCTGTCGTTCGTCGCAGTCCTGTATAAACTACGCGCCCAGCATAACGACAATGATAATTTACCAGCGATGCTGACTGCAGCTCACAGCCACAGCGGTAGGCCGACGTTTAAATTCAGAAACTGCATATTTGTCCGCCGATACTTCTTCATCCACTGAGTTCCCTGATCCTCTTTAAGTTCACCAATTTTCCCACGTTTACTTTTCTTCTCCCTACCCTCTACGCCACACATCATCGAAATAATTTGAACACCCTCCCCTATAGGAGCGTGAAGTCATTAATGGACCACCCCTGTAGCTTTGATTGCGTGTGATAGACAAAGTAGGCTATGAGTTCAGATCCATTTCACGTTAAGCCATTGCATATCTTATCTATCCTGAAAGTAGTTTACCAAATCACCCTCTTTCTTTCGCTCTGGCCCGATGCCGTCACACGTCTCAGAAGTGTGAACACAGATAAGGAGCACTTACAGGACGACAGCTAGCAGCCGCCCGCGCAGTGGATGAATATATGCGAAGTGACTCACCGACGGAAAGCGAACCGACGAGAAACACCAATAGACAGACTCTCAGCAGCAGTTTCAGACGCTCGCAGCAACATTTTTCGTGAACCAAATACAGCCGGCGTCGTCCGAGTTTGTCAACTGCTTGTGTCGACATTTTGCCGTCGACGAAAAACAGCAACGCGAAGACGACGAGCTTTGTTAGAAGTAGAGGTTCGCGGGATTAAATGGATCGAAAACGTACTGCAGCGATCGGTAAGCGACCGCGGCGGACGGCAGCGGCCGATCGGTGCGACGACGAGGCGCATGCCGGGCGGACGACGAGCGGCGACCGCAGGAACGGGACAGTCGAGGACGCAGATGCCCAGGCGGGGATGAGGGTGGTCGCATGAGGAGGCAAGAACCGACCGCAGTTTGACGACGACTGACCCGAGAGATCGACAACTTCTCAGCTGCACGGTAGCTGTCTGCTATCGAGTAACAAGCTCATCGGCAATTTGAGTGACTCCCAGCTTCACATATTCCCCGTCGTCGTCCGTCCGTACAGAACTTCCTTGTGGGAAAAACGACTTGCAACTGATCGCAGGAAGGGTTGTGTTGTGTTGGACGCGGTCGTCGCCGCTCGAGATCGTCAACTTTAGATTTGTTGAAGAAGAGACTTAACTGACGGAAAGTTGACACGGTCACTCGTCACGATCAGATGCGATGCACAAGCCTCCACGTAGCGAAACTCGCCCGATCTACGAACGAATCACGATCGTTGTTGTAAAGAATTGACAGAAATGCGTGCAACAATGACGACAGACTAACAGCGCCGTGACCGCCTCGGTCGAAAGATAAACAGAACGCTCGAGTTACGATCGCTTGCAGACTGCCAGCGCGCGACTAAGGTAGAAGACGCGAGCGGTCGACAGTCTGTTGTGCTTGCTGCTACTGTAACACACGACAGACCCCGTGAATGGAGGCGGCGAGGCCCGCTGGTCGCACAGTGGCTTACTCCTCGCCGTAGCGTGCTGCAAGTGCAAGGGACACCGCGCCGCGGTTGAGACCGGACAGCCTTGTCTGACCAACGCCGACATGGATGCCTGCTCGCTGACCGCACGCCCTAGCTTCGCCGGTCATTGAACCGCGAAATAAAAAAACAATCATCTCGTTTTGATCCAGTTTATATCAACTGTACAACTTTGACTAAATTCCTTTCTATATCGAATTTCTAATTTCAGTCAACAAAACTTTACTCACTGACGAGTCTACATAGTCTTTTCTACATATTGAAGACATAACTGATTCTTCTTCATCATCATCATCTTCTTCTGCTCTTTAATAATAACAATAATGATTTGTGGTTGCTGTTGTCGTTGTCGTCGTCATTCTTAATATTTAGTGACATCGAAATCAGTGATCTAATGCGACTGTGTAGCATTCTGATTTGCAGTCTTGCATAACGATCCATCGCAAGTTAATTAGGCCAGTAGACCCTAGGTTTACTTTTAAGAAGCCGCATTCTAATAGCATTTCGTGATCTAATTAATGGTTTTTATTGCCATTTACTTAAAAACTGCACCAACATTGTGCGCAAAACGCTCAGTCCTAGTTTTCAGCTAGAATTTCTGGCATTATGTTGCCATTTAATGGTACCAAAACAGAGAAAGCAACAGCTGGCTCACGAACTGGCAAGTTTATGTTTGTCGAAATGGCGCTGAAATAATGCCAAGTCGGCTGCGAGTGTTCTACGTTCAATAGATACGTCGCCACGAAGTCGCTATTAATCGTCTGTGACGTCACCGGAAGTCGGCAATTACGCTGCGTCGACGGGTCGGGATCCAGTCGCTGTAACCTAGATGATTCGGTGACACTGTGGGGATTGAGGCTTGCTATAGATGTACTAGGATGTTTCCAACTACATCTTTGCTTTAGCGGCGTACCCATTCTTGATGGGTATCACGTATTTCATGGTTTTCAGCCGCCTGCCACTCGCCCGTCTCGGCTAACCGCCTGCAGGCTAGCTGCAAGCCACACGGTCGTCACTCTCCAATACCACGTTGTCCAACAGCTAGGCTGCACGAGCTTAGCGTATACGGGCCCTAAATACGCAAAAAGTAACAATTTTCGCCTCGTCTTTTTGCCCCCAATTTTTTGCGTTTAAAAGCATCCTAGGGGCGCCCTGGAGCTCCCAAAAAAATTGGAGACGATAGACGGGACGGGACGCACCAAATTCCCGAGTTTTCAGCGAACAAACAGACATACATACATAGGCTTTACATACACACGTACAGAGTTGTTACATTAGATGGTTCATAGAACGTGGGAATATTACAATAGGCATCATTGTCGCAAAGTCTCGATGGCCTCCCGTGGCTCGTATAACAAGCGGTGAAGCGACAACAGTGAAGTGACAATGGTCGCATCGTGGCGCCATCTGGAGAACGAGTAAGAACAGTGCCTCACGTGACGGACAGACTGACAGACGCTGACGCTACGGGATCATCGATTGCAATAGTTCGCGTCTCTAATTGCTTTAACATCATGCTTGCTTCTGTTCTGAACCAGTTTTAGGCTGCATCGAATGCATGAAATGCAGACTATTGTTACCGATAATCGCGATGTCTGTCTGTCATGCTTCTGATCTCGGCTTCGCTGTGCAAAAATGGCTGAACAGATCAAGATTCTGTTTCGGGTGAACAATCTTGGGGGCCCATAGAACACTGTGTTAGACGTGGGTCCTGATCTCCCCACAGAGAGGGGTATCGGGACCCACTTTTTAATTTTGTGACCCCCCGTCGTATCTCAGGAACGGCTGAAGCTAGAGACTTGAAATTTTGAGTGCATATAGAGAGGTGAGGGCCATAACCAAAACTATGCAGAAATAGGTCGGGGTAGGGGTCGGAGACGGGGTCATGTGACCTAATTCTTAATTTTGGTACCCCCTCGTATGTCCAGAACAGCTGAAGCTGAAATTTAGTGTGCCTATAGATGGCTGCGGGCTCTAACTGAAACTATGCAACAGTAGGTCATATGCGAATCCGCGTCTGGGTCACGTGACCTACTTCTAACTTCTGCTATCCCGTACATATCTTAGAAACGGCTATAGTTATCAAGTCCATCGCGTGCAATGTGTGCTGTGCATTCGATGCAGCCTTCGCCAAATTACTTTTGTTTCTTGTTTCTTTGTGTCACGGGTTGTCCTAAGCTAGAACTGACTTTTTTCTCAGTTTCTTCCTTGGTAGCTATCTCTATCTGTCTGCTACGGATTTGTGAGCGTTTTTTTATCAGATTGCTTCACGTGGTCTCTGCCGCTACATTTATCTTATAGAATTTGTCCATTTTGCGTTTTAAATTTTTTTTTTGTAATTAACGTAAGCTGTCATTATTTAGTGCAGCTGGTTAAGTTGGCTTTGCTGGTTCTTGGATGCACTACGTGTACACTGTGTTTAAATAAAAAAACATCCACATTGATTTTGCACAATATATTTCGGTAAATTGTAAACGGACCAAAGTGAAATTTGGCGAGGTCGTGGTTCTTAAATTGCGTACAAATCTAATCCGTACAAACGTTTTACATTGCTAAAAGATTAAATTTTATTAAATATTTGATTAACATTTGCTAATAATGATAAATACCGCATGAATACTACAACAATGTTACTTGAAAAATTAAAATTTTGTTATATTGAAAAATACAGGGACCATCTGGAGAATGTGACCTACTAACGGTCCTTATTTCACCGACCCCTGAGGAATGAAATTTAAGTAATTTTATATAACAGCACACAGTAACATCTATGGGTCAACAGAAATTGTCAAAGTTTGTTCTCGAAATGTCTAAGTCTCAGTGTCTGATCTGCTGATCGCGGCAAGTCAATTACGTCACTGATACAAAAAATACTTATGCTCAAAATCAATAATTTCTGCACTGCTGAAAACAGAAGTTATTCAGCTATACATTCAGTAAAATTTCCATGTGGTCAGGTCAGGTAGTGTAGGTTAACGTCGCTTAACATAACACAGATGATCAGCGACAAATTTCCATGTGAATTCATCCATTTTACTAAGTGATATAAAAGAAAACGTTACGTGGGTGTTTTTTTATCGAATACCCTGCGTGATACATGCAAGACTTACTTACTCCACTGATTAACGATATTGACTTTACGTTTTTACACTCAGAAGTCCCAATTGCGTCATGATATTAACCTGGATAGGGCAGCGTCGCGGTGCGTCGTGGTTTTAGACAGACTAGCCGACGTGGTGTCTACCGTGCACAGTGAATCTCGCCATCGTCAGTCGTCAGCTACGATCGTGGATCTCAGTCCAGAAAAAACAGTCAGTGCTGCGCGAGTTCAAATCGATTCGATCAGCAAGTGAGTACTACGAGTTAGTATGACTATTCTGGCGGCGTTGCACAGTTGGCCAGCGCGTTGGTCGATTTAACAACGAGTTAATCAATGTCGAGCCCGGTTAGTACCTGGATGGGTGACCGTCTGTATGCGGATGCGTAAACCATCTAGGTATGTAACCGCGCCAACTAGGCGAACTCAGCCTTTCATCCCCCGGGAGTCGTGAAATAAAGATTAGCTTCGACTGCAACTACGTGGCTCATTTCGTTTGCGGATAAACGTGTGGGTCTGCAGGTAGAACTGTGAGATCCCTTACAACGCGTGCCATACCTCAGCGCTTCTGAGCTAAGTTTCCCACTAAGTGGCGCTATATCAGGTGTCAGAACCTTTACCTTTACCTTTATAGCGTGCGAACTGCTTAATCTGCTGCATTTTACATTCGACAGAAACTTCCAAGCCGCCGGTCCACGTCTGTGGAGCAGTCTGCCGCCCTCCCTGCGATGCAAATTCAGCTGCAGCAGTTCAAGTGACAGCTAAAGACATTTATCTCGGACACTGAGAGCACAACCTTTTGTGACCGTTTTGATGTGCAGCTGTCTCTGTGGCGCAGTGGTCAGCGTCGCGGCCCGGTGGCCCGAAAGGTCGTGAGTTCGACTCTCATAACCCATGCGCTCCAGTTGCCCAGTGAAGCGTGACGGTCTGAACAGCTAACTGTAATTTCCGTCACGCAACGGCCCCGAGCAGACTGTTTACTCACCGTAGTGGAGTTGTGGCCAACTCAGCCTTCCATCCCTCCGGGTCGGTAAATAAGAACCAGTTTCGGCTGAGAAGGTAAAGGGCAGGAATGGTTCAATTCATTCGTGGATAAACGCATGAGTGGTCCCGCGTGTTGTGTGATCCCTTGACGGCGCGTGCCATACCTGTGCGCTTCTGTGGCGAGGCTCCCTCACAAAGATGCGCTATATCAAGTGTCCTTTGCCTTTATTTTCAAAATACTTCTTACTTATTCACTATTCGAATCGAGCAATATCGGGAACAAGCCAGCACTGATAACCAGGGCATCTTGGCGCAAGTTTGCCTCTGTATCTTCGAGGACGAGCGCCGTCATCAGTTCAAACGGTTTGCCGACGTATACGCCACTACACTGCAGCTTGTCTGCATCAACTCGAAGCCTATAGTCGGTCCTTTCGTCCGGCATGGCAGCAGACGCCTTTCAGCGCTCACTAAATACGGCGATGATGTAGACAGACAGACAGACACACACACGTTAGCTATACGACTTTCCGCGAAATAGCTGGCACTATTAACCAGCTGCAGACTGCTCAGAACGACTTTTCGCCGCCCGACACGGTGCGTGGCGCGGTATTTGCGCTATAGCGACCACGCTGTCTGTCTGTCTGTCTGTCTGTCACGTTGATGTATTGTGCCCGAATGACTGAGGCGATCATCAGGCGACCTTCATCAAATTGTAGCCCAGCCATTCTAGTTTTTCCATACCAAATATAAACCAGACAGCTCGAGGGAATCCCATCGTTGAAAGCGTCAAATAAGAGAGGGAAAAGTCGCAAAATCCGTCTAAAAAATCGCAGTCATTCACTAGAGGGCAGCTTTTGACAGCACAACATCGGCTTGCACACGCGTCGGGCGGTTTGTCAGCAGCTAAGTTTTTATTTACTTTGTAAATCTTAATAATAATAATAATAATAATAATAATAATAAACATATTTGTATAGCGCCATAAGGTCGTAACTTCAGATAGGCGCAAGGCAGACCGGGACCAAATGACATAAGTGATTCTGGATTAAATCAAACTATTTTTTTTATTTTTTATTACTATGTCTCAGTGCAATATGTATTCAGCGAGTTCAATAGGAGGCCAAAGTAATTTGGCGAAGGCCGCACCGAATGCGAACGTGGTCAGCATATCGTATGTATGACGGAAACCGTATTTCGATATCCTGAACTGTATTGGCGTGGATCGCTGGATCACTAATGTGACAGACGGACGGACAGACGAAATTGCACGTTATAAACAACAAGAGGCCACAGGCATTTGGCGAAGGCTGCACTGAATGACCCCGCGCACACGGCACGCGGCGCGGCGTACACTGCACGCGCCGCCGCCGATTTAAGCCGCGTGACAGACAGACTGACGGACAGACACCGCGAACATCGGTATGAATAGTCAGCATATCATGCATTCGATGCCGCCTAAAATGTGGTCTTAATTGATAATTGTAACTCGATCAACTGTTCGTCTCCTGTCCGTTGTGTCGAAACAATCTAAGCTTTAATGTGTTGAGTGTAATATTAAACTCTATACTAACTTGCTCATTCACTCACAGTCTCCGGCAATAACATGCGTGTAGATTGTTGCGACGCTTCTACCAGTTCATGACCACCAAAAGGTGCTATTGCTGCAGCGTGAACTATGTTGAGTGCGTGAAAACTGTTTTACAACACTTTTTAACACAGGGGGGTTAATTAAGAAAGGTAACCCTTTCCTTTCCCAACAATAACCCCCATTATAGCAAAACAGGATTGGCGTTGACTGGTTTACGTGTAAATGCTTGATGGCGATTGTCCTTTAATAACTAACTCACTATGAGAGGTGTTGTTTGTCACACGGATCGACAGGAAGGTGCGAAAAGCTGCTGAAGATTTGCAACTGTGTGCTATTAGCGGACCTGCCAAAATAGAGACAACAGTAGTGATAATATAGAACCAATGCTAGCCGTCCGCCCGTCTGTCTTTCCGTCTGTCTGTCAAGGAAGATTTGCGACCGGAAGTACAGTTCTGCCATTTGGGTGTTTCCGGCATGCGGGCCAGTTATCGTTCTGTCTCACAGAAACTATACCTTTTTCAGTTTGTTAAATGTCGACTGCACTGGCTGCCACAAGGCGACAAGAGGCGACATTTGGTTCTGTCTGTCTCTGTATACACTTTGCGCCATAAATAACTCAGCTGACCTAATTTGTCGTATTTCACCGACCATGACTGCGATCGTTTGAGTGCAACTTCTCGCTGAGTGTCTGAGTGTGTGTTCAGGTAAAAAAGCGATTACTTCAGATTTCAACACGACAACGACTATATATAGATAGCACTGAGACCTACCTACCGCAGCGAGCACACGTCTTACGGTAGATCACCCACGATGTTGGCCAGACATTGTCATTAACAAGTGACATACGATAAATGACCCGAGCGAGACACTATAGCGAGTGTAAACGCTGAACAGTCAATAATATACCAATAATGACCTGCAGTCACGGCAGTTCACTTTTTATGCATGTCGTATATCGTAGCCGAATAACCTCGAGTTTACGTCTACACCGTGTCTCAAAAAATCGGACCCCCACGATTTTTTGGCATAACTTTACCAAAACAAGCCGGTGATGCATATTTTTGGCAGAGAATATCACGAAGCTATTGCTTACTAATCCTGTCTCTAAAGTTTGGTATTGGTCGAGAACCACTTGCGTGGTTGCTATAGCAACCACAGTAACATTACAAAACAGCGCGCTGTATTACCGCGCAAGTTCGACAATAGACACGTGTCGCTAAGATTGTTAGTCAGCATTACAGTGTTGACATATCGCCAACAATGATACATTGGACCATGTTACATATTACAAACTCATTATTCATTATAAACGGAGAAGATAAACATTTCTGGATGGACCAGATTCCCAATCACCCAACATTTAAGCCTAATCGACGATTATTTTTTAAAATTCTTTCTAAAAGATGCCACTAAAAGTCTAAAGTTATACGGTTTTGCTTCATTGTTGCTATGGACATCAAACAGAGAAAAATAGCCCAAGCGATTTGGCGGAGGCAACTGCAACAAGACAACAGTCACAGTACTATACACGATGTAATAATCTAATTCAATAAGTTACCGTAACCAAG
>Ga0126335_1003158_pt1 | contig 10155 bp, 8 predicted proteins | sample OlaspJWI45metaG_FD_108409 | JGI IMG/M metagenome (GOLD analysis project Ga0126335, IMG submission 108409) | Marine gutless worms symbiont microbial communities from Oahu, Hawaii - Olavius sp. 1 OAHU.JWI-45 metaG | ecosystem: Host-associated > Annelida > Digestive system > Unclassified | place... | reverse complement strand
CTGTTATTCTAATAGTGTATCTTATATTTCTTTTTCTCTACAGTGCTCTACAGTTGTTATTCTTGTCCTGTCCAGTTTAAAACTGTCAATTCTTATCTCGAATGTGGCAGCTCGATTAGCAGTAGGCTTACGATTAACAATTCTGACAGCTGTATTACAATAAATGCGATTATATGTCCGCGATTAAGTGACGTGATTAATTATCTGAATGATTATGTGTCCACGCTATTAATTGTCCAGCGATTAACTCTCCGCGCTTAATTGTGTCGCGATTAACTGTCCGTGAATCATATTGAACATTGCTTGTAAACTGATCAGTACAGTTTTGTGTGATTGACACTAGTTGTTTGCCAATTGGGAATCTATTCAGGTGTAAGTCTGCCAAAAATTATAAAATTCGGTTGAGATTTCACTAAGCTATATGAATTTAACATCAAGCAGATGAAAATGTGCAGGCTTTTTTTGGGCCACCCTGTATACACCTCGAATACGACAGCCAAGATCTGATAGCACCAACGAACTAATCACAGATCCAATGTAAAAAATTAAATAATACCGGAAACAACACCTGTTTAACACAACTTTTCAACAAACAGTGTGAAGAATAACAATTATTCCATTGAATAACCACTAGAATATTTAAGTACCAGTTTATAAGAAATTTAGTACGTCACACAGGTATCCCTACATCGCACATCTGATGAAAAAGTTTAACATGATTTAGATGGTCGAAAGCTTTTTTGGCATCTAACGCAACCATGAACACAGAACTGCCTCGAGACAAAATACTCAACACACTGACGCAATGCAAAGATAGCATGAGAACATCCCAGTTTCTCTTTAAAGCCAAATTGCAAAATGGAAAATACATGTAATATTTCTCCATAATGCAATATTCAAACAACTTAGAGATAATTGGGCTGAGCGTTATCCCCCGATAAGCACAGGGCGAGATTTTGCCGACTTAGTGACTAAATGTTAGGCCTATGGAATAAAGGTAGCTAAGCAAAACGCCGCAAAACAGTAGAATCTAAGCAGTTTAGGCCATAATGGAAGAATTTCAAATTTGAGGTGATGTTGCACGTAGTCATGAGTTGGTAATTTGGTAAACTAAAAACGTCGCGCATTTTTGTACATCCCCAGCATGTATAGGCCTATAGGGTCCTCATTTATCGATCCCAAAGAGATGAAAAGCTGAGTTTGCCTAGACACAGCAACGGTGAGTACTGGTAGCCTAAACAGTCTGGCCAAGACCCTTAGGCTACGTGGCGAATATCGCAGTTATTACTTGTTAGCTGTTTGAAACCGTCACGCCTCAATGGGCAGTGAGGGGTGTATGCAGCTAGCCTACAGCTGCTAATGCCCAGAGTGCGGAGGTCAGGAGTCGAAGCGCGACTCATTACGACCCATAGGTCTACTGAGTCGTGCGACCGACACCGTAACCCGCAACATCACCAAGTCACCCTGTATGTCGTCTCTGTCCCCAGTGCGAACAATGCGCAGATCACCTGGTCATGGATTCGTCGGCCGCTCAAGCTAAAAACCTTTAGGCTGCATCGAATGCATCAGTGCGGCCTATTGCGATCGATGATCCTGTAGCGTGACGTGTCTATCATGCGCCTGGGTCCTACATAAACGGCTGAACGGATCGAGGTCCTGTTCGGGGTGGAGACTCTTGGAGACCGACGTGAGGTCCGTTGTAGGCTTAATAGATGGGGTCCCAATCTACACCGTGAGTCAAAAAAAACAAGACACCCTACTCGTGTTGATAACTATGCGAAATATCAATCGATTTTCAAAATCCTTTCACTGCTAGACTCAGCACTAAATTTGCTACAAAACGATCATTACACATCCCACCACACCTTGAAGACATTGCTGCACTACCTAAAAGCTTTCTTGCATTGCGGTTGAATTTTGACCGAGTTCTAACAAAATCATGCACTAATGCGAGCATGTAGATAAATATGGTAGAAAAGCTGCATATAATAATGTACAAAACTTTTTGTCGTTTTATAACAACTGTGTAATGGCCACTGTTAAGTGACATCTAAAACAGCAAAAATTAACTTCATTGCCTCAAGGGCCATGGACATAATAAGAACTGTGTATTATCTTCATGGCAAGTAGTAATTAATAAACGAGACCCTCCACTACCACGATGGGTGCAATTCCCTTTTGGTGTGTGTCTGTGAGAAGATCAAAAGACAGTGAGTGAATCTGTCGTTTAAGCTATAGATAGGCTTGTGTCTCAACGTTCTCAGATAGAGCAACATCCAGTACAAAACGTCAAAAAGTTTTTTTCCAACAGTCGACGACTCTATTATTACGCATAATGCTATCGCTTGCATGTTACAAGCAGACGAAACAGCAGACACAGACTGCATGATGCGGCCATATTGCCACACACACTCTGTACAAATTCAGCCGAGACAACTGATACGTAAACTCTGGCGCGTCGACAATTCGACACATACACACTAACGAATTTTATATCTACAAAATTAATGTTTCTCTTCTGAAGACGTTGGCCTATTTTTCGCTGCATTAAATAACAAGAGGCACGTATTTGACAGAGTCATTCAGTTTGCTGGAAATGTAAACAACAACAACAAAATACTACAACACATTTTGTCCATAGTCTAAAGCGTCGTTTCAATGTGCGCTGCGCGATGCGTGGCGAATGACTGCAAGTCCCCGCTATACCAACAAATACACAATTCGATTTTTAACTCGTCTTACGTCATAATGCGGCATTCAGTGTCGTCATTAATGACGTCACTGATATTTATAAGTAAGTAATAGTACACACTGATCTACAAATGTGCCAAAGGAAATTTCGCCCCATCAAGTATACGCGTCGTTATAGTTACGCAAAGTTCGGGACGTTTTTTGGGCCACCCGGTATAGTTGTACCAGTTTAATAAAATTTTCGTTTATAGACTACTGTTTTTAATTCTTGCTTCACATAAAGCGAAATAGTCATAACAGTCAAATGGTAACATAGTACGAGACGTCATACACGGAGTTAAGCAAATGTTTTCAACTGCCAACAAAAACTGTCATGTGTTTGGATCAAATTCTTAATTGAATAAAGTCGCCACTGTCAAACCAGCCGTTACTCGTTAGCGGGAACTCGCCGTCAGTCAGACATGGAAACGACGCTTTAAATTCACTCTAGGTAGAAGGGGAGGACCTCGAGACGAGCAAGCGTTTTCAAACCTCGCTGCTTGGTGACTTGCGTTATCGGAGAGACACAAATGCTGACGCAAGTGAAAATATTACTATGATAGTAATAAAGCGTATGTGATAATAATGAGCACAACAACCAGGTGCTACAGGAAACGTATTGGTCAACGCATCATATAGCGCAACTCGTGAGGTCAAGTCATTTACGCCATTTAGACCTAGGTAACACGAATCGAGTCAACCTTCCAAGCGTCTTCTACGGCAAGAGGGCAAGACCATTATGCCTCAGACGCGTCGGCCGTCACAGACGACATTAACCGATCGTTATAGGCCGGCAGGCGCATAAAAATAGCGAACAGACATCTGAATCAAAACATAACATCATAATGTCGATATACCCGAGTCGCGTTGCTGACGACATTTGCACTATTCAAACTACCTCACTGATTCTGCTGCCATACAAACATACAGACAGACAACGTTACAGACGTTACAGAAAGTGAAACTGTGGACGTAGTAGGCTACTACAACGTGAGATCGCTTTTCACGATTCACGAGTTAATTCAATACTGGCCTAAGTCACGTCAGTGAATAAAATGACAATGATAAAAATGATCACTGGCGAAGCCATAGGGTTTGACATCAATCGGCTATTATGCTATGCGAGCGGTCACTGTCTGCTAATACATGTATGTGGATACAGTAACGGTTACACGGTAAAGTAACTGAGAGGTAGCTATACCGTTCTAGTTTTTCTATAAACATGTTTCGTCTTACGGAGGGAACAATCATGCAGCGAAAGAGAGAGAAGGCTCGATCAGCAAGCTTGTAAGCGCCGCTGTCTATAGCTGTCTTGTGGATATGTTTCGTAGGCTGCACAATTCCTAACAGCCAAATATATAACACGTTCAAAAACGTGAAAACATTTTATTGCCCCGTGTCATCAACGGCCATTTCACAATAACACACATGCACCTATCATATAGGCGTATGGAGCCGGGTGCGGCACGTTTCCTTATCCTGCTCTGCGCGTTGCGAGCTCGCGCAGCGCAGGCGGAAACGCAGCCTTGTGCTTAGATCAACGTTCGAGTATACGCACATGCTAAAATAGATTAGAATATGTCGGAATACGTATACGTATTCTTCAAAAATAGAATACGTAAAATACGTACGCTCGACCTTTGCTTTAGATTGTATAAAAACGATTTGGCGTTGGAGCAGCTTCGATCCCTCAAGGTATAGCTAAAATGCTTCTGTCCTTTCCTTTAGTCATAGAATAATAAAGTTCCGCCTCAAATCCAAGGAACATTCTTACACTTATGTAATTGCATATAGCTACTAAGCTACGCGTAAGCGCCACATTCCACTACACTAGTAGGTCGTCACAGACCGGATCGCAGACCTCGTAATCGAATGTGGCACTAAGCAAGGCAGTGATTACGGACAAGGCGGACAAGCGGGCCTGGCAGTGACAGGTTTGAGTATACTTGTATACCGTATATAAATAAGCGTGCCGCTAGTCAACCAGACGTGAAAGATTCGACTACTGGCAGTGCATGGGGCAGTGCAGCGACACTGAACACGACAATGACAATGTAAGCGTGTCTAAAACAAATGAACGGCAATCATCGAATAAATGCCCTTTTGTATGGACTGCAAATACAGCGTACACCTGTCAGAAATATCAGCGGAATATCTACGTAGAAAATTGCTCTGGACTATGCTATTGCATATGATAAAACACGTGACAGTTACTTGAGTAAACATTCGAGGAAATCGTGCTGTGAAATACTAAAAGAAATACGACCCATTTTATGGTCATCTGTATCAAAAACTTCAACAGTACATGTTGCCATACAAAAAACTAAGTAAAAAACGCACAGACATGCACACATACCAATGCAGTTAATATACAGTGGTGCTGGCATTCACTTAGTATGATAACACAGAAGCGAGAAATTAAATAAACGTTCAAACTGCTTTCATTACATTACATTGCCTACAAGTTTTTTTAGTATATAGTTCAATGCATTGTTATTGTACACTGTGTTTTTGAACAACAAACACATGAATGAATAAATGTCGAAAATAAAGCAAGTTGACATACATAGCCATGGCTTAACACAAATACATAAAAATGACTTTGTTGGTCTTTGACGAAAGCAGTAATATAACGCAGTGTAGTCTTTAAATCTGATAACTATTTTTGTTCAAAATATAACAAAGAGCAGAAAAAGATTACCGGTAGGCCTATCAATCTTCCTGTACAGTGATATATGAAAGAAGACCGTATTAAAATATCTGTTTGACACAATTAAAAAACACAGAATCATGTCATTGAAACTACTGCACTAGGAGAACGAGATCAGAAGAAACACAATGTAACTACAGCTTTGATCTCAAAACTAAGGTCAGCTAATGTACATTGTGACTAACTATATGTCCACTGTGAGTGACAACATCAAACGGTGTATTGGCAGTGCTAACATTCAGTAAGAGCTTTTTTACGACAATCGTAGTTATTACAAACAAATTAATCGTACGGGTTTAGTACAATCATTGCCTCACAAATCGTCAACACTTTTGCTAAATCGATTCTTCAGAGAAGCGATACATCTATTGTACATGCATATCAACATACGTACAAAGACCCTATCAGCATAGGGAATTCCGCTACCCTCACGCAACCCTATATTTTCTAAACATAGGCCAAGGCTGCGCAAATGAGCAAAATTTAGTTGCTACTTGCACGTACAACCTGTATGCCAAGAAATTCATCCTACAAAGAACATCGTGTCATGATACGTAATTACGCACGCACTACTTTTTCACATCAAATACATAGATGCGGACTATTGCGATCGATGTTCCCATAGCGTGGGCGTCTGTCTCAGTCAGTCTGTCACATGGATTTACGCGGCCTCGCTGTACAACACAGCTGAACGGATTGAGGTCCTATTTGGGGGTGAACTCCTTGTTACCCAAGAAACATAAGACTGGGGTCCTAATTTTCCCTACAGATTCGATGCGGCTTTCGCCGAATTATTTTGGGCACTTGATCTACATAAGTCGTGCATTCTGCTAAAGAGATAATAGCTACCTACTTTGTGATGTAACAAAGAACATTAAATTTTAACTCGCAACAGTGGAGCCAGTCAAATGCCAACCATAACATTACCAAAAGTGTGACTATCCTAATGTTCACATCGCTGAACTACATTCAATAAAACAGCGACGTCTACAGTCAAACGCGGTAACTACAGTCTACTTTCCAATGGTAAGCAGCATTCGGGCAACATTATTAAATTAATCCACTCACTGACACATGCATACAAACATTTACAGCATGATACTCCACCAGGCACAACGTAATATTTAAATACTACAAAACTCCTAATATTCATTCAAAAATACGTGAATTCCAAATGTCACACACCAGCACAATAACATTATACTTTATTAGGCCTACTATTTCATTCTGTAACAAAAGATTAAAGCCAAAATAAACCGTGAAAAAATCGCTTCCAAAAATGTCAAACGCAATGCTTCGACCACTGATTTCAGAACTGTAATAAAACACTACTTGTTTGTTACAGCAACACTTGGAAATGTGGACTATTGCAATCGATGATCTCGTAGCGTGGGCGTCCGTCCGTCTGTCAGTCTGTCTGTCTCGCGGGCGACAGTTCTTACTCATTCGGCAGATGGCACCACTTTGATGCGCCCGTTACTACATACTGTAGCCATTTTTCATTATGTACACTTACCGGCACATCATATGGGCCTCAACAGAAACTTTCAGTGCAATGGTGCACACCGAATGCTCTTAACATGTCCACAACTAAAACAGTTAACATGAGACAGTATCAGCTGCAATAATAACTTTTTTTCTAACACTGCGAGTCTTCATTTATCTGGCTACATATTCTGTTCGCTCTTCTCATCCCAAGTTAAAGCAGATCACCCTGAGAATTCCGGTAAAGCCCATCCCGGTAAACAAATCCCGTGACCACGCCGAAGAAGCTTGAACAATTGACGCATAAGCCTACCCTTTAGCAGTGAACTACTGCAGTCTGCACAGGCCATTCAGTCCTCTCCTAGCACATTCACCTCCAAGTTGACAATCTTCCCACGGTCCCTTAACAATAACCGAGTAGGTGGCATTGTTACTAGGAGGATGCCCTGTTTGGCAGCCAACCAACATCGTCTGTAGGCCTCAACATAAGGCAACCACAACAACCAAATGTCTCTTCTCTCTTCCCCTCTCTCTCATATGATACAACAGCACAAAATATCGCAGCAGTTAAATTAATTAGAACTGATTATTTAATTTTTAGAAACGATTCATACCTCTGTACAGTCCATTGCTATCACTATTTTGTACATGTAGCCACAGCTCTATACATGTAAACACACCTTCATATTTTAATCACAACAACAATAACAAAACCAACAACAATGAACCCGTTTGACGGTCCTTATTACGGGACCACACAGAAGAAACAATATCGAATTCACTCATATCTTCTGTCAGCATAATCATCAATCTTCTCCATTCAATGAGTTTTCCAACAACGCATTGAGACTTCTCAATCAACTTTGTTCCATGTCATCTCTGGTCTTGACTTAGTCAAATGCACTCCACTTCCATGCATCTTTTTACCCAATCGTTTTCATATTTTATTAAAATACGACCATACTATCTCAAACTGTTAAGTTTAAGTTATAGAATTATAATTATATATTATGTAATTTAATGCTATTGTTACATTATTAAAATTATCTGCTAAATCGGTGCATGTGAGTGCTGAGACATCTTCAACAGTTTCACGAGTCTAAGAACAAATCCAGTCTCCGTTTTGTTACTGCACTTTGTACCCCGTCAGCAGCAGTGATGTGAGTGGCGAGAAGAACGGCATGATGACACATTTGGTGTTGAAGTGAAGTATGTATTTGTCTTCTGCTCGTTCATTAGTGTCGCCAATTGCCACTTGCAGCTCTTTAACTGCAAGTTACATGGTAACAGCATTAACAGCACGTCATTTAAAGACAAATTTATAAAGTTCCAGAAACCCAAACTCAATTGCGGGATTCACTTTTTCATTATTTAGATCATCAATATTTTTAACCATGACAAAGAAAAGTCTTAAAGATTATAGTATTTGCATCAGGTGCAACACAATAAGAACATAAAAAAAATCATAAATCACATTATTGTTAAAAAAGTCCCTCAAAATGCTGCCATGCCATGGTCATAATATGATGTTAAGTAGTAGAAACGTCTGCTACATACATCTACAATTAAGTGACACCACGCAAATAAAGCAGTATTGGGAACAGAAAATTTTGTCTGTACTTACCATATATCTTTGACAACCACATTACGATATCAGGTGTAACTGAAGAAGTCTGTCTGTAGGTACACATAAACCGCAATGTCCGCCACATGTGCCATTAACTGTTTGCCGATCCTAAACACCGCATTATAAAATAACTTCATTATTATACAAAACAAATTCATATATACTAATCGACCAACTTACAAAGTTTAGCAATGAACACGTAGATCATTATTTCATTATACTTGCAGTCTCACAGCGAACACAAAATTATATGCAACTGAGCTAAATAGACAGAGTAAAGACAGAAAACAAATACACTGATCCAAAGTATTAGTTCAAGGACTAGAGGCACAGTTCATCTCAAAATATGCCACAAATCTCTTCATTTATGTTCCAATAAAACCTATAAAAACTGACAAACATTAAAACCAAAAAACAATTTTGAGTTTTAACATCAAAAATTAAACTGCAAAACAATCTATGTATGAGCAAAAAATGTATAGAACATTTGTGAAAAATTTACTGCAGAAATATCCACTCGATGAACTGCATGATTGCCGACAGATGTCCACAACATCCCAGGAGATACCATAAATTCTGATCCTCTCAAATCCACTCGGAACTTTCCCTGACATTACAGTAACAACAGCAGCTATGTAATATTAATGCAATAACATCAGTCAGTCTGTCCGTATGTAATGTACCTTACGACAAATGCTGTAAAATTGCATTAATGAAAAAATTGTGTTGCATAAAAATATCACCAAAGGGACAGAAATTTAAATAATGTAACAAAATTAATCATTACACATGCAAAACATTTTGTGCTCACGTGCTCTATGAAGAGTGAGCATAAATGAAATGATTCTGTAAAAATATGAGTGTCCTTATACATGAACAATTGTAATAAAAATCAAGACTGTTTGAATAAACCTGAGGGCAACGTTTTGTAGAGCTGAAGCAGTCACCAGCAGTTGCAAACGGAACTGGCTTGAAACCTTCTGTTGTGCTGAACGTGAAGTCAGTTGCTGTGACATAAAACATGCATAAACTTTCTAAATGCAATGTCACTTGACGTGATTTCAACCAAATAAAGTTTAAAAAATGTCCTTTTAGAAACACAATAATTTGTTCAACACAAAGTAGAATAAAAAAATTTTCTCATGCAGAAGTGACTTCTGTATCATAATTTTTTATAAATAAATAAGAAAAATGAAAAACGTCAACAGTTAATCTATTCAAATGGAAATGGATAATCAAATAAACGATGGCATACTGATCACTTCGAGGGTCGTTATGTTCAAGCGAACTTTACTGAACACTGTTTTGCCAGAACGTCTGTGGACGCCAGTTTCTGAGCAGTCAACACATGATGACTCCAGCTGAGTGTCCTTGGCGGGACACATGTTAGCTTTCAGCAACCTGCATGCCATATTCTTTATTTGTTATTCACCAATATGGTAGCATAATTTAAATAAAAGGAAAACTTAACTAATACTCGTAAACGTCTGTGAACATGATTCAAGTTCTGACTTAGCAGTAACAACGAATACACTGCACAATGCGTTATGTATAATACTAAATTTCTTTAAAAACTTGCGTTTGCGTATCGCAATTGTCCGCT
>Ga0126335_1003157_pt1 | contig 10156 bp, 9 predicted proteins | sample OlaspJWI45metaG_FD_108409 | JGI IMG/M metagenome (GOLD analysis project Ga0126335, IMG submission 108409) | Marine gutless worms symbiont microbial communities from Oahu, Hawaii - Olavius sp. 1 OAHU.JWI-45 metaG | ecosystem: Host-associated > Annelida > Digestive system > Unclassified | place... | reverse complement strand
TGCCACGTTTCAGCGAGGCACAAGACGTCGATTGAATGGTCACTTAGCAGCTCACGTACATCGTCAGCCTTGTGAAGTAGAGACCGGATGTTGAGAAAGCCAAATCCAGTGGATCCAGCAGAGGACCGGTCAGCTGGCAGTTATTGTTGTTGTTGCATGGTCGCCGCAGGGATTCCATGACGTCGTATTCGTCGCCGTTGCGCGCGTGGCCGCCAGAGTCTGAATCTAAAAATAGCCTTTCTCGCAGCTCAGCTCTGCACGGTGTGACGTCATAGCGTTGCAGTGCGAGGAGTTCCCCGGCCGTGTACGAAATCATACTGAGACAAAGTCCAGCGACGCCCGCCACAGAAACGATGCACAAATCAGGTATTGCGTCAAATGTTACAGAAGGTGTGACAGCCCTGACACTGGACGACATTGCTGACAGTTCGGACGAACGGCATTGTACAGAAACCAATCGATATCAGTCGGTAAAACTCGAGAAAAACGCCGAAATAATGAAAAGTAAACACCGTGTAACACACACCCGAGGCAGTGTTGGAAGTAGGCATTTACAGACAGACAGAAGCATAATTCTGTGATTGTTCTCTACAGGTAGCTGGTACTGGCAGGCCACGTGATGCTGAAACATACATTAGCATGCTGGCAGCAAGCAGTGAAACAGACTTCCTGAGACATATTGACACTGTTGCTGAATCACTGATAATGAGACTGTGTACGATTGACAATGATAGCAAACGAAGATTCACTCAGCTGCGAAGTCGGTCAGTTCCGGCATTTCTGTGTGTAGTCACACTTTACAGTTTACAGTTAGGCCTGCCAAGCTCTAAGAAGACTGTTCATAATGCTTGCATAGATTTTGAAAATAGGTCATGTAATGTGTATTTAAAGTCTTGCATATGCATAGTGTAAATAATAATTTTGTTTTTAATGCTTTCTCTTCAATCTTTAGTTGTCTCAAAAGGACGAATCAGAGGCATGCCAGTTAACTGGTTAATTAATTGTATTTACCTTGTGATTTGCTGTTAGCATTTATTCAATATTCTTCAAGTACTTATTGCTGTGTTATTGTCCTATTTTGAACGAGACCTGCGGTTTGCGTCATCCACTTATGTTTAATTTTCTGTTGCAGAAATCTATTGGCTAATCTTGAGTTGATGAGTAGACACTGGCCCATCTCGCTGGAGTCGTCATGGAATGCTGCTGCACCATTGATAACTGACATTAGAACTGAACTTGGCAAAATCTCACCTCCAACACAGTTCACTGTCGGCAGCAGGCCATCGCCACTCTTAGCGTTCATTCATCGTGAGGCCGAACTGCTCTCTCGACACGTTGAAATTACTTCGACTTTGATTGACAATCTTGAGCAGGTTCTTATTGGCCAGTCAGCAGCAACTCCTGATGCTTGCGATCTGCTGAAAGCCATTGCCAGTCAGAGAATGCCACAACTTTGCATCAAGAGTACTTCCCGATCACAGCAAGATCTGAACGGATGGATCAGAGATCTGCAGCAGAGGCTGACCAAATTACCATCAGGAAGTGAAGACAGTTATGTGTTTGAGATGGGTGTTTTCTGTCATCCAGAAGGCTTTCTGGATGCTGCTCTCCGTCATTTAGCACGACAACAGTTCAAGAGTCTCCATTCTGTACATTTCGCCACTTACGATGCAGTACGTAGCTTTATGCTTTCTGTGTTCAAACTTCACAAGGATTTAAAATTAATAGCATTTTTGGTACCTTATCATTGGTGTACTGCATCCAGTGTTGCTAATGTTGGGGGAGTGCAGTTTGTCACACAAAGATAGTGTGACGTAATTTATGATGCTGAGCTTACATGGATGCAGAACATTAAAGCTATTGGCTCATCAGTAGTGATAATAATTTGCATATTTCAATAAAAAAATTTGCATATGCTGCATATTTATCCAACTCAGTTGTTTAATTTTGCTCTACAGCTGCACTGGAAATAGCCAGCCTTGGCATATTTGAGATGTCAACGTGAATGACTGGAATCTGGAATAATGAAATTCACAAGCAGTTAAATCACAGATTCCTGTTAATCTACCAGTAGTGAATAAGAAAATAAATCCTATAGTATATAGATCATAATATGGTTGGGGTGGTTTTTATTTTGTTCCATAGGTCGTTCACAAGAGTCAAATCACAGTTAATCAACAGTTCTAGAACCATACCATAACAGATTAGTATTTCAAAGGTCTGCATATAGATGACATAGGTCTTCTTACTTTTTTTAATCAGTTTGTGTTTGTTGTTTTATACTATATATACAATTAATTGCATTTGCTACTTTATGTGTGATAAACTAGTGGATGATGACAGTGACATGTTGATGATAGGCTGCAGATGGAAGGGCCGAGACAGCGGCTGGAGATAGCAACATCGTGGATAGTTCACGCAGTGGTGGAATCAGTATCAGCGGGTTACTGCTGCACAATGCTGTGTTGAACAACGGTCGTATAGTGCAGCCTGTCAGCGAGTACTCCTCCTGCAAGACCACACCGATGCCACCCATCATGCTGCAGCTAACCGACTCAAGCAAACGACCATCAACGTCGATGAAAAACCAGAACCAAGGGCACCTGTTTTATCGCTGTCCTGTACGCATACATGATGGTGACACCATTGGAGAGATAGGGCAGCCATGTGAAGACAGTGCTGCATGTTGCTGCAGCAATGTCTTTCTGTCATTCAGTGAGTTGCAGTAGTCCATGCGCCGAGTTACAGTTCACTGCTGATCTGCTAAAATGATTTGTGTAATTTTCTGGTAATTACAGTATAAGATAGCATTACTGCCATGTCTGTTTGTTTGTCTTTATTAATCAGTAATTTTTAATTTCTGTATGCATGTTTCACTTATTTTAAATTACTTGCTATTTTTGCTGTATGTTGTGTATTGTAACGCATTTAAATATGTTGCGACTTTCCCCATGTTACAGTGCCTATACAGTGGTTGTTAACACTATTAAGTAGTACTATTAATTCACAGTATTAATTTATTGAAATGTTGTGCGTTAATACTGCGATTGCCTGCAGTTGTTCTGGTTAGTAAATGTCTGTTATTTGTGAAGTTAAAACTGTTACCAGAGCAGACTGACGGCTATCTACAAGGTATCAACTGTGGATTTTGACAACGAATAATTTCTTTGCTCTTCCGAAAGTGTCATGTTCTCATGCAGCATGTTCAGGCTGAGCTCCATAGGAAGGCTCTGAGGGGCCTGGTTCAACAGTAACTTGGGGGCCTTCAGTTGCATAAGTTTACTGCAAACTGCAAACATGGTTAACATACAACACAGTATTATTCATAGTTCACCATGAATTATACATATATAAGTATATTGGCCCACTGAAATATGTGAACCTTAATTTCTTTAATCTTCATAACTAGAAGATCTTAACTTTGTGCACCTTTCTCTGCACAAACATTTCAAGAACTTTACGCTTGTCAATCTTAGAAAATCTGTTTCATTCAATACTCATAATTCCTAAGTCAGACAGCCTATCGTGAGACATAGCTGCTTGCAAATATGTCCTCAGCAGTTTGAGCTTTGAGAAGCTGGGTACATTGCTTGCCACTATCATGGGAAGAGTCAAAAACTGGCTTGTCATGGAGAATGTTCACTTGGCACAAGATCTGTGGACTGGCGAGCTGCTTCACGCTCTGCAGGTATGATGATGCTTTTTGTAGATATGTAGTGAAAGCTGCTCTTAGTCTAACTTTGTACTATGATTTCACATGTATGCCAGTTGTGTTTTCTTTTGAAATCAAAGATTATTCTAATGGTTTGTATTTTATTACAACTGGAACCCCGATTGCTTTTTAACATCAGATGGAATGACTTATTGATTTTTTTGTGTATTTGAGTTTTGTTAGATGCGTCATATCATTCTGCCAAAACGAACGAAGCATATTAATGAATAGTGTAGCTCCCTCATCATTAAACACGATAATATTATTGCAGGTGGAGTTGTTACCGTTTTTAGACTACTCTTTGCTGGATCGTTTGATGACTCTGAAGCCAGCAGTTCATGTTAGTTATCTTTTCGCCATGATGTGCCATTCAGCTATAGTACGTATTTCGTATCTATTGCAGAACGTTATGAGTTTGCGTGACAGTGCTGTACGTGCAGAGTTTCGTCTGTGGATCACCATGCAGATGGACCAAAGCGTTAGTCTTCCAGGTCAGTTCTGATTGGTGTATCGTGTATGCTGTGACCACGTCAGGAAAACAGACATTTCCAGACTCATGATGACATTCAATGTCTTGAGGACCTTTGGCTTTCTGGGTGAAGGAGTCGACACAGGCTGTAAACGCCAGCAGCTGTCGATACAAATTGGATGAAACGTTGCTGCTGTATGTCTTTGCCAGTTTTGTAACTTTGTCTTGCAAGTCACAATCAGACAGTGTCATTAGCTGCTCCGGAAACAAAAATGAAAAGGAGTCCAGTTATGTTCGGTGGAGATTCGAAGCCCGTTTATAAGTGCATAATGCACTGCTCCTATGGCCTGGCCATTAACTGACAGCAACTGAACGTGAGCAAAATAAGTAAGATGCAAAGGCGTGTGTGTATAATCAGCTACAAAATGTTTTCATCAGTACAGAACGCCTGACTGACACGTGCTGATACAATTATACAATACATATAGACAACAATCGGTAATCAGTCTATAAATTAAACAACAGAAAATGTTTCATAAATTGTAATACACAACACATGTGCAACAACCCCATGTAGCTTACCATATGGCAAGGACTAGTGGCACCTGAAGAAACACGTTCTATGCACGGAGGTTCATACATGTAAAACTAAGAAATACACACCTCCTTGAAGATCAAACTAAAGTTTGGTTCAAACCAACCATGTTCACGGGCCATGTTGAAGAAAAGCACTGTCGTGCAATCGTTTTTTCAACATGGCCATTTTGTAATGATGCTTCCAATATCTTTTTTTGATTTTTTGTATAAGATACTGATGCATAATAATGGATTGGAAATGCTTGTTAAAACAACAAACCCCGTAGTTAGACTTGCACCAGCTTCAGTGTCGTGTTTAAATATAATTGATAATCACCGGACACATCACTGATTACATGTGTGGCCTACGTGACCTCAGACATGTCCGCCGTTACGGCGCACAATGAGGTTAGGCCGATATGTGTGTCAGAGCACATGCAGTCACTCAGGCTAACAAGCCCGTAGGCCAACACGGCCCGTGTGAACACGGGTGGTGTGAACTGAGTACAAGTGTGTTCACGGGCCGTGAACATGGGTCATCTGAACCGACTGTAAGGAGCAATTTGTATTTGCTCGAATTTGCTGCTGCTACTGTAGAAATGTCTGTGGTGGGGCTCAATAACAGAACACATTTCTTGATATATTTGTCCGCATCAACAAGCCGTCGGTACTTCCCAGGCCACATGCGCCTACTGGGCGGTGCAGATCTCCATTTACATAGCCAGCAGCCAGACACCAGCTTATGCTGCAAGACCACGGACATGGGGCTAGTGCATCACATGGTGTGTCTGTTTACTTCCCAGCCAAAGCTGGTACTCATTTTACCAACTCCAGAGGGATGGAAGGCTGAGTCGACCTAGTATTTGAGCAAAAAGGGTCTTATGACAGGGCAATAAGTCGGGTAACCTTTTGACAAAACGCCCAGCACTGTTTCATTCTTATTCACAGATTCACTCGCTGATACATGTCAGCATTACAAGTAGGCAAGAAAAAGCGCACTGCTTGTGCCAAATCATAGGAAATTCAGTTCAAATTATAACACAGATCATTACTTTACCCTGATGTTCTGCTACAAGCGAAGATCTCTGCTGAGTCAAACAGCATTATTATAACAGATCCACAAGAATATGCAAAAGGAACAGCCCTAGGCCACAGAATCAGACCAATCGACAGCTCAGTGCAACCCACATAAGTTCCCATGAACTAGACCCAAGAAATTTTCTGGAAACACAACTGAGCACATACTGTATACTAAAATTGTATCATATGTCTCAAGAAGCTCACAGGTCAGCTGGTTGGGGGGCAACACTACATCTCAGGTGCGTACCCCTCCAGTATACCCTGTCGATGGGCCTCGACAGAATGTCACAAGGTAGAAACACGATACAGATCAAAACTGTGCTAAGCTGCTGTGACTGATGTAAGTGTAATGCCAAAAAATTTGATGTTCAAGATTATCAAATCACGTAAATACTAGCAATATGGCTGGCGGTGCACAGCAAATACCAAACAATTGCTAGTTGTTACTACTGAAGATCCTTTGTCAGGCTGAGTATCTGTTTACAGTTGATGTCTGTTGCCCTGTCATGCATCCAGTGCATTCTCGTGTCATCTTAAACAACAGGCACGGACTCTAATTTGACTCTACAGTACTAGTTACTAGTTAGCACTACACGACATCACCATTTCACAGCCGAGTCTAACAAACCTACACCGTAAACACGACACAATCACACTATATGATGAGCACACCGACATGTTAATCTGATACGTTCAATCTCAAATACATGACAATAAACACGCCACGATCAGATCCAAAAGTTAAGGGACACGAGCCACACAGACTTGAGGTGCTCAAAAATTGCCACTATGTGTTTCCCAAATTCTCCAGGAAACCCCCGTACTTCAGCACAAAACTCGCTCACTGCAAAGAACATACAGGATCACAGCTCCATCTGACGTCAAGCAAACCTGAATACTAACCGTCATAATACGAAACAAATCACGCCACTGGCACAAGCGGCTCATGGAAGCATATCATAATAGTCAAACAGTTACTAGTTACTGTACATGAGCTGCAAAAGAACGATACTCGTAACACATCAACAAACAAACCGGATATCTAATTCACCCATCTATAGCACTCAAGGCTATGTGCAGCACGGGCATAGCCATTAGTTACACATGGGGCAGTACAGGGATAGGAAGGATAACCAGTTTCCACGCTGAGCAAATTACATGACTTTTCCAACCCATTATTTGCAACTAGGCACTAACGAGAAACTACCAAACCATCCACTCACCTTCCTTGACTTAGTCCATTCTCCAACTATTCCTTGATTACCCGGTATTTCCTTGAACTCTTCAAATTCATACAGAAATATTTTCCAAAGGACTGGGAATATAGGCTGCCAGGCCCCCTGTGCAGTTTCTATATAAGATATGTGCAATTAACAACAACAACTACACACGACACCAAATATAAGTGACAAGTGACAGTCACAGACTGGCGACAACTTTCTGCCATGCAGTGTGCAATGTTCGAGAGATAGAAATGTGCTGCAGTCTTGACAATGTTACTAGTACAGCTGAGTCGACAGCAATCAGTAATCACTGGAATGCAATATGACAAACAAACAAAGTTAGTGATATACACTACAGGAACTGTATGCTGTGCCTTGCAGACTTGCTCGCGACATGCCCAGTACAGCAGTCTGTCAGCACCACTAACAGTCCACTGTCAGCCAACACTTAACTAACAATGTAACAACAATTTCACACTTTTCACCACAATCACTCTTGCTGCCATTATTATCGGCTCTGAATTACTATTATTATAACATTTGCACAGTGAACAGCTGCATAGTGCATTCAACAAACACAAATTAGTTCAGACGCATACACGACTTGACTGCAAATGCAAACAAAGTAACATAAAAACAGCAGGCTAAAACAGCAGAAAGAAATAAAATGTGCCTTGATACTTTGAAAGTTGAAACATCAACCAGGGATTTCTGCATGTATTTATTTTAAGTCTATAATTCAATAATGAATCTTGATATAATACGAACAGCAGACAAAATGCGTTGTCATATGGCAAACAACAATATGATAAAGTACCACAACTTGCAAGCAACTTTTAAACGTGGGTTTGCAAGGAAAAATCGACGGGAGGAGAAAACGGGGTAAACTGAGACGGAGATGGACAGACGATGGCAAGGACCGGTCAAACAGAACAAACAGTGGAGTGTTGGTGGTCTCCGACCCTCAGCAATGAGGATGGAAACAAGCTATCCACTTTGAAGTGGCATTGTAATCTACAGATTGAGGCTCGGCGTCTGGTGGATGACACTAGATAAACAATCCAGCTTTTGTCAGTCAACTGTGTGCTTCGTCTCAATAAGACTAAAGAGTAATCTGATTGACAGCATGTGACAGAATTCTGGCATTACTCTTCATCACATGACAATATAACCGATATACAAGTGAAACGGATTTCCACATTGTCGCCCTTTGAACCCCTTGAAAGCAAACACTCTTTGGTCAAAAGCCAAAATATTAAGTCTGCAAAGAAGAGAGATCAAGCTGGAATGATAAAAATGAGAATAATAACACGATGAATAGACTGAACAGCAGAGCTAATGCTGTTGCCAGTTTTCATCAATTTAACAGGACAAAGAAACATCATTCAACAATCAGAAAATAACGTTATTTCTGACATACTTCCATTCATTTATGTCAGGTCTTATAAACGAACATCATAAGTACGTCTGTCAACAGTACAAGTATGCAGAAAACAGGAAAACAAAAAAACCTGAAAAAACCGATGACTGTTCAAGTCACAGTGACTTGACTGTTCCTATACACATCTTCACCATTCCCATGGTGATTCAAAACAAACAGCAGTCCTGCAGATGCACTCAAATGCAATCTATGTCCACAAAAACTGAAAAATACACAACAGATGTCATCAATTTTACGACAGAGGATGGACATTTTCTCATGACCATGCTGATAGACAAATGCTTGCATACAACAGATCATGAAATAAAATGATCGAGAAAAGAATGCGATAATAAAGCTGTCAGTCAGCAGATTCTGCATATCAGATCCGTGCTAAACAGAAAAATGAATTTATAACAAAAGTACAAATGATAACGAAATAAGGAGAAACTGTTGTTTCTATATTTTATTAAAACTCCTTGAAGCATACAACGTTGAAAATAGTTTGGTCAATGTCATATAACAGCTGATCATCGAGTAAAGTTGACTCTGATGGATTTTTGACACAACCAGATGCCAAATGTCAAAATAACACTTTTTTGGAGAATGTAGTTGGGAGAGCTGAAGACAATGGACATGGAAGTAATGTACTGCCACATCAGCAAGTCACGAAAAAGGTTTAAGGTAAATCAGTGTTGTCACTGAAACGAAAAGAAACTGTTAAATAAAAAAAACTCCACTGCACACTGACTTAGAACTGCACAACAACATAACACAACATACATACATAACCTGAGATAAAGCTGTTGTCACGACTACTCAAACTGCCTGCTAGGCAATGCACACGACGACGGCAAATCAGCACGATATGCTCAATACAATTACAATATGTGCATTATTATGGTGCAAAATGAAACGTCATTACAGCATATTAGATATTTCACTGTTGTAATACTTCAGCACTCACCGTCACATCATTACAGTACTAAACCACAGTATTCAGATCGGTTTCAAGTGCAAGAAATTGAAGAAAATGACTAAAAATGCAAGACCAATGATGCCTTGCCTAAGAGCTGCAGAATAAAATTACCAGCTGCAATTATAGACACCACAACAACAAAGGAAAAACATACAATTAGCAGAAATTTCTGCGAATAATTGAATTACTGAGCATAAGAATTCCGAGTCGGCCGAGCAACTTGTACAGTGGCTGTCCAATATTTTACATGTATGGGAATTTCTTGACACAGTCATTTCCGAGATCAGCAACATAGACGCAGCCAGCAGAGTCCACGTCAATGCCGCTAGGTCGGCGCAGTCGATCATCATGGCTGTCCACGTCAAACATCCAATGTCCTTCAGAGTCAAACACCTGTACTATGCACCGGCCTTTCTCAGTTCTTGTGGCCAGGTAACGCCCGACGTTGTCCATACAAACGCCGCTGTATATACCACGGGTCGTTACAGCGCCACTGCTACCACCAGCACCTATGTTGTACAGGTGTTGACCATCGGCAGAGAACACCTGGACAACATCGACCAGACAGCCATCTCAACTCAACTCAGTGTAGCCGATTAGCAACAACAACAACAACCGTTTAAAGGCCTTTGTTCCGGGACAACCCGGGTAGGCCGTTACCAGAAGAAACACTCTGCCTTCTGCCATAGCATAGGGC
>Ga0126335_1003156_pt1 | contig 10157 bp, 5 predicted proteins | sample OlaspJWI45metaG_FD_108409 | JGI IMG/M metagenome (GOLD analysis project Ga0126335, IMG submission 108409) | Marine gutless worms symbiont microbial communities from Oahu, Hawaii - Olavius sp. 1 OAHU.JWI-45 metaG | ecosystem: Host-associated > Annelida > Digestive system > Unclassified | place... | reverse complement strand
TGGTAACGGCACAGCTGACACTTGCTGGAATTATTGACATTATTAAACATAGCATAGCAAAAGAGAGCTGCAGCGGCCTAATGAATGCTTTGATTTGCTGGTTTATTGCATTGTATTACCATTTAATGGCATCCCAGTTGTATGGCATTAGACAGGAGTTTGTTGGTTTGCTTTACATTCACACCCATGGTATAGCAGCCGTGGCAATTTGTTCACATTTCTGTGTTTTTGTCATCAGTTAGTATAATTTGTTACTGATTTATGGTGCTATGGAAGAGATGTGGTGATTGCAGTCTACCATCCATAGCAGTAGGCATAAACTCACTGCCGGCTTCACTCCAGGCTATGAAACAGTGATGAGCACCATTCCTGTATGGTACAGAGCTGAGAGTCGGCAATGCGGACTCGGTTTCACTTACCTCATTGCAGCAAACGTGTAGTTGGGTCACCACTGTTGTAAATACAGAGAAGTGTATACAATAGAATGTAAACTTTGTCTGTTTCTACATCAGTGTTTAGCTTAAGACTAATTAAGAGGCTGACACTAAATGCCAATGATAGCAATTTTCTTAAAATACTGATTCATAATAGAAAAAAATTATATCAGCAGCATTGGTAATTTCGTTAAAAAATACTGCTGAGTATTTAAATATTGTAAGATATAGTACTACTGCTATTGATATTTTGTTTCTCTTTAAATGCCGAAGACTTAATATGGCAAAACACAATGGACATACTCGTAATATTACTGTCATGTCAGAATATACTGTTTTGTTCGTAATGTAAATAGGATGATGTTTCTTGTCTCAGTGGATAATCAGACAGATGTCTGGTTGTATACTCACTGTCACTGTCGCTGTGTTTGACATTGTAGTTCAACATTGACAGAAACTGAGAAAGGTTTTCCACCTGTTATCGAGCACTTGGGAGTACCACATATTGTAATGGCTGAGAAAGGTTGTAACTTAAAATTGTGCTCAGATGTTTGATTTTATTGTATTGATTTTATTATCTTGTGGTTTTCAGTCATGTTGAAAGTGTTAATATCAGACTATGTAGCTGAACTGCAGTTATTGGTTCACCTGATTAATTGGGGCTGTTAATCTGGTTAATTCTGCACAGACTTGCTTTGGAAATGAAACACATTTGTTGGTTTGGTTTCCATGAAGTATTCTAAAAGTATTTTTATTTACCTATGCAAAATGCAAAAGTGCCATGTGGAAATGATCGTTTTAGGCTTGACACCAATTTCCTCGGCACAGGTGTACCATGATCTTTATCAGAAGATACCATACCTGCGTGAACGTGTGACAGAGTTGGCACCGCTGATGGATGAACTTGATCCATACGAACCAGTAAACTTTAAACTTCACTATTTACGCATTTGCTAATTAATTATCAATTTCAAATTGATTTCAGTAATGTGACCGCCTTAGCAAAATAAGCTATACTTCATATGGCATTTCATTTTATGTACTGTAGGTGTCACCTTTGTTTTGTTATTGTGTTACTTAGGATGAATGCAACTTGGTAATTTGTTTGTCTGTATGTCATATTATAACATGTATTATATATTTGTCTTCGTACAAAAATTGACACAAGACATTTCTGTTCATGTGGTTAGCACGTAGCACATTAGACTTTTATTTTAATTGGCTATGTAAGTTTTATTTTTTCCTTACTTACTTACAACAAATTGCAATTTAATAGGGGTAAGTGGGTACCTGGCGCATTACTTGTACCTGGCCAGGTATTGCACTACCTGGCATTTCCCAGACCCGGCCGGATATTTCTTTAAAATGTGACTGGGTACGGGTAATTTTATATAAGATTTTCTGTGTTATCAAATATGTATGCTAACTCAGTGACAGTTGCACAGTGAGACTTTGACTCTCGTCTGACCATCTTTGATGTGTGACACTGGCTCCAGGCTTGACGGTAACTGAATGTTCTCAATCGGTCGTGACTGATAATTGCCGATAATTGCTGCTTTGCGCAAGGGGAGCTGGGCATTTATACCGGACGGTTTGTTTGCTCGTCTGGCATATAGCTGCCATAGATGGACTGATTAAGCGATCATGCAATGTGGACAGTTGCTTCTCTCACTTCATCGGCTACCCTACATTATCCTATGTGTACATTTCATTTCCCACTGTATAAATACTTTCCAATAGTCGTTTTCAGCTGTTAGTTTCGTTGCTCAATTACTATTGCATTCTAAAAAATTAGAAAATAAAAAGCAACAAAAACGACTTAATAAAATAAATAACAAATGATTAAAATAAAAGGCATACTAAGGAACTAATAAATAAATGGTCAAAACGTGATAGGGGACAATTAGACAGTTAGGGGCCATAGAGAAAGTGTATAGTACATACAGAGGAGTTTGGATGGCAGAACTACCCACACCCCTACCTGTACCTGATGTCTTCACATTTCGCTGAATCCCATTTCACCAAAAACTCATGTTGGATGACTTGACTAAATAATTACTTGACTGATGCCTTGTCACTCTCAGTGGAGCATTAAAGGCCTATTTGTCTCATAACCATATGGATTGAATAACCATACCAGTGTTAAATTAAGTAATTTCAGTGATTTTCTTAATTTCATATAACTGTTCTGCTTACTGGTTATGAATTACTCACGGTTTACCAGCCTAGTTATTCATGTTTGTTGCTACACTGACGATGTATATTGCCTGTAATAGAAAATGACAACTGAACTGCAATGTTCGTCACAAAGTACCATGTTAATCAACGACAGTTTGCAGAAAGTAAAAAATAAGTCATAGAACATCAAACAGTGCTAATGCTGACTATTGTACTATATGAAAACCGTTCTAGTTCAAAGCCATAATCACAGTAAGTCAAATAACACTGCATTTTGATCACCAGAACAGCACAAAAAATATTCCGTAGCAACTTAGACATATTGGTTGCAAAACTTGAATCCTGTGATGTTGACGCATATGGAGCCCAATGGACATGACTTACTTGAGACTTAAAGTGCTATCTTGAAGCAGGGGCGTAACCAGACCTCCATTCAAAAGGAGGCAACCCTTCCCTCTCCCCTCCCATTCCCATCCCGTTCCCGTCCCCTTCCGTCCCTTTCTCCTCTCATTACCTCCCCTCCCCTTAGAAGTAGGCCCCCTTAAATCCAGCTAGGGTGTCTGGGGAGCACTCAAAGTACTGTAAGCTCCCCCAATGGGCTCTGGGGCGGAGCCCCAGTAAAAATCGAATTGCGTGAATCATATCTTTAAAATATGACATCCGGTGGCAGCAATTTTAATGATTTTCCTGAGAATCGACTTACCAAAGCTTGTGCAGTTTAAACAGTATTGAGGCAGATTGCGTGCTCCTTTGCTCAAAACAAGATTTATATATATTTTATATTATATGAGGTAGCTATTCGATTTCCAGCGAAGTAGGCCTAAATGGAAGTGTAAAAAATCACAGCTTGCATCGCCAGTGTTAGAAATGCAATAATACGTTCAGGTTGTAGGAACTTCTGTAATTTTTTTTAGATCAACATAGCAAAATCAAGTCATCAAGAGGAGGCAGTTGCCTCCTCTTGCCTCAATGTAGTTACGCCTATGTCTTGAAGTATAATTGCATCCTGTAGTTGAAGCATGCGCCGGCTCTCAGAGAAACTCGGCTAGAAAAAACTACAAGTGTGAAATAAACATTTTCTGCATCAGAAGAGTGGATGAGGTAACTGAAGGCTTGGGGATGTGATTCATTATATTACAAAATCATGAAATTTTTACGTTTGCTGTTTCCCAGCGATGGCTTATATATGTATAGTATAACTGAGGGCAGTCGTTTTCGTTGATTTTATTATGAATATTTTAAACCACTTCGTTTCGTGTGTGCGCTTTAAACTGATGGAAAGAAAAGCTGAAACTATAACAGGCTCATGCATGGTTAAGCGATGTATTTTTATGCTTTTAGGGCCTATTTGCACCAGTCACTAGTGAACGGCTTCGCAACAAGCAAGTTTATTACATGGGTTTATGGCGAAATGGGATTTGGTGAAACGGGATTCGGCAAAATGGGGCATAACCCCATACCCGGCTGGGTAGTAACTGCTGGGTACCTGTACCTGGTACCTGGCAAAATTCCCTACTCGGTGCACCCCTACAATTTTACCCAACTTAACACCAAATTGTTTTAACAACAACAGCATCTAAAAGAGCATTAGATGAGAAATATTTGAAAGTAACACAGTTGTTGCTGTTATTCAGGAACTTGAGACATTGGAAGTTGTTGGCAATGTCAAGCAATGTGACGTTAAATCTTTTGAGGACTGTGAACAGAATGCCAGTAACTCCATACTGCAGCCATGCCCTGCAGACAGCGTGTAAGATGTTGAATTACTTCGGTTGTTTGAACTACACCATGATCAGAAAAACGTCCACGTTTTTATTGTTTTTACAAAAAAAAAGACTGATTTCCATAAAATTTGGCACGCAGTATACTGAAGAAATTTGCAACACAACAGTTATTATGTCAACTTTACTTGCATAATGTTGCTACACTACCTTGGGAAAAATTAATTTGTGGTTTTAGCCAATTCTAGGCAATTTGCTCTGTCAATAGAGCTGTGAAATCGACTTCGAAATTTGAAAATAAAATATGACCAATGAAAGATGTTTACTGTTGCATATTTTTGTGACATTATACTGATGCAAGAGACGCTGTCACCCACTTGTGCCATTGCCATCTTAATTGACACTGGCGTCTTCCAGTAAGACAGTGTGCTGTCAGATAATTGAGCTACTGCAGTGTGAAGCTCCTAAGTTCGTTGGTCTTGAGTTGTGACCTCCAGTTAGCTCTGATCATAGTCCTGTTAAAGACTAAATATGGAGCATAAGTGTGAGAATCATGTATAGCAGATGTCAGTTCAAGACATGAATGACTTGAGAAGGTGCTTGATAATAATAATAATAATAATAACGGTGTATTTCCTTTTGCAGTGCGAATGCTGGATTGCACACATAAGCACTGTGGATGATGCTATTGACTGAATGGCTTAAGAGACTTCAGGCCTGTGTGTGTGAAAGAGGAAGCTATTGTGAACACAACTGTAATATTTAGGCCTTGGTGGACAATATATACGATTGTGTGGAAAAACTGGGTATTTTTTATTTGTGCATCAGTAGTGTGTAACTTTTGTTGTTAAAGTTACTATTATGCAGTTCATATTTTTCCCAAGGTACGGTGAGGTGGACAATGAATAATTATTATGTTACAAATTTTTTCAGTTCACCGTGTGCCAAATATTGTAGAAATCGGCCAGTGTGTGTTGAAACTACAGTAGAACAAAAACTGTGGATGTTTTTTATTGGATAACAGTGTACATACAAACAGTAGCTAGGTATTTATTCGTTAACACAGACATTTAGAATTTTATCATTTTTACTATAAATGTGGGTGGCTTGGTGGTTAATAGTAATGATGTCAAACCATGTCAGTACCATGAAAAGTGAGTATATTGCCTGGGTATTTGATGCTTGATCAGCCACAGCAGTGGTTTCAGGACCATTGGGGCGACCTTAGACTAACGAGGATTTGTTTGATTGGGGGTGAAACCCTATTCATGCCCCCATCTGCCCAAGCTAATATCAGCTACCTGTCTGTATCTTAATAGGCAGAATTAATAGAACATTTTTGGTGATATTTCTTTAATTATACCAAATAATTGAATTTGTATATTGCTTTATAATTTTGAATTTTGTGTGTAGTGGAGCACAAAGGTTTACTACTGTTTATTAAGTGTTGCTAGATTTGACCTAAAGTGTCATGTTTGGAGATTCTTTTACCTTTCATACAAGATTTTGTGTGTGGCTTCCGTACAGGCCTTTTGAAGGTGATTTTGAGCAGGATTGTGGCCCTGTGATACGGTTTGGAGGCATCACAGGGAGGTGGACAAGCAGTCTTCATTCCAACAAGAACTTTGTCGGCATTGAAGCTCGAGTTAACTTTGAAACATACGCTGGTGAACGCACGGTGTCATTACTGGAAATTGGAAATGGTGGAACAACTGCTCTCTACTATAACTGGAAGGTTTTCACAATCTGAATTTCTCAACCTCAATATATTATAACTTTGTTTCTTTATTGTATCTTGCATATACCTGTATAATGATTATAATGATTACATGTATTGCAGTACTCCCTTTGAATGCTTAGTGCCACCTAGAGTTAAAAGTTAGTTCGCAACTTTGCATGAGTTTCAGAAATGTCATAGCTGACTGTGGTAGTCATCATTTGCTCTAAGGAAAATGGACGTACAAACAGTATCTAGTGTCAACTGTCATTGTGCAACTTGAGTTCTTAGGATCAATTGCTACTTCATGTCGTCTTCATAATATACATACAACAAAACAAATGATGCAGCATGTTTTTTGTGAAGATAGGAATATAATTTCCCTCAGTTATATCAAACCTGGTTAATATTTCTGCTTTTTGCCATTATTTTTCAGCATTCAGATTCCTCTACAGAATGTTGTGTAACTATTGTAGAAAGTCATGAAGGAAAAGCCATTTGGAATGCCGAACAGTAGACTTCAAAGATTCTACTTCAATCAAAGCAATGGTATGTTACACTATTCAGTTACAGATCGATTTGTTTTAATGAATTTTAGTTTTGCACCATATTACAGAATTTGGCATCTTTTGTCTATAACCTATAAACTTCACTTTAATAATAATAATAATAGTCCGACTATTTCTAATGCGCCGTAACACGACCTGAAGGTTGAAGAAAATGTACATGTCATTGTTATTAATATTTTTCCATAAACAGACATTTTAATGTGTGCTGTTGAAGCCTGTTGGCTTCATTTGATGGCTATTGTTGTATTGGTACTTGTTGTATTTAGGTGTCCTTCTGCCAGGAGATGTTGTTAAGTTTCCTTTCATCTTCAAATCTCCGAATGCAGGAATATTCTCTGAGCAGTGGGAATTCCAAACTCATCCAGTAGTGTGTGGTGGAGCTAAATTACTCGTGATATTACGCGGTGTCGCACTAAAACAGGATAAATATGAAGAACAGCGAGCTGAACTTGAGGTTTTATCATTTGTGTTAATTGCATGTTTTGCTTTATGAGTCTATGCCATGACAGACTGTGGTTTTTGTCTTTTTGCAGCCATGGTCAGATAATGTGGCTACTTTTTTCAATAATCATTTAAAGAGTATTTTGTATTGTGTCATTATATGATGGAATGATACATTTAGTTATTAGGTGTTTTGATGACAGGTGCAGTAGTTAAAATAATACTAATATTGTCTTGGTATAATTATTTTACCAATAATGTACATATAATTTTGTTTTTATGATGCTGATTCTGCATATATTTATGACATTGTTATTGTTTTAATAACAAAAATGTAAAATACTTTCCAAAATTTTTACTTTTGTGTCAAATGTTGAAAAAATCTGTGATTAACTGAAAAAAGTTTTAGACCCGTTTACATAAAGCAGTCTGCTATTTTTATGAATATTTAACAGGAATCAGAAACTGAAATAGTAAGTAAGCAAAATGCAATAAAATGTGAGCATGTAAAATCAATGCATTTTGTTTGCATTTTTCTCCAGATTTGTAGTAAATGTGAACTTTCGACTTCCCTAGGTAGTGCAGCAACATACTTAAGGTGTGGTCAGAAATATTGTACAGAACTTTGTAGCAAATTTCTCACTCTTTCCAAAATCAGTTAAGGTTTGACAAAGTTAGAGCCACTTACAAAGTGGAAAGTTTTTTGGGGGACACAGTGTAGATAGGGCATCCAGCCAGAATTGCTTCATTGCTTTAGAAAAGAAATTAATTCATTCATGGGTGGGCCAACTGGGAAACAGCAAACATTAAGAAAAATTATTGTGAACTGCTGTGTGTTAGGATGAGTTGCTAAGGAAGCAGACAAGTCAGATTGTCGACACATTGCTGGATGATTTGCTTGCTGGCATCAGAACACCTAAGCGACCATGCTCTCCACTCACCACTAATGTCAGTGACGAAGAGATTTTCAAGCAAAAAAATCCCCGGGTACATTGTTGCTGGCTTTTGAACACGTTTCATTTATAGCAGGGTTTCTTACTAAGCAGGAAAAGAAGGGGAAACAGAATGAATAAAGTTAATAACCTTTAGTCCATAGCTTTTATTACCGGTATGTTTTGTGTGTTTCACTATGCTTTGACTCACTACTGACATTGCAGAAATTGTTGCAGTATGACAGTTTACTGCTGTTGCACTCATCGTGATTGCTGTATTTTGTTGTGAATGGCAAGCTGCACTTTGTGCATGAGAAGTTTAACGAACTGAATGAATTGTACCGAACTGCTTTGCCAGAAGATCAGAAACTCTTGCCATGGGATTTGTGTGTCACCACTATTAAAGAGGTTGTACTGTTAATGCTTCTGAGTTGTTTTTGTATTACCTTCAGTCTGCAGTTACTAGGCTGTTTTTACAGCAGTCATTTCTATTGCATTTCTAATGTATCTAAATTGTTACTTTTGTGTCAAAATAGTTTTGCTGTTAGCTTGAGCAGTGCTTATTTTTAATGCCAACTTTGTTACAGTGAGTTATCGAAATTAGAAGGTTAATTTGTTATCTGATTTTTTACTATGGCAGTATTAATTTATAGCTCACTCTGACACCTGTCATGTATTCTGTTGATCATGTGAAGTAATGTGATGTGTTACTGTAGACGATATTGTCCGTTGTTGAAGATGAAGATGAGCAAGAAACTCTTCTTGCACAATACAATGACATCATCACTTCAGTATCATTTAAACCTCACTTGCCAGTCTATCTGACTGCATACACTGCTGGGTCAGTTCAGAATCTTTGCGTACTTTGTCACATTTTACTGAACTAATATTTTACATATTTACATTCTCTCCTTCACATCATCTAATTGTACTTTTGTTTTAAAATTATTCTGTAAAACATACAGTGTATAAGTGAATGTAAGGAGGACTGTGTAAAACATTGATTGATAATTGATCAATAAGACCAAGAGTAAGACAAATGTCATAAAGCCATCTCAAGTTGACACATTATCAGTTAACGTAACTTGTTTGACAGAACTGAAGATTAACTATATAAATTTTTCGATGATTTTTATCAGTGTGCATTTAACTTGTTAATTTTCTTAACATTTTTGTAGATACCTGATATTGGCTACAACGATTGACCGGATTGTCGAAAGTGATGACATTCTGCGTGCAGCTGTTGGACTTCCTGATCGAGCTCAGAATACAGGCACTCCATCGTTTCTAGCTGCACGTAGATATGCACTGATGCTTCGCTGCTTTTGCACCACCGCTTGTCATGCCTACTGTCATATCTTGCAGTTATGTTTATTATTTGTGACCTAATTTTGTATTTAATTATGATACAGTAAAGTAGATCATGTACAAATTATGAGTTAAACTAGTGGATAGGTAAGCCAGTTACTTTAATCTCCTCAGTACTTTGTTATAATGTTTCATCAGTGTTTGGCCAATTTCATGACAGTTTAGTATATGGCTTAAAACAAATGTAAGCAGGGCCCTAGTATGAACTCTGCTTATCGCAAGGAGCCTCACAAATGATGGCTAGATGCCCTGTATGCTAACTAGACTGGACTGCCATCAGTACCAATTGGTCTCCTCTTTGTGTAGTCAAGTTAATACAAGATCATATATATCAAGTGAGATGTGATCATTCAGAGTGAGTAGAGCTTCCCAACATAACTGCAGCATCTGAACTTCGAGCTGCATTTGTAACTGATATCAAACCAGTTAGTTGTTCATTCACATGACTGGTAAACCTTATATAAGTATGATCATGTAGCATCAGTATTTAACAGCACTGTGTCTGCACTGTGTCTGTGATGCTGCTGCTGATGTTTGTTGTTTGCTTACAAATTCAGTACCGTGTTTAGTGACCTCAAGGTCATTGGGATGTGCCACGACATATCTTAGACAGAGGTTTACATTGTCCATGTACAACAACAACAACAACAACAACAACAACAACTGTTTAACCACCTTTGTTCCGGGACAACCCGGGTAGGCCGGTACCAGAAGAAACACTCTGCCTTCTGCCTTAGCATAGAGCTGTGCTGCGTTCAGGCTGGGTTTCCCCACCTCCTGTCTTCTGGATTTTTATG
>Ga0126335_1003155_pt1 | contig 10158 bp, 8 predicted proteins | sample OlaspJWI45metaG_FD_108409 | JGI IMG/M metagenome (GOLD analysis project Ga0126335, IMG submission 108409) | Marine gutless worms symbiont microbial communities from Oahu, Hawaii - Olavius sp. 1 OAHU.JWI-45 metaG | ecosystem: Host-associated > Annelida > Digestive system > Unclassified | place... | reverse complement strand
TGGGCGGGCAGACTGGCTAGTGTATATGTATATAGAAGTACGTGTATATGTCTGTGTGTCTGTACGCTCATAACTCGTGAACAGATGAGGCGATTGTCTCCAAATTTTCAGAGTATTTTCAGGGCATCCAGGAGATAAATGAAGGCACAATAGTTGGGGTAGGGGTCTTGGGTAGGGAGCCAGAAAATTGACATTGTACGTATCACACGGCACCCGCTGGCCAGGCGCCAGGTGAGTAGGCCCAGGCCTACCACTGCTGTGGCAACGCTGCAGGCCTGGGCCTAAGACGACCCAACAGTACCGTACGTGCAGCCGCGTGACAGACAAACTGACAGACGCTTCCGCTACGAGATCATCGGTCGCTATAGGCTGTATCTCGTAAAATGGAGCATGCAATCAGACAATCACTGAGAACATTTTTCTTTAGGCAGTGTTAGCGTGTCTAACGCACTGGAGGTGTATACGATTATGCGCTATCTAAATCCACATTTTAGACCTAGACCCTCTCGCTCCTGCTGGGGCACTGGGCGACAAAGCTTTCCCACCGACTCTGACTACTGGTCACTCTGCAAACACCACTCCAGCTGACTCTCATCTCCTGCAATGTCTGTCGCCAGGTCTTACTTGGAAGTCTTCTTCTTTTCTTGCCTCCATCTGGCACGCACGTTTTACATTATACACGCGGGTCGACGGTATGCCTTCGGCTGAAAAGCAACCATGTTGCTGATGCAGGTCGGCTACCGGCGAGTCATGGCAGGAAATTATGATGGCGTGTACCGATCGTCCTTCGGTCTGGTGTGACAAGGCATCTGACGCTGCGGACCAGCATTGCGGTTCCGATGTCGCTTATCTGTTCTTCATTTCTTTCTACACGCTCTGCTCATTTCTCGTGAGTTTGCCTCCCGTGTTTCATCGTCAGACTGTGATTTGTTGTGTAATTCTGATTTTAAGGCCAAATTGATGGACGTTGCCAGAAATTCGAATCGGAGGCCTTGAATACAGTCAGGTAAAATAGAGTGATATATAGGTAGGCTAGTCTACTCACATAAAAGTTATATGTTGTCAAAACTGCCAGAACTGACACCAACAACTGCGAACGGCGTACAAACTTCAAACATTTATTTTAAAAATACGGTCTAGATCGCTGGACCTCTGTTTACGTTTCACTAAAGCAGCCCGCGCCATAACGCTGCGTCTCGACATTTTTTTGCGTTTTCATAACTTGGGACCGCCGTTACGAGGACTAGACTCGCCACGTCTGGAACATGTTTTATCTGCCTATGCATGTGTCAGATAATCAATTTGTTCGTGGCGGTTATAATGGACAACTTCGACTACCTGACGCGCGACTGGTCCATCCTTGGACCACATCACCTGGAAGAGTTTGTGCGACTCTGGTCCGAGTACGACCCAGAGGCCAAGTACGTCTATTACCTGGGGCTGCGCAAACTGTTTGAATTGCTAATAGACTTTTCACCGACTATGATTATCGAATGTATTTAGGTATTTTTCTGCGCCGTTATGTGCCGTAAAGCTGTATGATTTAGCGATATTCGCTGTGGTGAAGCCACGGAGAACCTCAGTTGTTCGTTGTCTGTACGCCCACTCGTGGGATTTGCGTACGTATTTTCACCTATGTTGCACCTGATACTGCACAAGTGTACATAGAAATTTGTAAAGTACAGGAACTGCCAATTTCACAATAACGTAGGGATGTTTAGCAAGATTTTAGAGTTTCCAGGCCATGTATTGGAGCAGTGTCTCACAGAGCTATGATCTTAGAAAACGGCCGCATACTAGACAGATTCCAAACGGCTGTTCATATCTTACTGACTGCAGTTGTATAACGAGGAGAGGATGCTGTTTTCTGACATTTACTGATTGGTGTTTATGTTTTCATTCGGGGAGAATTGCTATTATGTTTAACTCGCCATCATCTTTATTTCACCAATAAAACGGCAAGAAAAGTTGTTCTTGAGTATACGTGTACAATTTGCATGTTTATAATTACGGCTTGCCAGTTACTCTGTTAAACAAAGGTTATTAGGGGGTTAAATATCCGGCTGCTGATGAATATATGTTTGCCTTCTCTCAACACTTCTGATGTGGGTTAGCTTGTCAGCAAGAGGCGTTATAACAAGTGTTCACACCTGTGCCTTTATCGTCCTCCGTGGACTTAGAAATGTTTCCTTCTGGGCCTATACTTTTTTAGTAGAGTTTTAGAGAGGATGATAATCTGCTTTTAGTGTCTAGCAGTGTCGCTTCAATATCCGTAATTTTTGCAGCGAGCGCTGGTGAAATGTGTAATATTGTTGTGTGCGTTCGCCAGGGGGCGTATCAAACACCTTGACGTCGTTACTCTACTAAGACGGATATCGCCGCCGCTCGGCTTTGGGAAACTCTGTCCACACCGCGTCGCCTGCAAGGTACTCCCCACTTCTCCAATGATACATTACTTGCTTAAGTCAGAATGTTTCTGCTTTCCGTCTACGATAATCTCAAACGTGGAGTCCTCTGTTTCTTTACACACGGTCGGCAACAGAACATTTCCAGTTGTCGCCTCGAAGGTCTGGAGCAGTTTGCTGGACGACATCGTATCTACTGCATCTCTCTGTACATTCTGCCGCCTTCTGAAGACTTGTTTGTTTAGTGTTTGGTTTTCTGACTTGATCCTGTAACTGCTTTTACTTGGTTTGTAACTTATGACACTCTAGTGGTCCTAGAAGTAGCCATAGTTATTCAGGTTGCTATAAAATTGTTCTTACATTACATTACAAAAACAAACAAATATTGTCTATGTTTTTTCTTCGTTGCCACCTTTACGGCGAATAAAGATGAATATATAACAAGAAGTGAGTAAATGCGTGCCTAATTGGGTCGTCTCGAATGATAAACAACGTGCCAAATGCGGCTTAGTGCATTCCGTAACGTGATGTGTCAGTGAGTCAGTCAGTCTGTCAAGCGGCTACGCTGTGAAAAAACCTCTAAACGGATCGAGGTCCTGTTTGTGACGAAGACTTATGGGGGCTCAAAGAACATTCTGTTAGATGGGGGTGCTGGTGCCCCTGCAAGCAAGAAAAGGGGAGGAGAGGGGATGCGATTCAAGTTAATTGGGCCACCTGATTTTTCAGCGATTTTTAGTTTCGGCAGTACAAAATTAATGAAACCGCCAGTGATGGGCAAATTTAATCCATGAATTGATTTAAATCATGATTGAATAACATGTGGTTATTTGATTTGAGTACAAAAGATTTGATTTGATAACGTGTGATTTGGTTTGGATTTGATTTAAATTCATGTGATTTGATTTGTAATTTGACCAAATCACAAATTTTAGTAATTTGAGCCAACAAATAATTGTTATTTTGTGGGTGTTGTTACCGCAGTAAAGGGTAGTCATGTGGGACAGTCAAAGTCTGACCAGATGACATGATATGATAACATTTCACGCATTATAGACTGTAGACGATAGAGTCACGTCATCACACAGTAACTTTGCATTAGAATGCTACAATCACCATTGTAAGTGTTTGTAGTGTGATCGACTGTTTTCGCTGAACTTTTTGAATTGAATATCTTTTATTAATCGTCGTTAAATAAATTTTAATTCGTTGAATTGAGAACTTTTTACATTTAATTGACATTGTGATTTGAGTTTATTGGTGATCTGCGCTGAAGTGATTTGTGCTTTGGGGATGTGATGTGTGATTTGCTTCGTGATTTGTGATAATGTGAAATTTTAATGATGTGTGCTTTGGGACTGTGATTTGATTTGTGATATGCCCATCACTGAAAACTGGCTAAGATTAGCAAGAGTCAACTGTAGACACCGACGTATTTAGTTCAGCTGACTGCAGATTAGCTGAGCCGAGCTCATCGTCAAGGCTGTTCAAACCGCGTCTCTGTGTGTGTCCGTCTGTTAACCGGGGTGTCGAAAAGCATAACCGCTCGACGTAAGAATTTGTAATTGTGCTTGCAGAGATATACTGAACAACTCTGATCGCACACCGTAAACCAAGGCTCCCTATCCTACTCCAGCCAGCTGAGCGTCACTGCCTACAGTGTCCTGTTGTGTTCAGTGTGATATGAATGTACACAGCGGTTGGTGTCGATGAATATGCCACTGAACAGTGACGGCACGGTCATGTTCAACGCCACACTGTTTGCGCTCGTTCGAACTTCACTGCACATCAAAACTGAAGGTCGGAAACGTTGTGTTAAACAGTAATTGATGTGCAACATTACCGACTCATTCTAGACTGTTTCTTTCGAAACTTTGGCATCTCAGTTCTGTCTGACTTTTTGTATTTTATTTATTGATTTTTATTTGATTTTTTCTTGTTTTCAATTGCTGCGCGTGATTGATGAATAATTGTTTTCACAATGCATTATAGTTGGTAATATTCTTATTGTATTCTTGTTCTGTATTAATGTGAATGTTACATTTGTCCTATATTTTTCCAGTATTTGAATTTAAAGTTTACATTGTTTATGAAATACATAAGTACCGACGTGCATGCATAATGTTTTTTAAATTCTGCCATTACTGGTAAAATAAAGATAAAAATGCAAAAAACAAAAATATCATAAATGTTATTGTATAAAAACGTTATAAAAATCGAATTTAACTAGCGTTTGTGTATTGTATGAACGGTCAGTACCTGCAGCGCCGATAGCGATGTGGATGCTGTGCGTGCTTGTTGCTAGGCAACATCGATGACGTCAACGAAGAGCTGAGAGCAGTTATCAAGAAGATCTGGAAGAGAACAAGTCCTGAGTTACTGGATGAGGTCGTTCCACCAGCAGGAAGTAAGTCAACTCTTGTCCCGGCCACTTTTACTTGTAGATGTCAGATAAATTAACTATGGAAAAAATTGCTGGAAAACGAAGAAATAAAACATTTCATCTTTTTACTGCAGGAAACTATTAAAGAACCAGAGGCCGCTGTTAAGTTTTCTGCGAAATTATTTTATCAGTAAAAAGTTTTATTTGATGAAAAAAAAGTATTAGTTTTTATGCCCCCGCCGCCTAGGTAAAGCCGGAAGCATTATGTCGTCGGGCGTGTGGGCCAGCTGTCTGTGATCTTTGTCTGTCTGTGGCGTTGTACCAGCTGCAGCGATGTGACGCATACTTGTGGACAGAGGGCAGTCTCGTGCGACTGCAGTTTCTTACATTGCAAGTTTTCGATACAGCCGAAAATTAATTTTTTTTGTGGGCACAGGCGGAGATATATTGGATCAACAGTTTGACGTAGAGTATCTGTATGTTTTGCACTATTTTGTTGGTGGCAGGCGACCACGACGTGACGGTTGGCAAGTTCTACGCGACGTTCCTCATTCAGGACTACTTTCGACGCTTCAAGAAACGCAAAGAAAAGGAGCAAAGTCAGAAGGTCGGGGATCATGAGCAGGCTGCATTTCAGGTAGAATTCGCTCGTCTATATTTCTGTTATGTTTAACTCATCATCTTCTTTATTTTACCCGTAATGGTCGACAATAAAATAGCAACAAAAACACAGAGAAACTTAACTATCCTTAACTCGGAACGCTGTGATACCGACAATTCCTCCTGTATGTTTTTTTTCAGAAACAATTTACACATCTATTTTCAGGGTACTTCAGTTTGCTAAAAAATTGATTTTCTTATTTGCACGATGTCAGACACAGAACTGTTAAAGATAAGGACACAGTCATTAGCCATATCACAAGACTTTGTTAAAAATCTTTTCTTATTAGTGGTCGGAGTGGATGTTAAGTCCTATAAAAGTCGATAGCTCTGCTGAGGATCTCTCGGTGATCTGTACGTTACTTGTTGAATGTCAGCGCAACCAGAGCTTGTTTGGGACGGTCATGTCGGCGTTCGGCCGTGCCCCCTACAGCCGCACAAACTCCGTCGTCGCCTGTAAGATTTCCCCGTCCAACTCCGTCACGCCAGACGGCTGCCACCGCTCCCCGGTTGCTCTCACGCCATCCCCCTCCCCGCCGTGGGACCCCGGCCGTCAGAGCCCGTGTTCGCGCGGTCTGCAGTCCCCCCAGGGCCGGTCTCCGTCGTTCCTGAGCGTCGACTACGTAGCAACGTCCCCCACGCCGCCTCTCAACGCCAGTGCCGCTACTACCAGGACACGACTGTCGCCGAGTAACTCGCTGCAAATATCGTCGACAGACAATTCACGACGGACCAGCACCCAGAGGTTATTATCACTTTTGTCAGCATCATCGTCATCATCATCATCGTCGTCGTCTTCGTTTATTAAAACGACCGAAACTAAGACGAACTTGTGTGCAATCCAAAAATCATTGTCTTGCCATTTAATATTAATAATATTATTCCAGTGGGCCTCGGTGTTGGTGCAGCGTTTTAACGCTGTTCTGCTGCGTGACACTTTGCCGGCCGCTGACTGCACGGACTGAGTTATCGTACCTACGTTGTCTGCCTTAGGTCTAATTTTTAAACTCCCTCGGCAATATACTTACCGGGGGTTAGAAAATAATAATAATAAATTGCCGTTGCAACCATAATTTTGTTTTAGTGATTTTAACTTTTGTTTTTAACCCTCGGGATCTATACTACCGAGGGTATAATAATAATAATAATAATAACACTAGAACTTATAACGCGCGCATGGTCGAAAAAAATCGAATCTGAGGCGCGGGCAGACACCAGATGGAGAGAAGGCGGTCGTGTCTAGTATTGAAGTATTCGTTGACAAGGTTAAACAAGTGGGATATAAGGCGAGCTTTAAATGTAGTGTGGAAAGATGAGTTTCTGACTGTGTCCGGGAGGTTATTCCAGGTGTATAGCTGAGCGAGCATCGACCGAAATTTGTCTGTAACAATGGTATTTGAATGAGGTCCTGGCTAGCGGAACGCAAAGTGCGGGAAGGCTGATAGGGGTGCAACAGACGATGGAGATAAGCTGATTGTTGGGTGTGGAGTGTTTTATAGGTGAGGACCGCAACCTTAAACACAATTCTCTGACAAACTGGCAGCCAGTGCAGAGCTTCAAGTTGGGCCTGAGATGACATGTAACCTGACGATGGATGCATTTTATATGACTTTTTAAACAACAGCATGGCATTAAATACAGTAATGTAATAATGGCCGCGTCGAAGTGGCGCCATCTGGCGAATGAGTAAGAATAGTCGCCCGTGTGACAGACTGACAGACACCCACGCTACTGGATCGTCGATCGGAATAGTCCGCATCTCATGCATTCGATGCGGGCTAAACTACACACGATGACGTGAAGCAGTACGATACGTTACTCGTGAATCTTTTGAAGTGTTATACTGTCGGCTAATACCGAGTCGTGATAATGAGTTGCCTGGCCGTGTATGTCTGTATAACAGTACGAGCAGCACTCCTGACCAGGATTGTGAAGTCCACCTGGCCGTACCTGGCACAGCGCACCGACCGCCACCGGCCAGCTACGACCCGGCGCCGGCCTATACCGATACTGCTGCGACTAATAGCACGCCCGTGACACCGGCTACCGAGTCGGCTGCTGCGGCTGACGACCAGGCTTGTATTAATGATGAAGTCGATGGCGATGATGATGATGATGACGGGTCGTCCGATACATCGTCTACAGTACGACTTACGGCGTCGCCGACGGTCGCCGACACACGCCAGACGTTCAACGCGTGAGTTGCCGCGTTGTCCAGTTCTGTTCTGCTTTAGCTGGAGGCTGAGGCATTAGCGAGGGTTATGCTTTGACCAATTTTAAAAAAAAATTGCACAGCTGAAACCGGAAATGAATTGTACAGATTACGCATGCATTTGCGTACTTATTACATCAACAGCGTCTCGCCAATGACGTCACAAACTGTCATCGTTCGTTGACGACGTTTGCTGTAAATATGTATTTGTATATGACTTGTATTTATGCTTGCGCTGTTGTGTGTTTTTTGATGCTACCGTATTTTCGGTGAATAAAGATTTATATATAACATCATCGTCGAGTGGAAGCGTCGTCTGTATCGACGCAGAAGGCGGATATTGTTAACATTGTTTATGTCTCCTACTCTTGAAATGACAACGTCATAATGGCAACACTATAGAATTATCATTGGCATTCATGCTTCTGTTTTATTTTGCTTCAAACATAAAAACGCAAGAAGCGATAACGTTTTTAACAGCAAAAGTCTTGTTATTTCATTTTACGAAATAAGGTACGCACTAGAGGTGTGCATGGGAATGGGGAAGACTGGGAACCCATTGGTCTCATGGGATTCTTATGGGAATGGAAATAAGATCAGCCATGGGATGGGAGTGGGATGGAAATGGGAATTAAGTGCATGGGAATGGGAGTTAAGACGTGGGAGTTGGAAAAAACGCTGCATACAGTAACTAGCAAGCACTTGCAACAGTGCTTGTGTTAGCGTCGTTGCATAATCTACGGCGTTCTACGCCCATACGATCATTACAACTGACTAAAAGTAGTGGATGACAAATGGAAATTACCAACCGCACTGGCATAGAAAAACCGTCCTGATCCACAGGAAATGGGTAGAGAGTGGAATGAGCTGGCAGAGTACATGGACCTCAAGGTCAGCAAAGACACAGACCTTATTCAGTTTTGGCTGGATAATAAGTCGGTCCAGCCAAAGCTTTACACAGTGGCTCGCCAAGTGCTATGTGTGCCAGCATCTTCAGCTGCCAGTGAGAGAGTGTTCAGTACTGCTGGTCGTCTACTGAAGAAGCGCCGAACAACCTTGTCACCAGCAACTGTGAATAGTCTTCTGTTTTTACATAGTAACATGGAATAACGGCAGTAATGCGGGTGGTGCTACAGCCTGAGACTGAGCAAGTTGTGCTGAACTGAAGTAAACTAACATTGATAACATTGATACTTGAAAAATTAATCGAACTACTTTGATTAAAATTTATTACAACGTACTTTTTTGAGTTGCCGGGTGGGAATGGGAGGGATTCGGGAATTGCTGGTAGGGAAAATATGGAAATGGGATTTAAGTTTTAGATGAGAATGGGAATGGGATGGGAATGGGAATGAAGCCATTGAACTGGGAGAGAATTGGTACGAAAAATCTGTTGCCGCACACCTCTAGTACGCACATAGGCTTAACTAAGGCAATGTGTAAAATTTTACTACAGTTGCGTGCAGAATTTTTTCGTGATTAGCGTGATTAAAAAAGTACAGAAATCGGTTGAGTTTAGCCAAAGTTACAGTCAGGTGTAGACTGCCACGTTTTTATGGACCACCGTGTAGTGAACTGTGGGGAAATTATCAGGACTGTTTTGTGTTGCTGCTGCGCTGTGTCGTACAGTTAATGGCCGCAATCATAAGTGCACTTTTGTGAGCAGTTCTCAGTGTTTGAACTAAAGCCTGTTGCCTTAGATTTGATTTTTGTCGCTTTACTTAGCTCGAGTTGGTTGTGTTGAGTCGCGGCGCGCACCTGTCGTGTGTGGCACGTGTTTCAGTGACGTCACGGCAGCGAATGACGTAAGCGATATTGCGTTGCCCGGCAACGACGACGCTGAAACTCTGGAATCAAGGCGACGGACGCTGCCGGTTGTCACGGCAATTCCGACGTACATACAACGGTTGTCATGCCGACCACAGATTATCAGCCAATCACAATCGATTACACTGTCACCCCCGCTCACACCTGTAAGACGCTCTGTCGCTTCTTAAACACCCTTCCTTACTTACATGTACTTGTCATGCAGTGCATAGGTGTAACTACATTGAGGCAAAAGGAGGCAATTGATTCCTCTTGATTTTTCGATTTTTGATTTTTGATTGACGCGAGTCACGTCATCTTTGTGAGATCCGGTCTAGCACACTCAGACAACACACAACAGACACATCAGTAGTAATAACTGGTACACGGCTGGGCAAATTTTAGACGATTTTTTCTTAACCTTTTACGTACCAGTGTTTACAATGTTTATATTCACATTAGCGAAAAATCTTGCTTTGAACAAAAGCGCGCGCGATCTGCCTCAATAGTGTTTAAACTGCACGAACTTTGGTAAGTTGATTCTCAGGAAAATCATTAAAATTGCTGCTACCAGATGTCCTATTTTTAAAGCTAAAATGCACAAAATTCGATTTCGACTGGGGCTCCGCCCAAGAGCTTACAACGCTCCCCCAGACCCCCTAGCTGGATTTAAGGGGGCCTATTTCTAAGGGGAG
>Ga0126335_1003154_pt1 | contig 10159 bp, 6 predicted proteins | sample OlaspJWI45metaG_FD_108409 | JGI IMG/M metagenome (GOLD analysis project Ga0126335, IMG submission 108409) | Marine gutless worms symbiont microbial communities from Oahu, Hawaii - Olavius sp. 1 OAHU.JWI-45 metaG | ecosystem: Host-associated > Annelida > Digestive system > Unclassified | place... | reverse complement strand
CCTGTCAGTCACAGACATACCACACAAGACGACGACACTGCAGTACCTGTCAGTCACAGACATACCACACAAGACGACGACACTGCAGTACCTGTCAGTCACAGACATACCACACAAGACGACTGAAGATGCACTTTAATCGTCTGTCAGCCTCGTCTTACGACAAACTCACTTCTAACCATACTTGCTCAAAGCATTGCAGAGCAATACTTGAGTAAAAGTAAAAGAAAGTCTCGATTTTCACTCAAGTAAAAGTAAAAGTGCTTTCTAAAAGTTACTTTGAGTAAAAGTAAAAACGTAGCGATGCAAAAAATTACTCAAGTAACTGAAGTAAAAAAGTAACTTTCGCGAAAAGTCTGCTTCTTATGCACATCTCTCCAAGTCTAACTTTATGTTTTGTTATCTTGTTTTTGTGCTTTGCTGCTTCATCTACATCGAATTTCACATAATATTGGACCAGTTAATTTTTTTACAATAACGTTACAACATTAGGCCTACTATCAAAATTAGCCTTCGTCAAAAGTCGCAGTCGTAATATGTAAACTTGTGTCACTGCCGTCCTTAGTGAACGAACATTACGCACTACTAAAATGAGTAAATGAATAAATAGAAGTCATTTGTATATGGCGCCAAAATCACAGACACGCCTTGTCGAGCTAATGCTATTATTAATGAGCGTAAATTTCAAACTTCGTCAGAAATATTTGTTAAAATATGACTAGTTGTACCTCGCGATAGATTCTCGCATACAACGCGACGATGACAATAATGAGAGCCGCCAATACATATGCACACACCTGTCGTCGACAATAAAACTAATAACATAAGCATAATAATATAATGTACAATCTCTCCAACTCTAATCATACACTACTACACTTTCTCTTTTGTTATTTGCTTGTCTACAGTTTATTTCACAGTCACATAATATTAAAGAAATGACAAGTGTAAAATTCCTGGTGGCTGAAGTTTGATCACCTTACAAGAAAAGTTCTACCAAAACCGCCCAACTGTTACTATTTTTTTTACTTTTTTAAAATTTCGTTTCACTAATATTACACAACTAATATTACACAAGACACTGTAATGTCCCTGAATGTCAGCAGTTGGGGGAAGTTGGGTTGATGACATCGAAGACTGGTGCAAAGCTAGCGTACAAGCGCTGAGCTTAGAACTACTCTCTTTAAGAAGTTAAGATAGATCCATATGGAACTAAATTATCAAAAAGGCACGAGGCTCCAACAGATGTTGAGCCCTGCAAGGTTAACGGTGATGATGATGATGATGACGATGTCAGTGTTGGACATTGTGAATTTGTGGGGAAATAGTTCATTCGTGTGAGACTGGACAGCAGCGTACCTCGAGCGACTTGTTGGCCATGCTGTTAGTGTAGTCAGTACATCCACGGCGTTCATCACTGTAGTGAACCATTAACATCAGTAGCGCAGGTAGCGCAGCCGCTGTAGCCGACGTCAGCCAAGCCGCGACGATCCCGAACTCAGCGCGACCGTGTGTTATGCGCGTCTGGGCGAACAGTGGGTTACAGATGGCCAAGTACTGGTTGGCGGCAAGCAGTAGCAACGCTAGAGAACTCGCACAGAGAGACAAAATCACCGGGACCAGCAGCACAAGGGCGATGAAGAGACAGTAGCGCAGACCTGTCGGCTGTACAATGACAACAGTCATAACAGTTGCACATGCCGGCAGTGTTGTAAAGTATTTGAGAGTGCAAGTACTTGAAAAGTATTTAAATACTTTAAGCAAGTATGATTACAACATTACATTCAGGCAGCTTCTTTGTACATTAAATTATTCAATCGTGTAACTCAGACAACACGACATAGGTCTATAGAAAAGCAACGCACAAGCAAACACACACAAACATGCATGCAATAACGCCGTAGAAAACATTACAGTACAGACTTGCGGCAGGGAGATTTAGTCCTAGCCTATTTTTAACGAGAACTTTCGTCTGAATCCGGCTTGGGATCTGAGATCCGTAGCCAGCCTGCCACACTTTTCTACTCCTGGATACACTGTTCTCCGATAGCGGCTGATTAAAGATTCGTTAGCAAGTTTTCTGCCAGGACACGTTTCGACAATGTGCATACAATCAGCGACTATAGCATTAGTGGCATTTGTTTGCATAGCCATTATCCACACTGTTCGCTGTACGCATGCATAACGATCAGTATACCGCTGACAGCGAGCCTTATAAAGGCTTGAGAGTGTCTGATCAGAGGGGCTGTTCTATTTAAGGAAGTATTTTTATGTTTCTATTTGTTGCTTTTAGCGCAATATAGACGTTACACATATCGTTATTACGCCATGAATAAGTATATGAAACATGAAACGCGTAATCAAAAAACAAATCCGGTTTTGGTTTATTTCTGAAATAGGTTTCGCAAATTTCGAGTAAACGGAATTAGTCTTCAGATTCGAGCTGGGTCAATCTATCGAAATGTCGGCGATATATCGCCGATATCGATATTATCGGTATCGTATGGGCATCGGCGCTTTACATATTGGTTTTCTCGATATATAGATTTCGTTTCAGCAACAGCTACATTTTCGATGTTTTATTATACTTTTAGGAACTGTTTAACGAGACAAAAAATTATATAAGTAAAATCGGGTATATCTCATTTGGTAATGATACGTCGTTAGGCAGCCAAACCGGAAGTTGGTTTGATACTTTGGCGTCGTCTGCTACGTAGTTAGTAATGAGTTGACAGTTACTAAGACTGGGCGTGCAACAGCCTGGACGCCGTGGATAACACTGACGATGTCGTCTGGTCTCCAAAGTCAAAAGCGAAAAACGTTAGGCACTTTTTCAGCTTCTCGAAGTATCAACAGGCCTAAGAACGCTGCAGGAAAAAATATCGACATTGATACCTCCGATATTATAGAGTCAGAAATATCTTATGCTTCCTACGTTAAAATACAGTCGTTTACGTGAAGACATGATAGAAGTTTTCGAAACATTTCGTGCTTTTTATCATTTGGAAGCTGCAGCAAAAATTAACTTTAACACGTTCAGTATAACTAGAGGAAATATGTACAAATTACAGAAATATTCATGTCATTATAACATAAGAAAATATTCATTTAGTTCTAGAGTAGTAAATATATGTGGAATAGTTTGCCAAATGACGTAGTTGAGGCTGATACTATTAATACTTTTAAGAATCGTCCTGATAAATATTGGTCTAGTCAAGATGTCCTTTTTAATTTTAACACCGATTTAATTGGAACTGGAAGTCTACCAGTTTGTATGTGAAAGTGATGTTAAGATGCGGGCAAAAATGACTACCTGCGCCCGTCAGAACACATTGCATTGATTGGATATAATACCATCCCTGGGACACCATAAGCTTAGATAAAGACAGACGCGCGATCAGATTAGACGGACCCGTTTAGTGCACATGACGGGGAAATACGTCCGCGGAAATTCCACATCTGTCCTCTACATCGCTGCCGCGGCCTAGCCGATAAACCGCACACGTGTGATAAACATTGTGGTCACGTTCCAATAGCCACGTTGTCTGCACGTTGCTACGTAGGCTATACCGGCCTTGAAATTATTAATTATCAGCAGTAGCACTTGTCCCACGCGGGCAATCAAAAACAATATGCCCATAACCTGACCGGACAGAAAGGCTACCTGCTGCCTAGTTTCAAGCTTATCAGAAAAATGGTGTAAAATTGCATTCGAAGCACACACAGAGACAAACTCGTAAATACATATGTGAGATATCGGTCCAGCTCTACTTCAGATTCATACCTTCATAGATTTGTAGACAAAACTTAGAAATAATGAAATTATTCATGCCCACATTGATGTGATGACATCAATAGTGTAATTATCATTTGCAAAATGCAAACGTCATTCGTAAGCCACATTACTTTACTCGTTCACAAATCACAAATATTCACAAATTTCAAATTTATAAGCATGAATTATGTATCTGCACAAAATATTACAATATTTCAGCTGTTACAACGAAGCGAGTAACGTTATGCATCGAACAACCATTATTGTTACTAACAATCTACTTTCGCCTTCTTCTATAGGCCTACGTGCGTTGCCATATTTTTGGATTTGTTGACTGAAACCACTGAATCCGTCTTCAAGAATCAAGATGGATTCGACAAATTCGCAATCCGGTTTCGGATGCGCCAAATCGATGGTGCTAGATTGCTGAAACCATAGTTGAAACCAACACCGGATTCATTTTTTGATGTCCGCAAGTTTTACGGACTGTCTACTGTAAACAGTGCAAATGCACGCCGTTTAATTTTACTGGATCGTGGCTGCATTACAAGTGCGTTGGTCAGCAGCAGCAGCGGTTTACCTCGAATCTGGGAAAGATGTAGGGTGAGTTGTAGTAGAGCCATAGCAGAACTGTGCCGACGACGTCGCCAACTGTGAGGTTAGCGAGTAAGCGGTGATGGACAGTGCGGGGTCCTCGCACGAAGCACAGAGCTGCCAGTGCGACGCCGTTGAAGAGTAGACAGCAGACCGACAGAGTCGTGTACGGCACGAAACGCGAACTGAAGTCGATAGCCAGTCCACTGCCGTCTCCGCTGCTGAAATTGCCCCATGTTATCTCGGCCGACCCATTCAACTCTGTCGTACTTATGTTCACAGACAATTTGCTGTTGCCTTCTACGACATCAGTTCCAATGTTCGACATTGCGAATCCTTCAGCAAGTCATTGTGCCTGTACATACACAGCTTGGTGCAGGTTGAAGCTGCGTGTTTTCGTTGAAAGAGAAATAAAGAATGCTCTGTCAAGTGCAGCTGACGTCAATTACTGCTTCAGTCCTGACGTAGGCTACATCAGAACTTCTGCGTCATTTTCAGTCTGCACAAAGAGACAGACAACTGATCCAGCTATTAGAATCAGAGCGGATTTATACTGTTCAGTAACATGTGGCTCGTGCTGGATTGTAAGCCTATATTCTCAAAAGCTGATCGAATAATTGTCATCCACTCTTGCCAGTTGTTAAAACAACATCTCATTGCAGTTACATTTCGGCATCATGTTAAACAGCTGCATCACTGAAGGGTAGTAATCATTGTGACAAGAAATGGCCAATCCCGAATGAAACAGATTATATTAGACAGAAGGTCCAGACGTAAATTGCCACCACGACTAAGATTTTGTCGTTATTGGACGACACTGGGCTCAGCTCAAATTACACCTGCTAATAACTATGGAGCAGCCAGGCGCGGAAAAGCCGCATTTCTGCAAGTATAATGCATCTTCAGAACTTAAGCTAGAACAGGTCTCATTTTGTTCATCAAGCCAAGAGGAAATTTATAAGACCTGACATCCTCATCTGCTTAGTCAGTGTCAGTCAGTTGTAGAATATCGAAGCCACATCTGTTTTTCTGTCTTCTGTTCGTCTGCGCGAGCCCTTTTTCGAATTATTGAGATCATTGTCAAGGTCATACTCGCGTTCGTGATCTTTAAAACAATAGAAATTGCAAAGATGTTGCCTTACTCGGCTTATTAGAGAAATGGACACTGTCCACTTATTTCTTTCTGCAATTTTTGAGCTGATTGCCAGCATTGATGCATTGATCATTGATGGATATAGGCTAGTAGTCTACCGTCCACAATATTAGATACCCGTCTCGAGATTTTTGTTCCTAAACCACAACTCATAATATCATTTTTCCTACATGTAAGACGTTTAGACAACGTTTGGTCAGAAATCGGTAGAATTCTGCCTGTAGCCACTTCATGTTGTCACGTGCAACCATATACTACACTACGCATATCAATGAAACATGGCTATATGTACTCGTTTATTGTTGTTTTTACAACAATAAACTAGATCTGTGATTGAGAGTGTAGATAAAGGCAGATAAAATCAGTTGCATGAGGAAACAAATATAGGGTATTGCGACCGTAGTGTCAGGCTGATTTATTTTTTAAACAAATAAAGTAGGCCCTATTTTACGCTAAATGATAATGCATTTAATAATAATTAGACAGATATACAGAGTGACAGAGACAGCACAGTATATAATGTTATCGCTTATCTACACTTAAACATTTTAAACATTTTGCAATTTAACAATGTGTACGTAAGCTTACACTGTGTCTCAAAAAACTTTCCACTTCCTAATCGGCTCTGTCTTTGTCAAACCTTAACCGATTTTCAAAATTCTTTCATTGCTGGAAAGAGTATGTTAACATTTGTTAGAAAGTCATACAATATTTCTCGTACCACACTTTAAGTATGTTGCTACACTACCTTGGAAAGTCAAAAGTTTAAATTTGCTGCAAATCTGAAGAAAATTGCAAACAAAATGCATTTTACATGCACCCATTCTATTACATTTCGATTATTAATTATTACTATCTTACTTTCTACTTCAGTTTCTGATTTTTGTTACATAGTTATAATAGAAGACTGTTTTATGTAACCATTCCTAAATGTTATCAGCACCCTGCATACCGGTTACGCGGCACTGTACGACTTGCGAGCTCTTTCACTCAACCAGACCTGAGGCCGTCGAACAGCCCCGACCTCAATCTGGTCTACTACAAGATATGGGGTGTCATCAAGCAGCGAGTCTTTAAGTCGCAGGTACACAACATTGTCGAACAGAAGCAGTGATTGCTGAGCGTTTGGCATGGCATGGCACTGACAACAGAATCACTGAAGATGCAACTTTAGTACTCTACACTGTGTCACAGTTTACGAGTAGCGGGGTCATCTTTGACCACGCATGTAGACAAACTATGGACAAGTGAGCAACTGTTATGAGAGTACAGAGTGGGCCATAAAAAACCGACTCCTCAGATTATGCTGATTATACTGCACGTGTACATGTTTAATTGTACAAGCAATATAGTATTTCAATCGTCGTTTCTTTCTACACAAGACAAAACCAAACCTTAATGAATGTGTTAAGATTTTAAACAGAAATATTACGATATAATAGAAGCACCCCAGAAGTGTTTTTACACAATGGGAAAATACATTAGCGATGACGTGTTTGTGTCCATGACAGCTTCTCGCAGCACCAGAGCTGAGATATCGCTTTCAGGTTTATCATTTCTCTTGGACTTCTTCTGCTAGACCCTGTGTTGCCTTCTTGATTTCTCAGTCACATGCCTGTAATTCTGTTCTGATATGGCAGTCTGCGGTCGTTCCGCGCCAGTCTTCCATTCAATCGAGTTCGCCTTCTGCATCTTGCACTGATCTTCAACAGAGCCGACAGCCCACTTCTTGATTGAAAACTCTTTACAAATACGTTTTGTACTTCATCTCTTACTTTGACAAAAAGATTTAGTTTTTCTTCGAACGTGAACAGCATGTTTGTCAACAAATTGGTGAAAAAACTCAACAAAAGAAACAAAAAATCTTTAGTTTAAGTCGAAGTCAATTTTCACGCCAACAGACAAAGCTGGTGCCGTGAAAGTTTCACGGAAGATCACAACACAATACTGTCAACTTAGTTTCCATGAAATTTTCATGAAAGATAACACCGAGCCAAATTAACATCGTGGTGACGCAAAGCAATGCTAAAACTCCATTGTGTTTTCTGAAGAGTTGGGTCATTTTCATTTAAGCGATACCAGTCGCACAAATCTTTTAAGATCTGTTTAAAAATTATGTCAATTTTTCAGAAATGATTTAATCTTCAGAATGCATCTTGAATTTTACTTCTAACTTAACGCTAAAGTATGATAATTGGGTTGATATAGGGGTCAGTTTTTTGGCCCACTCGGTATTAATATCCACTCAACCATATGCCATAAAATGTTTCATTTTTGTTACACGTGATATGACGTTTATGCTCTATCTGTTGTAATATTTAAGAAATTCGAACTAGGAGCAACAATGTTATGTGCGTTTTGTAGCAAATTTCGTGCCCTTTTCATCAGTGAAAAAGGTTAAAAATTGGTTAAAGTTTGTCGAATTTAGAGCCAATTACAACGTGAGAAGTTTTTTTGAGTTACAGTGTAAATCTTCTGCGTTAATTATATGTTCAATGACTTGATGCGGTGACGTTATGTTACTTGGCCTCCCAGCAGGCACTTGTTTTCGAAAATAAAGAGGGATTCATTCATAACTGTGAAGATAATAATCATTAGGCGAAGGCAAGTCATTGTAATCATTAAGTCATTATAGTGTAATCCCAGTAAAGTCATGGTATCGACTGCATTGTTTGTTGTCATTTACTATGCAATGTAGGCCTACTTTTTACCACACTGAGTGTTTTTATTTTTTGTACAATTATGTTCATCCTGTGTAGACATGGACCAACAAAATAGGATGTTTTAAGTATATAATAATCTCGTTGTAATAACGCAGTTATGTAATCCAATCAAAAGTCTTGCGCGGCAGGACCTGCCACATGCAGACTTCATCCTATTTTGATAACTTCGACTTCGTCCTGCCAGCGTCTGCTCAATCTCTGCTGCGTTTTGATAAATTCCTAGATTTGCGTGTGGACTGTGAATTAATGTAGCACAACTGCACATAATTTAAAATTTCAACATTTGACGACGTCAGTTTCGGATTAGTGCATTATGCTGGTGTACGTCGACATGACATTAACGCACAAACATTAACGAATTATTCAAATACAACATGAAGCAAAATAAAAATATTATAGATTGCATTGCATATGAAATACGACATTATAGCATAAAATCACAATTATTTAATTATTTAAATTGCAAAACGACAAATAGATTTTTGACGTGGAGATAGCGTAAATTGTCCTGTTCTTTTAGGTTATAAGTTTGGTTGAAGGATTATTTATGTTGGCTAAACTGAAGAAAGTGTCGGACACAAAGCCAGCGACAAATAGAAGGTCTGGCGTTATTCTCTAATGATAACTCTTGCAAGTATAGTAAACGGCGCAATACAAAGTTTATTGTTTGCATAATAACGACAACTGAACGATGGGAATGTGATAAGATTAAGATCGATAACTGAGGCCTATGTTTTCAGTCTTAGTGGCTTAACACGACGCGCGCTAACTAACAAGTTGCGGTCGTAAAGTACATGTAGGTCTGGGTTCAATTCCTGAACTTATCGATTAATCACAAGTTTTAACTACACTGTACTGGCTAAAGGTGAATGATTAATCACAGGAAGTGGACGTCAGGTTGTCTCAACAGGAATCGACTATTGCCAACACGCCAACTTGACGCTTTCCTCATCATTCAATCTTGCTGCACCACTTCATCACTAGCATGACATGCACCACTCAACTATACCGTTCAGTCGATGTTGCACGTCCATTCCACCTCGTCAGCAGCCTCCCGCCGGTGCACCACAATCCAGTCTTGTTCGAACGGTCGCGACGCCGGATATTGAAATCCTGATTACCGGTCCGACCATGCAGTTAGCGGACGAACGGACCGCAGCAGGACGTTGGACGGCAGTCGGTCGGCAAGCTGGGTGGCCGAGCGCAATGCCCGACGTAAGGCGTTTACAATTATTAGCGCTCGACGGAGGAGCGCAGCTGCCGCGCCGACTGCCGTACTTCCGTCGTTCTGCGTCGACGTTCCGAATTCCATTATTTTGCACGACGCAATCTGAATTCAACACTCACTTACTGAACAAACGCTGACGCTATATCTGACCAGTCTTCTGCCGTGAACAGTATAGGACTCGTGACTGACCCTTTGTATGGTTATTCCATCTTATTCACGTCCAGTTGCCTTCACTGCCACTTCACAGTCGCTTGCAAACTCCAATTAGGCCTACAATAGTCGCTCGCTGTGTTACGACCAGTCTCAGACTTTGTAAATGCTGAACCTCGAACAGTAGTGGTTCCAAGACGAGATGTGCTTGAGGCTGATAGTGGCTAGAAATGGCTATAAAACTTTTTCAGGAAATTACTGCAAATGCGAAATTAGACTAACATGAGACCAACGCAAAATATGAAAAATTAATCGCACATATGCCGGTCACTGAGAAATCCAAGTTTCAGTTTTCTTTTCACTTTCGTGAAACTTGTTCACGGTACTACACTGTGAACCATAAAAAGTGCACTCTTTTATTTTTTACAATAACTTTGTCAAATGTTGACTAACATTGGTAACATTTGACAGAAATAAAGCTTAAACATTGTGAAAATCTCTGCACAAAAAATAACGCCTAATTACTTGTTATTTAT
>Ga0126335_1003153_pt1 | contig 10160 bp, 9 predicted proteins | sample OlaspJWI45metaG_FD_108409 | JGI IMG/M metagenome (GOLD analysis project Ga0126335, IMG submission 108409) | Marine gutless worms symbiont microbial communities from Oahu, Hawaii - Olavius sp. 1 OAHU.JWI-45 metaG | ecosystem: Host-associated > Annelida > Digestive system > Unclassified | place... | reverse complement strand
TTGATTTACATATTTGCATATGTATTCGTGACAGTCACTGTTTATACCCGTGTACGCATCGGCTGCATGCCACAGCTGCGCTGCCTTGAACTTGTAATATTTTGGAACCAAGTGGTCGCAAAAAGTGAGGGGGTCCGTCCCCCTCTCTAAAAAATGGGGGGTCCGTTCCCCTGTCCCCCCTAAAGTTATGCCTCTGGAAAGTAGCTGTGTTTGACTTGTACAGTGCATCTGCACTCTTCTTTCCAATGCAGTGTACATATAACTAGCAACTAAAATAAAAATTTCGCTGAATGAAAACAGTGCAAATATGGCAGCTACAGTAAGATACAGTCCTATGTAAACTTCGATCTGCTTAAATTATCACGGCAATGCAAATACAGCACCAGCACCATACAGCGTCAACAAACTGCTGCACAAGACAGGATGAAATGAGAATGAACAAAACTGTGGGTACAGAATAGAAGTTTTTCCGCAGAAATGGGTGGGGATTGAACTGAAACTGGACAGATATTATATCTGCAGGGATAGCGATGGCTGGAGCACTGAACAGAAACTGACATGTGTCAAATGTCCACACAAGCTGATGTGACACTTCACTGTATGGGATTAACTGTGTCACTGTATGCAGTCGTTGCAGTGGAGCTGCAGTGAGTCAATGTCGGGAGCAACGTGGCCACACATTGGACATTTCAACTCAGCATCGATAAAAACCGTCGTCTGTTATAACAACACACATCCAAGCACATATCAGAAAATGATGGTGACTTAACCAACCAAGCTAACGTTAACAGTGTCAATAAAAATACTGTTCTCTGCCAGCCTGAGCCAAGTCAATTTGTGGGGCACACTCTAATACCATCATGAATGGAATAGGGAGAGAGTTGTTCTGGCTCAACATTTACTACAATAAACCCAGTAGTAGTGTATTATACTTCTGACAACATTCCCATTTCCAGGTAAATTGTGACACATCACACAGGTGCCAGATTGGCCGAGTTCATCTGTGTAACTAAGGTAGTACAATATTATGATTCCTTTTCGTTTAACAAAAACTAAAAAAAGATTATTTTTCAAAAAACGAAAACGAAATAAAAATAAAAATGATTTCATCAAATACGAATAAAAACTAATACGCAAATGAATACAGGAACTAAAAAAATCAGTATTTAACGAAGTTTATGATTAGTCAAAACCCTGAAACAAAATTTAATTCTTATTTGATATTAGGAAGTATAAAGTCCTGCCATCGTTGTCAGAGCTGCATGACACCGGGTGTGAAGAAAGAAAACTGTGTAATATAAAAATAAAAACTAAAATGATCAGCAAGAAACTTAATAGAGACTGAAATAAGAATGAATACAACGATATAATATAATATAAAAATAAAAATGATTCAACAAAAAAACTAATAAAAACAAAAACTAAAATGAATTTAAAAACTAAAATAGGTCTGGCAGTAGCCATAGCAAAGTTAATTATTTACATGACATGTACACCTCTGAGCCTCTGTCACCGAACTGTGTAATTCGGTATTGACTACAGAGTGACGTGGAGCAATGGTTAACAACGTTAGTCTGAACAACAACGTTAATCAATGTCCAGCCCAGTTAGTACTTAGATGGGTGACCATCTTCGGGTGGGTAAACCATCCGGCTATGTAACCAGCCAACACGGTCAACTTAGCTTTCCATTTCTCCAGGATCGGTAAAATGAGGACCAGCTTCGAATGGAAAGTAAACAGACATGTCATGCGATGCACTAGCTCCGACAGCCATGGGTCTGACAGAAAGTAAAGGCAGCTCACTGTTTGGTTCATGACTAACATCACCTGTGGACTGACTGTCAGTCCCTATAGGCCTACTCAATACCTTCATCTTCACCATTAGTACACCAAATATGAATGTGATTAAGCTGCTGAACTTACTTCAGTATTCTGTCTATTTGGTGGCTGAGTTTCACCAGCAGTAACTGCAGTGGCGGGTGCAGCAGTAGCTCCCTGTGCTGCAGACTGTTCTTGTACTATTCTCTGCTGCTGAACAACATTGCCAGTCGGCACTTCTGCCAGTCCACTGCTGCGCTGTACAGCGGCAAAGCCACGGACCTGTGCAATCTGATTGGCCCGTTTCACTGCCTGAAGCTCCTCCTCCACACCAATCAGCTTCTCCTGCAGCTTCAGTCGTTCGTCGTTCAGTTCCTCGCGAGATCTGCGCTCGGCTTCAAAGTCGAGTTTGTACAGACTTGCCTGCAATGCATGGCATACAACAGCTAGAACATGCATATAACGTCAGATATTCATGAGGTATTTTCAGCCTACAAGGACTAAATGCAATCGAGTTAGCTCATGATACAACACTGGCCACATGGCCAACTCAGCTAACAGCCATCAGTCTTAGTAACAGAACTTACAGTCAGTAGTGTAATGCTAAAAATGAGGTGGGTATATGCTACAAGCGGGTCGATCCTCCTCTCACATTCCTTCCCTCTCCTCCCCTCCTTTCCCTCTGCTTCCTTTTATCCCCTCCCTTGCAGCCCCTTCTCCTAAATCCAGCTGAGAAGTCTGGGGGAGCATTGTGAGCTCCCTAGTTGGTCCAGGTGGAGCCTGGTCGCCAAATTCTTTTTGGTGCATCCTGAGCCTAAAATGATGCCTCTGCAGAGAGACTTTGTCAAATTTTATGTACAACTTTTTGACTGACTTCCATACTATGGGGGTTAGATGTCAGAAAAAGGAGTGGGACAATCTCTTCCATAACATTCGACAGCGCTGCTCACGACCCCTTGGTGCTCAGCACATTCCTCGTGCATCAATGAAATAACAAAGAGTTCAGCTGTTGTTGTCATGGCCAAGAAACGTTGTTTCGCAGACACGGCACAGTATATTGGTCACATTTTCACTTCTGGTGCCTCTTTTAATGCATTCACAGCAATCATACGTACCTACAGACTTGTCTTCTTTTAGTCTTGAAGACAGTAAATTCTGTTGTTTGCTGTTGAGTTGTTGGTTCACCACTTGACATTAGTACAAAGTTAAGCGATTTACAGCCGTCCTTGCCCTAAATATGTCCCATTCTGTTAGTCCAGTTTAGCTGATAGAGTGACTTGGACAACCTGTTTCAGCTGCTGAGCCGGTCATTAATGGCTGGCCAAGTCGCCGGGCATGGTCAGTCATCGTCGACATCCTCGGCGAAATATTAATGATTGTACAGTTGGTGTAATTTGTCGGTGACAGAGACGTGGTCACCTGGTGTTTGACGGCACAGCAGTGAGGGGAAGAAGGAAGGAATTGACGACATAAAAGTGGTATCAAACAGATGACTGGCTGCAGTGGAAGCGACCTGACATGACGATGCGTTGTTTTCAGCAAAGTAAACTGATCAGTAACCAGCTGTCAATTATCTGCAGCTGTACAGGCTCCACTGACGCCAATGTCCACTATCAGATGCACTGTTCGATACTAAATGCTAAAATGCATTTTTAATTTTATGCCCTAAGAACGCCACAAAATTTTTTTCAGTGCATCTGCAAGATTAAGCAGATTAGTATGCAGATTTCGTTGTCACTTTATGGCATACACCCTGTTCATTTATGACAGCTGAGGTGAGTATACGCTTACAGAAAACCGGGACGTTGGTATATGGTGTATACGCCTCTGCTTACAGTTATACAGAGTTTGCCATTTCTTGCCTAGCAACAATAAACATCACTAGTACTGTATACATTGCACCTATCCAAAAACATCGATCAATAAGAACAAGATTAGGATGTAGCTTGTTAAGGGCAGACAGAAATGTTAAATGTACAGACATAGCGAGATGTATGCTAGTAACAAGAGAATCATAGAACTGGGCATTACATGCCCATATGGCAGTGACCTTAGCCTTTGACCAGAGACATGAAAAACAATCCCAAGTCTGGTCCATTTTGGACTGTAGGTGTACAAAGTTTGGTCACTGTGGGTGCAAAGGAGCTCGAGTTATCATCTAAAAGCTGCATAACACAACAGGCTCCATCTTATGACAAGCATAAAAAATAAAAACATTTAGCTCAGAATGACACAATAAAGACTGCACTGGCTCGACAACCTGTGCCTGCAGAGCTTCAATTTCTTCCTGCTGCTGTACAAGCTGCTTCTGCAGACTATCATAGTCCTTGACGCGTTGCTGAAAGGCATGGATCTCATTGTCCTTAGTTCCGAGAACATCCTCGGACGCCAGAAGCTGAGCCATCAGGTTGTCCAGTCGCTGATCATAGTCTCGCTTCAGAGCTGTTACATCACTCTGCTGCAGCAACATTGGACCACTTTGCAGACTGCCTAGTTTACTGTTTTCATGCTAATTGTGACATAAATTCAGTTATGAACAGTTTAAATGACAGCTAAAAACATTTTTATTTGGGCACCAAGAGCATGGTGCTCTGAGACAGTTCAATATGTTAGCACTTTAGAAGTCCTCTCACGCACTTATTTACTTACAATATTTGTATTACAACAGTATGCAATGTATATCAAATCATACTGGACTTTGCATGATGGCTACGACCAGGTACACTTGGGCTGAGCTGCTAGCCTTGAGTAGACATGACGTCACATCTCCAGGGCCATGCGTACAAGATGGGGCTGATGAGGTGCTCGTCCATTCGTGATGCTGTTACAACTCTACATTGACTGCGTCTACCACTACGTGTCGACTTCAAGGTGGCTGTCATAGCGTTTCGTGTGTTGCATGGTCACGCGCAACCATACCCGAACGATCTTGTTCGTGTTGCCGACCTGCCTGGTCGTCGCCGACTTCGCTCATCATCATCACAGACGTCATCTCGGCTGTTTTTCGAATACCACCTCAGGACTTGTCTCTTTTCCTGATCGTTTCTTTCTCGACTGTTTTCGGCTTTTGGTTCTGCGCGCCGTGTGTGGTAGTGGTTTAGCAGTATTCGTACTTTAGGCCACTCTTGAATAACTCAAATGTAACGTAATACTGATTAAATATGCAGTTGGTAATTATATTATATTACTGCTTCCTTTTACCACAGTTTTCATCATTACTGCATAGTCATCTGCCAATACGTGAACTTGATTGGTGGCATGTCCAAACAGGGGGGGCAGTCTGGTATATGGTCAGTCTGCTTGTTTAAGAAATGATGATGAGAACTTTCCAGCTCCAGGCGAACAGTCACAGTGCCAACTGGTTAACGTGCAGGTAAGCAAGATAAGTAACTTCATTTGTGGAATCAGCCAGACAGCACCTGAAGAAAAAATTTGCCGCAGCTAAAACAAAAGTAACACTACAAACAATGAAACAAAGTGGGCCTATTTGTACAAGCCCAGAGCTGACGTGGGAAAGGAAACAAGCGAAAAACACAATGTGTCCAACATGTTCAGTTACATCGACAAGGCAAAGCTTCAGCGACAACTGTAACTATACAGCTGACAAACAGAAACAACAAAAAACCTTGTCGGCTTTTCTTGCAGTCTCGTCCAGCAGGTCGTGGTAGTCTGAGAGCAGCTGCTCATGTTTTTGTGACAGCTGATTGAACTGCTCTCTGCAAATCCAACCAGAATGGCTAAATATGACAAGTACATAAAATACAATATATGGAAACATTACAAAATATGCATGACAGAACAGAGAGAATCTTATCAAAAAAACAAAAGTAATATCCAACTACTGTCCTGACAAAATCAGAGCCAAAATAAAAGTGGCAGCTTTTTATGGCTCACAGTAAGAATGTTAAAGTTTACGATACTTACTGTAACACACTATTTTTCTCTATTTCCATCTTTAGTGACTTGTCCAAATTCTTTCCATGACTTCGAAGGTTGTCCAGCATTTGTTCTCTGCAAACAAGTCAATATTAATAATAATCAACAATTAGTGAAATATTAAGCTTCAAGTGAATGTTATTTTTGATTGCTATATCCAGTTTGTGCATTTATCATCATTAACACTGAAAAGTTGATCGAATGCAAAACAGTTTTTTTTCAAACCAATAAAAGATGACAAACTGTTCCATGCCTTTGACATAGCAATGGGAAATGCATCATAATACATTATGATGCTGGACACATTACTAAGACATCACTAGTGTTGTTACAACCATCAAAATTGCCACCAACACTGTGGTGTATCACCGAATCACCACCACCACCGTGGTGTTTAACAGGCTCCTTGGTGGTTTTCCTGGACGCTACTGCCAGAAAATTGTGCATCACTATTCTGTCAGCTAATGGTGAATAATTCTGTGAATAACAGTTCCAAAAGTATGCAGCACGCAAAAGCATACAAATTTATGATGTTCACAAACTAAATATTGCTATTCGCTATAATTACTAGATGGATGGCAATAGATATAAATTTCCTGCATCTGCAGTAACAATAATGCCATTATGTGTTGCTACGTGTCTCAGATGGAATCCCCTCAGTCAAAATAACCCGACATTTTCGCCATAACATTTAATAGTGATTAAGAATGGAACAGTTTTTCTTTGAAGTCGGACGTTATTTTACTTACATTTTGTACGTCTTGTGCTCTACTGCATGCTTTGCTGCTTTTATTGTAAAAATGCTACTGAGACAATAAATGATCGAATTGGTCAATGTTTGTTATGTTCTGATGAGAAATCAAAGGCAACACCAATTACAACATCGTGTACTGATTTTCACTTTACACAACTTACATTCATTATAAATTTATAATCACATTAGAATTTGTCAGAGAAATCAAAATGTCAACATCATAGTTCAGTCCAGTACTGTCCAGCATACTGCAAACTCCACCAGCAAGATGATGTGATCTGTCTTCCAAGGCGCCAGCTAATACTTCTTGGAAATGGCATCTCCGGCTTTAGAAAAATGCATTTTATGTACGTTTGAAATTCGTCAAATTCTAGACTACTTTTCTCCATAGCAAGCAGTGATGGGCAAATCCCAATCGCGAGTGGGATTTAAATCGCAACTTGAACACATTTTGGAAGTGATTCGACAGTTTAAAGATTTGATTCGGCAACTGACGATTGGGATTCGATTAGATTCATCATTCTTTTGTGATTCGATCTGGGTCATGAGAGTCAACAAACGAATCAATTGCTAGTTGTTGCTCATCAGTTCTTTTCAGAGTTTAGTTGTTTTGCCTGTTGAGTTAACTAGTTTTAACTGTAAACAACAACAGTAAACAACAACAACACTAGTGAAGAAGGCAGCGAGTAGCTCACTCAAACACTTAAGACACTTTATCGAGTAGCACTGACAGTGACACTGACGGATAGCTAGTTTTGTTATACGTTGTAGAGATCGTAGCTCATGTTTATGTACTTGTGGAAAAATTGGGATTTGATTGGGATTCTGAGTTTTGAGATTGGGATTTGGAGCTTAGGATTTGAGAATAAAAAATTTGAGATTTTAAAGTAAGATTGGGATTTGAGATTTGCCCATTACTTATAGCAAGCATATCACTGGGGAGACAGAATGACGCAATAATCGTGATGAATAGTCTATAGGCATATAGTAGAGCATAGGCCTAATTCGTATGTGAGGAGCTGATTACAATTGATTATATGTTGTAGAGATCATAGTTCGACTACTTGTCGAGAACGCTACAAACTGAGCTGCATGTTAATGTCTCTTCCCGAGGATTAAGCTGTAACTGGGGCAACTTTTCCATAAAAAATAAGATAATGATGATTAAAAGTGCTACAACTAAATTCACGAGCCACACACCTGCTGTGACTGTACGCTGTCGTCAGCATCTGTCGTGATGCTCCTTACGATGTGTACTCGACAGCCAATGATGTGGTTTGAGACTTTATTGTTGTGCTTTTAAAGTGACATGTTTTATCATGCAACTTTGGTTTTTCTTGTGGGATGTGGGCTGTGGTCCTGGTCTTGTAGGCTTTAGCACTGGTCTTTGACTTGTAATTTTTGTCTTGTTCCAATCACTGCTTGAAGGATGGGATATAAAAGTTGACATTTTCACAAGAATAACAGATTACTTTAGTGTCTCTGTTGGCCTTCTATACTTTGAATTCTAGGTCCCAACTTCCATGAACTGGTAGTAAAAGGCCAAACAATTTGTGGATGATGAAATCTTGTTTAAAATGATTCATTTATGCTTTTACTGTAATTTACAATGCATACCTGTTTTGTTTTGCCATTTAATTCCATGGCTTTCGCTGTAGTCTCCTAAGGCCTGCGTCCATTGAAACTATTTTGTTGTTCATGGTATTTATTATTTACTTATGGTAGTTAAATTTCAAGTTCAAGTTCGAGTTGCTTGTAACTCTGTAAATGGTGCTAAGTTTGTAAGTAACTCCAAATTGTTTGTAATGTTTCATTTTCCTTTTACTCAATTTTAACTTTATGTATGTTATTGTCAATCTCTTTAGACATTGTAACATCCTTTCGCCGTCGATACATCAACGAAACCCAGAAACTAATTTAACTTCTACTGAACACAAATTCTCATCTGTAAGTGGATTTTCAGAGCATCATCACAAGTTACTGCTAACAGCACTGTCAATGGCAGTGCAATTTCAATCGTTTTAATTAATGCTTCTAAAATCCACAAAAATTATGTCAATATTCCACCTATCACTATCTGACTTTGCTATACTTGTTGGCTCAGTGGTGAGCATTGTGGCTCGCAGCTCGAGAGATGGTGAGTGCGACATCCATTGCCCTGTGCTCCAACTGCCCTGTGAGGCATGACAGTTTGAACAGCTAACAACTGTGATACCCATCACATAGCGGTCCTGGGCAGACTGTTTACTCACTGTGGTGGTGCCAAGGCAACTCAGCCTTCCATCCCAGGACCAGCTTCGACTGCGAAGGCAAAGACATTCCATTTGTGGATAAACATGTGGGTGGCAGGTAAAACTGTGTGACACCTTGACAATGCATGCCACACGTGAGCATTTCTGTGACGGGTTGGCCCACAAAGAGGCACTACCTCTATGTTTACTCTGGGCAAAGTTCAGCCATGACAATATGTAATTGCAAATATTCATGCACTTGTGACAAATATCACAGAGAGATGCACATCTCACTTCACTGTGCAGTAGTGATATTGCTATTACTGACCATGAATACGCAGTATATACTCACTTTAGTCGAACAGCACTTATCTCTTCTTTCAACACTGCCATCTGCTTGCTGGACGTTTCTTGCTGGAATAGCTGACCACCAACAAAATGTATGCAAGAATTAACATTCTGAGACGTTTGCTAAAATACAAATTAATCAAGACAATTTATACACTAAGCTGCAGAGTCATATCACTAAATGTTAAAAAACTAAGGTTTAGCACAAATGTATCCAGATCTAGCGGCAACATCCTCTTCCTCCTAATAATGCACTATAGTTGTTCTTAACAGGTATTTTGTATTTAGCACCGATTCCATAACCCAAAATATATGTGACACGAAACTGCTTCAGTAAGACGATGCCAGAGAAGCATCATGGCATAGCCCACAAATACAGCATCAAGCAGGCTAGTAGAATTAATGAGAAGTGATCAAAACTACAAATCACACAAAACAAAGCTTCACCATTTCTTAATATTAATGTTTATCGTCGGTTAACATCAAAACAGCTACAGCAACAGTAGTTTGGTCGAAACTGTGCATTTCCATAAGCAGCTCTCAAAAATTCTCAACCAAATGCATAACTGCTCACCCATATAATATACTGGCAATTTTTCAATGCCTGAACTCACTCACCAGCTCTGCTTTCTGTGTTCTCTCTGCTGCCAGCTGCTGGCTCAATTGGTCTATTTTCTGTTTGAGTTGCAACCTCATCTGTGCTGCAAGTTGACTATCGCCGGCATTGGCACCGGCTGATGATGCCTGTATGTATAGCAGAAATTTATATCATCCATACACTGTCGATTTGTCATCAATACATCCACTGTTAAACCAATTCACCTCATAAAATTTGGCAGCACACAATGCTGAAACAGGCTTCAATTTGATGCAGCAGTCATCAGCTAAAATATCAACAACTTCAGAATAATAATTTCTGTTGGTAAGTGACAGTAAAGCTTACCAGTTACTGAAAGAAATGTTGTGAGCTAATAATGCAAAGTAGATTAAAGCCAAAGACCCAACCATTATGACAAGAGACAGTAATACTCAGCAACTCTTATGTTCTGTAGGAAGTCACTATCATCATCAA
>Ga0126335_1003152_pt1 | contig 10161 bp, 9 predicted proteins | sample OlaspJWI45metaG_FD_108409 | JGI IMG/M metagenome (GOLD analysis project Ga0126335, IMG submission 108409) | Marine gutless worms symbiont microbial communities from Oahu, Hawaii - Olavius sp. 1 OAHU.JWI-45 metaG | ecosystem: Host-associated > Annelida > Digestive system > Unclassified | place... | reverse complement strand
TTGTTGGGAATATATTCGGGTGTAAGTATGCCAAAAATTATAAAATTCGGTTGAGATTTCACAAAGCTATATCAATTTAACATCAAGCAAATGGAAATGTGCAGTTTTTTGGCCCACCCTGTATATATAGTTCTTATATATAGCTTTGTATATAGAAGTGTAGACAGCAGTGAAGAAATAAAAACAACTTTAAGAAAACGTATAAGCTAACTGTCATATCGCATCAATAATGGTTTTGTTTACATTGACAACAGTAATGATCATTCGCTGTCATAGAGTGCATGTTTCTTAAACCTATTGGATACCGCACCAATTGCTGCCACTGAAATAAAGTAAAAGAGACCGGTCTCACCTGTGGTCAGAGGGACGGTGTCCGCATCTAACTTGTCGACGGTATTGATGACTACTGCGGCCGCAGCAGCTCGCTGCCAGCGCTGTACAACAACGTTTCTCCGGATTCCTGCTCCAGGATCGCCAGTCGCTCCCTGGATCGGTGGCAGTTGGGGCTGCCGGTGCTCCTGGACAGCCTTGCCGTCGCCATCTCCCTGTGTCGCAGAGACATGGGTCGGGACGGGTCGCCGAAGTCGGTTGAAATATGTCGGTTTCAGCGCCTCGATCACCGATATTGTCGTGGTGTAGCTGGCACGATCGACGCCGTTTTGATGAGTCGCTGAACTATCGTCTTTTCTCCGTGTAGCAGACGTTTCATTTCTAAAATGTGGTTATATTTAAGCACCTTAAAGCACTGTAAAACAATTGCGCTCGCTCTTCGTCGGCCCGTAAACAGTTTTAGATGGTGACTGACCAATATTTTAGACTGATGACAGACGATCGATCAATTTGATAGTCTGTCATCAGCCTCATACAGAGCAGGCGGAGCTTGTTTACATGAACGACGCCAGAATTTGTGAGTTGTACAGCGTAGTCCCGACTTTTCGACCCCACATAGTGGACCCCGAGCTGGTATTCGATTTGACTGCATCCGATTTTTAACAGTCAGTCGTAATCATAGCTTCGCTCTTTTGTTGGCTGGCACGCTGCTAAATTTCCCTTGTTTTCAGTCTTTTCGTACCTATCTGTCTATGCATCAAATATATATTATTGGTTCGTCGTTTATTGGCTGCGTTGTAGACAAATATTACACTAATAATAATCTTTCCCTATTGGCGTCAAAATGGTTAATTATTTCTGACTAATATATGAATCGCTAGATCTACTTAGAAGGGCGATAGCCCAGTCGGCTACCAGTTTGTAAAGTTACGTTTTTGTATTTCTTCTTGCAGCGTAGGTTATGTCGTCTCTTCAAAGTCTTTCTGTCGCTGTTTCTACTTTTTACGAGTAAACGTAGTCAAATAATGCAGTCTAACGTGGGAGGAAGACAAGGGCGGATGACTCACTGGATTTGTGACGTGTGTTTCGACGTCATACGGCTGGGTGTCACGCCGTCAACGTGCACGCCGTGACCAATTAACACCGTCTGTCTGGCAAAGCATTTCTTGGCTGCCGGCCACACTGACGTCTTGCAGGCGTCTCTCAGCTTCAGGACCTGCCTATCATGTGCCACCTTCACCCATCGCCTCAGTGTGGCGTACGTGTTCAGCGACACGGCACCGTCCGTCCCATAAGGCACCTGTAGAACAACATCGTCGATATGTAGACAATACTTACATGAAGCACTCTTAATGCGTCTGCGCGTCTACAGAAGGAAGATGCATATCGATCAGCCTGTGCGTCTGTGACGGACTGTGTGGCACGATGGTCTTGTAATAGGCTTTTCTAGTTTATACGTTTTACTTAAAATTATACAACAAAATTGTCACTAAACACTGAGGCGGGCGGTACAAAACGGTCTTCAGGTGTTGTCAAATCGCTCAGGACAAATCCAATAGGTGTATCAGTCTGGGTGGAAGGTCATTGACCACTAGAGGAGGGGCGGCTACTGAGAAACTTTTTTGCATAATTTCAAAATCAGCCACCGCTAGTGCAGTGACGGGCATAACTACTTTAAAAATTAGGTACACTACTATAGTTAACTATTATAACTATGAAAAACGTAGTTATTAACAACTTTCTAACTACTTTAAAAAAGTAGCATAACTACTTCATAGTAATAAGCTACTTTTTAACTACCTACTTTTGTTATTTTACAGTAATATTCGAGCTGCTAACAAGACTTTTTTCAACAAGTAATACAATTTTTACAATCTCAATTGTAATAGCTAGTCTAGGCATTTTCATGTAACTAAGTAGAATAACAGCGCATAGACCACAGTTCAGCTGTTAGAAAGTTAAGTGATTATGGCAAAAAGTAATTACAAAAAGTCTTTATTTATTTTCAGTTATAACTTTTGTGAAAAGTGGTTTAACTGTTAGAAACTATTGTTAGAAGTAGTTAGTCATTAGTGTTTAAATACTAAAAAATAGTTAAGCTATTTGTAGTTAACTACTAATAGTTTCTGCGCTAGAGAAGTAATTAAGTATAGTTTAGTCATGTTTTGTATTCCGCTCCATGCAATACGAGTCTGAGTCTGACAGAAAGTGGCATGCCTAACTGCGAAAGGATAAACAAGCAGTGTGTTTCAGACCTTAGACCACTGTCTGGTAATGAGAAAAGCTGCACACGTCGTTCGTTTGTTGCGCAGAGCGACACTGAGTGGCGTCAAGTTGTTGCCGTCTCGAGCCAGGACGCTACAAATGTCCTTCACACCACAGCAACATTGATAACTATTTAAAATTTATCGAATAACAAACGACAAACGCATTGTCTATCACTCAACGAAGTCACTTTATCGCAGGCAACACATGCCCACACAGAACTACTTAGATTTTTGAGTTTTTATGTTTCTAAATAAAAAAAACTTTTAAGCATTTTTGGCAGTACAGTAATCCGGTTTTTCTAAACTAATGCACTGATAAATGGAAAAAATAGTTAAATATAGCAGTATTTAAAACATCAGTCTTCTTACTTCAAATTATAAACAAAATAATTTAACATTGAGATATAAATGCTTGTTATATCATTTGATAAGGCACTTGTGTTTTTTCAATTCAACTTTAGCTACAAATTTGGTAAAAAAAAATAATAAAGAATCTGCGGTGGTAGACTGAGTAGCTGCAAACTGTCGTGTTGCAGAAGAAGTAACAGGAGTAATGGACCTTGTGAACGAAGTATCGCAGAACGCTCAGTTGTCCAGCCTCTGCAGCCTCGTGTATTGGAGTCTTGAAGCTGTCGACGTGTCTTGTCTCTGGCGCCGTCCACGCCCGTGTTGGATGCTCCCCGACTGGCTCATCCGACTTCGCTCCTGACCTTTATATTGTAGCACGTAAAACCACAGACAAAAAACATAAGTAAAGTAAACAAATTGCCAAAGTAATTTAACGATGGCGTCGTCGAATCCTTTTCGCTTACACACCACAACGGGCAAAGTTTTCTCCAACTTTTCCTTCCCTCGCCGTAAAAAAGTCAAGGCCCCCACTTAACACAATGTATCTTGGGCCCAAAGGAGTCTCCACACCTAACAGGAGACCGATCCGTTTATCCGTTTTGCAAGGCGTAGGCGCATGACAGACTGACTAACTGACACACCACGCTACGGAAACATCGGTCGCAATAGTCCGCATCTAATGCATTCGATGCGGCCTTAGCTCACTGAACGTCTGATTGTCTCTAACACGATATCTGCTGAAGTAGAACGTTTTGCAGACGGCGATGAAACTAAATTCAGATACTGACGTTGCCAGCACACAATAGATATAGAACCTGTTTCGAATAACCGTACCAACTGTTCTGACCGAAGACAGAGAATCGCTCGAAATGGAATAATAAAATAGTAACATCACTACGTAATGTACAAATTCCTAGTTTTTAGACGTGCTATGGACCAAATCTCGCCTCGATGTCAACTTGTCAAGTGGATCGCTGTTATACGTGCAACATAAAATTACCAGCTGTGGTAATTATGACGGAAAATTATGAGTGCTTTAACTGTCTCATAAAACACATTAATTTTGTCTGACTGAACTCACTGAAGCCGCAGCGCTTAGCAACTACTGTCATAACCATCCATGACTGACTGACTTACTTACTAAAATACCCGCATTTTAGTCTTGTCAGATCTATGTTATTGTCAGCTGAGTAGGCCCCATACCTGATAAGAATAACGGCAAGATCGACATAACCGTGGTGTGAAGCAATGTACAAAGCGGTTCGCCGCTGAAACGTCGATACAGCCGCGTCATTCGAATCTAGGCTGTCGAGAACCTACATGTACACTGTAGAGTATTGACAATTGCTGTGTCACATTAATAAAATAAGAATACACTTGACCCGAGCCATCGACACCTATTACTCTTAGCTTTACTTTTGTATTACAATGGTATAAAATTGATTGCCGCAAACTTTACAAAACATCAAAAGCACTTACTAAACTGTGAGTCAGACATATTTAATTTTCATATATACATATAACGTGGTCGCACCGATCTTAGATATTTTAACATCTTCAGACGCATTCAACCGCATTTAACTTAATTTGTCGGTCGCTTAATAAAAAATGTAAGGTCAACAATGCTAGAATACCAGCAATGGTTCCTCTTTGATTCTTGTTTTTGGCGACCCCATGGCCACCAATAATTTTACCACCAAACATGCGGATTACCAAAAGTCAAACACTCTAAGCGCCAGGTAGTTTTACGAAAAAAGCGAGCACATCATTTGTGGTCCGGAAGTAAAAGTTTATCAATTTAAAATTATAAATTAATCGCTATAACAACTGAAATAATTATTCACAAAATTCAGTAAAGTTTCGGCAGCAGCTACTGCCTTAGTCTCTGTCGAACTGATTTTCGCTCTTCGCATGCGAAACGTTACTTACTTTTGTGCGAAATTGTTGCAGTTGTTTTAGTTTATAATTGAACGTCTTTCGTTTATGATTTTTATCTGAGACTGACCTGATTAGCGAAACCGGATACGGCGGCTGAAAGGAGTCTGTTCCAGCCATCCCACGTATCCAGGTAGACGGTGCAGCCGAGCTGGAGTCCGTAGCTTTCCAGGATGTTGCAATCGTAGATCTCTCGTCCCGCCTCGGTGGTCAACCGAAAGATACCGACAGGAAGTCCGGTCTCGCGGCTGACTATAGACCGAAGATCGCGACCGCGAGCCGTGCCAAAGTTGAGCGGCAGAAACATCGGACTTGTGATGGACTCCAGACGCCGAAACAACAGGAAAGATGGTTGGATCTCCTTGCGGAAGGACACGCGAATCTAAAATGTGTTTCAGACTCGATCGACTCGTTTGTAAAGTCAGAAGTGTAGCGTGCGCAAAACAGCGCAATACATAAGCGACGGCATCAAAACTTGTGCCGATGTAAAATGTTAAGCTTATTTATCGAAAATTTACAATAGTCTGTTGAGAGACGTCACTTTCTATGTATCAAAGCGATATTGTCAAAGATTCTAACTTAGTATCGGTAGTTATAATTCAACGTTGGAGTAGTAGAGTGAAAATCAAAATTTTGCTAGTTTAGATTTTTAAATTCACACATTTTGACGAATTTTGAAATGCTTATACGCACTCAACCTGCAAGTTTCTTAGCCACAAACTTGGTGGTATCGGCTGACATTACTTTACACTAAGCGCCCGGTTACCTTCCTATACACAAGCATCGCCATCGCTTCGTAAGTATAGCAGACTTTACAGCTGGTGATAAAGACGTTATGCATGAGAGCAAGTTGCCCCCCCCCGCCCCAGAGTTCTTGCATAAAACATGGAACAACTGGGAGTCAAACACGAGACTTTTCGATCGCGAGTTAAGACTGACAGCACTGCACCTGAGCTCTAGGTTGGATGCCAAGGTCATACATGCGCCAGGACTCGTCGAGGATAGCCCCGGCGTAGGAGAGTGAGAGGATCTTGCGCTGGTGGGAGTCAATCCCGACCAGATCGTCGTCCGGGTCAAGCCTCAGTATTTGTCGGATTTCCTCCTTGACTTGACCGACTGTCTGCTGATCATCCAGGTCCATCATCAGGCGACGGCGGTTCTCCACCACAAAACACATCCTTGTCGTGTTTCGGATAGCCATCTGTTCTCTAAAAGAGGCAATAATTTTTTGTAACTTACAAAGGGTAAATTAAAATTTTTTACACTTACCCTCTTCCTCGCTGTAGGGGATCGAAACCTCCATCTAACACACTGTGCCTTAAGTTCCCAAGAGTTTCCACACAAAACTGCACCTCGAACCGTTTAGCCGTTTTTGCACAGCGCAGCCGCGTGACAGCCAGATGAATCATCGATCACACAAGCCGCATTATTCACATCGCTACTATGACCACTCGTGTACGACAATCAACGGACTTTTGTAAATGCATGTAAGTACAAATCTGTTATAGTGCACAAATAACAAGCTGAGCCAACTTAATCAGCGGCACTAAACAATGGTTGTCTACAATTGACAAAGAGTTCACGACACCAAGAGGCCAAATTTCGTAAGATCAGTGCATAAAATAGCGAGAGAGAAAAACTGAGACAAAGTAAATTTTAGACAAAAATGGAAGACCAGCGTTCAACGTGATAAACAAGACTGAAGGAATAACAACCGCCAACAGCTTACTGCACTTTCGACAGTTCCTACTGAAGAAACGTAGGCTCACAATGCTATTTGAACTTAACAGATGTTCTGATAGATTCAGAATTGCATGTTATCGAGAACTACAAGTCGTGCGACCACAACTGAAGAATTACTTCCTTCGTCTTACTTTCGGTAAACGCTTTGAGCAGAGAAAACGCAGACAAAACCGAAACAGTTGACTCCACCAACTATACATCTTTTCTGTCGTGTGCAACAGAATACGACTAAGAATGTTACATTACGCACCTTACTAAACTCAAAGCTGTCTGCACTCGAGTCCAACGTGTGGTTTGATGTAACTATGAATATGTAACTATGCCCATATAGCGATGGCACTATCGGATGGTTACCATAGCGACACTATAATGACGTACGTCACGTACCTGGTTAGAGGCGCGTTCGTAACTTGGCAAAAGTGGGGTACCAACAGAAGCCTCAAATGTTCGAAAAATCCATATATTTGACGACTGACATTAAGTTCCTTATTACCACCAGCATAATCTAGGCGGAGTGGTAATATTTTTAATCGCGTTTGCGCCTGCGTCTGTTTGTTCGAAATTTTTAGCGAGTCTCTGCAATTTTTGTTTTGTTTTCGCTTTTGTTGTGGCTACAGTATCATTTATTTCAATAAAAAGTATAGACAACTTATAACCAAAAATGATGTGTCTGTTTGCCATTGTATTTGTTCGACGTATTCTTTTACGAGTATCGTTTTCCGTTCACATAATTAGGCCTATACTACACAACTTTCTTGTTCATTCAATTTTGTTGCCATTTTCACTGTGCATATACGCCACCATCAGCTATAATAATATACACCGTTGTGGTGTTTCTGTAATTCTGACGCCGCCAGCTACGGTAAACACTGTTCATACGAGCAGCACACTGAGCACAGCAAGGCACAGACGGCTGAAGTGTGGATTCTATATCTATTGCAATTTTAAATTTTAAACAGTCTACAGTCTGGATTTTACTCGTTTACGTATTTTAAACAGTTACTAAAATTAACTGTATATCAACTTATATTAAAGAAAGTGATCTCACTATTTTTCTGTGAACTCGCATGGAACTTATGTACAATTTGTCCTAGTTTATCGGTACACGTCTATAGTCAACTGTACTATGTATGTCAAATCGTATAGCGCGTCCTACACATTGCATGCGCTAATCTCTGCATACGAAGAAACACATTCTTGCATGTACGCATTGTGCGCCCTGGCAACGTGGTGGAATGTTAGCAATAATAACACCGCTGGATCAACAACGCAGCACGCAAAATCAGGAATTCACTAAAACACATAGAGGACTTTGCTGTCATTCCTGAATCATTGGTCACATTCAAACGAAAGCTAAAACCAAAATGTGAATTCAGCCGAAATGTCCGCTCCTGCGATTCGATGACACTTCACACCTCGAGTACTTACTTACTTACATACTTACTGGATCTGGATCTAGAAAAATGGTCAACGAACTCCCTGTCAGTGGGCAGCGACGACGAATTAAAGCAGGACTACTCTTGAAATTGTTGGTGGTAGTGGCCTAGCTTAGCGGTTTCCTTGCTTCTTTGGGAAATCGTTCGTTTGGGGGTGGCGACATCGATACGGTGGTAGATATCACTCTAGAACGAGTTGTTATCCTGGGTTTGCGGATTACTACTGTAACTTTTGTCATAGTACAATTACAAACCTCATCATCTGTGAACTTAGTTACATACTGAGCAGATGTGGAAAACCCTGCGCTATAGTCAAACTTTCCTATACGGACTGCATTCACGTGGGTGTCTTTGTGTCCGTGTCCAGCAAAATTTCCTTCCCTATCAGTCTGATGTACAGCAAGAAGAGTTGCTGTAGCATCGACTACTGCAACGCTCTGTTGAATCGCCAATCCAACCAGATAGTTATCGTAAGCTCGTCGCCCAATGACAAGGGCAGGCACACGGTTCCACGGGAAGTCGTTAAATGCAATAAAGAAGTAGTCTTCGGCTTTTGCTGTGAACAACTGACCACGCTGTCTGGCGACCTGAGTCACGTTTTCAGGCAGATACAGTAGTGAGTGCGAGGCGTTGCTTAAGAACACGTTGGTTCGACGTCCGATCACCAGTGTACGATTGAGAACTGGCAGCTTCTAAACATCATAGTAATTGTCTCATAAACCGAGTAAAACTATATCACATGCATTCTGTACTCATGCAAACACGTATGCGAAATGACCATTTAAGCATCTCAAATGCCTGCATTGATCGAAGTACGAAATAAAAAGAATATTGACAAAGTTTCGCCTACAAGCACTTATCGCATTTTTCTAAAGCGAGAAAAGTTCAGAATTGACGAATGCGTTAAAATTTCAGATAAAAATACGTTTGTTGATGCAATGTCGATGAGGCAAATTAGTACGAATAATAATAAATAAATAAATATTCGTTTATTAAGACATCCGACAAACCGCAGATGGATACTACGGCAACCACAGGTATTAGCGATGGCATTAGACTGCGACTTGCGAATTGCGATTTGAGAAGGCCTATAGTACACACAATTTATCATTATTCTGTCATTATCAGTTTTGTTTAGCACTTGTATTAAGTAAGAAATCACTTGTTGGCCTACATTGTAATTGTCATGAAAGCATTAAACTGTTGATAGATCTTACTACATTTCTTTTAGAGCATTAGAGCTGCCAGTGTACCTTAGAGATAGCCTTTAGTGTGACGACGAGGTCCATGTTATAGAGAATGTCTCCGTTGCTGTAGCCGTAGAAGGTGCAGCTGTTGAAGTGCTGAGATGCGTGGCGGTACATCTCCTTGAGGTACGGCAAACCAGAACTGCTCACCCTCGGCGCTTCGAACACCATCCAACCGTGATCTCGGGCAAACTTCGCCAGATGTTCATCAACAGTGGTGTTTGTCACGTACAAGATCGTCTTTATTTGTTGCCTGTCATTAATTGCTTTCCAGTTCAATAGAGTGTTGCGGTATATCTGTGCAAACACAGAAAATGGTGACAGATATTTTCACGCGAGACTGCTGTGCCAATACAGAGTGATTCAAAAATTAAGAACCTGGAACACGTTTTATTTTTGGCTTTAACTGTCAAATTTTAACCGATTTTCAAAAACCCTTTCACTGCTAAAAATTATACAACAAGAATCATATAACATTTTCCGCTACACCTTAAGTATGTTGCTGCACTACTTTGTGAAGCTACTGATACGTTCAAATATGCTGCAAGTCTAAAAGAAAATGCAAACAAAATGCATTAATTTTGCGCGTGCCGATTACTATTGATTTGGCTTACTTACTTATTAAGTTATTACTGACTTACTACTTGATTTTCTAACCTTTTTGTTTTTTTTCATAAACATTTTTAAAAATAGCAGCTATTTTTATGAAATAGGCTGAAATGTTGGAAGCGCCTAATCTTGCGAACTCGTGCAGCCATAGGACTTGTAGACATGAAGGTAGTCCATTTTCATGTTAAAATCTCATAACAAATTCAAATCTCAAAATGGAAACAGGAAGTGGTGTTACCAAACATA
>Ga0126335_1003151_pt1 | contig 10161 bp, 7 predicted proteins | sample OlaspJWI45metaG_FD_108409 | JGI IMG/M metagenome (GOLD analysis project Ga0126335, IMG submission 108409) | Marine gutless worms symbiont microbial communities from Oahu, Hawaii - Olavius sp. 1 OAHU.JWI-45 metaG | ecosystem: Host-associated > Annelida > Digestive system > Unclassified | place... | reverse complement strand
CAGTCTCAGCCGCCGAAAAACCGGCCAGGGCGACGTCTTCGTAGCGGCGGGCGAGCGGGATGATGCGGGCCGTCAGGGCGCGGCCGGCGGTGGTGCGGCCGACGGTTACGCTGCGCCCGTCGCCGCTGCTGCGCCGGCGCTCGACCAGGCCCCGGTCCTGCAGCGAGCCGACCAGTCGCGACAGCGTCGACACCTCGATCGAGGTGCTTTCAGCCAGTTCGCCGAGGCGCTGATCTTCGCGCTGATGCAGCGCCGCCAGGACCCGCCACATCGGCAGCGTCACGCCATGCACGCGTACCGCGGCGGCGAAGGCCGTGGCGATCCGAGTGCCGGCCCGGTTCAGCAGGTAGGGCAGGTATTCACCCAGATCCAGGTCGGTCATCACTGCTCCCCGCTGTCGACGGCGCGGCCCGGCAAGGCTGGGCCGGAGGAAAACGGCTCAGGCTGCGGTGCCAAGGTGGCGATGGGCGCCATCGAAGGCGGGCGCCACCTCTTCCATGAACCGCTGCATCTGCTCCTTCACCATGGCATGTGGTTTCAGGCCGTAGTTGAAGTAGAGGATCACCTCGGCAATGCCCGCGGCTTCGACCTGCTTCAGGTCGTCGATGATCTGCTGCGGCGAACCGATCAGCACTGACTTGTTGGTCAGGTTCTCGGGCTTCATGTCGCGCAGGATGTTGCAGATCTCGACGAAATAGCGATAGGTCGGCGGCGCCTTGTCCGGATCCCCGGGGAAGGCGGCGATCAGCGCATCGTGGAAGTAGCGGATCAGCGCTTCGCGGCCGGCGCGGTCCTCTTCGGCGTTGTCGGCGATGTGGATGAAGTACGAGCACATGGCCCGACGGCTGGGGCGGCCATGCGCCTCATCGCAAAGCTCGCGGTAGCTGTGCACGGCATCGGCCAGCGAGCCATAGACCATGGCCGCGGCGAAGGGGGCGTAGATGATGTTCCAGTCGTGGCGCGCCGCCAGTTCCATGCTCGGCCGCGAGAAACAGGCGACATACGGTCGCAACGGCTGTTGTACTGGCTTGGGCCGGACGTCGATCTCGTCGAACTGATAGTAGCGGCCGTGGTGCGAGAACTTGCCGGGCTCGGTCCAGGACCGCCAGACCACCTCCAGGCCTTCGGCGAACAGCGCGGCGGAGTCCTCGAAGGGCGCCTGGAACGGCAGGTATTCCAGCCGGTCGTAGCCGCGACCGGCGGCGAAGTCGACGCGGCCGTCCGACAGCAGGTCCAGCGTGGCCCAGTCCTCGGCCACCTGCAGCGGATGGTGCACCGGCAGCAGCACCACCGCCGGCGCCAGGCGGATCCGCGTTGTCGCTCCGGCCAGTTGCGCCAACAGCATGTGCGGCGACGCATTGACCCCCAGCAGGTTGAAATGGTGTTCGCCGATCCAGGCCGAGTTCAGACCGACCGTCTCGGCCAACAGCGCCTGCTCGTAGATCTGCCGGATGAACTGCTCCGGCGTGCGCGGATTGTCCGGATAGCGGTTGTCGCTGAGCGTGAAGTAGCCGAAGTCCATGGCCTCGCCTCAAGAATGAATTGCAATTGCAAAAATTGTAAATGCAAATATCTTGCTTGGCAATGCCTGAAGCGCATCGCCGGCCGACGCTGGGTCTGCACCGGCACCTCACCTATCTTATGGACCGAATGCCGTACGGAAGGACTTCGCCCATGCGCTCACTGCCCCGCCTGCTGCTGTCGCTGATCTGTCTGCTGGCCCCGCCGGCCCTGGCCGCCGAAGAGGTCGACCTGGAGCTGGTGCTGCTGGCCGATGCGTCCGGATCCATCGACGACGCCGAGATCCGCTTTCAGCGCCAGGGCTATGCGGCGGCAATCACCCATCCCGAGGTGCTCGGCGCCATCACCGGCGGCATGCTCGGGCGGATCGCCGTCACTTATGTGGAGTGGGGCGACGCCGCCTCGCAGGAGATCGTCGTACCGTGGAGCATCATCGACGGCCAGGCATCGGCGGAAGACGTGGCCCGACGCCTGCTGAGCACGCCGCGCCGGGCTTTCGGCTTCAACGCGATCGGCAGCGCCCTTGCCGTCGGCCATGCGCTGATCGCTGGCAACGAGATCAAGGGCTTGCGCAAGGTCATCGACTTCTCGGCCGACAGCGCCAACAGCTGGGGCGGCGTACCGCTCGACGTCGCCCGCGCCTCGGCGCTGGCCGATGGCATCACCATCAATGGCCTCGCCATCCTCTGTCGGCACGACGACTGCGGCGGTCGGCCGATCGACTATGACCTGGAAGCGGCCTTTGCTCAGCTGATCGTCGGCGGTCCCGGCAGCTTCGTCGTCACCGTCGACGGCGAGACCCGTTTTGCCGACGCGGTCCGCCGCAAGCTGATCCTGGAGATCGCAGGGATCACGCCGCCGCAAGGCCGCCGCCATAAAACCCATCTACACGGCGGCACCCGCGTCGTGGTCGCAGGACAGCAGAGCGCAGCCCACCCGCGACCCTGATCTACGTTGCCGGCACCCAGTTGCCGTGGAAACCGAACGGCACCCGGACCGGCAGCTGCACCCTGGCGACAGGCGGCGCCGCGAAGTCCTGGGCGTCGATGATGCGCAGGTGGCTTTTGTCGGTATTGCCGTCGTAGACGACGGAGAGCACATAACCCTCGTCTTCGCCGTCGCCGGCCGGCACGAACACGCCCTCGCTCGCCGCCCCGCCGGGCCCGACGTCGTGCAGTAGTGTCTCGCCCGTAACCAGGTCGTGTTTCAGCAGTCCGCCCGGTCCCCGTTCGAACTCGAAGCCGACGGCATAGCCATAGCGGTGGCGGTGGCACTCGACCCGCGGATCGACGCGGGGGAACTCCTGCGGCCGGTCGTCGATCGTCTCGGCCGTGACCTTGGCTGCTGCCGGATCGATGGTCCAGCGGTCGAGCCGCAGCCGCCCGCCGCCGCCCTCCAGCTTGCCGTCAACGAAAGTGCGGTCGTGCCGAACCACGTCCATGACGATGTTCGCGCCGTCGTCATAGGCGTTCAGCGGGTGATAGACGAAGCAGGGATCGATCTCGATCCATTGGGTCTGATCCGAGGTTGCCTCGCGCGGCAGGATCCCGAGCCGTGCCGGCACGTCGTCGTGCCAGCGGAACGGCAGGCCCTTGCCGGCCATCGCCATTTCCAGCTCGAAGACGACGGGGAAGTCCATGAACACGACGCGGCTCGCCGTCACCCCGAAGTCGTGCATCATCGTCGTCTGCGGTTTGTCGATCGCGACCGACCGGGTCAACCGGCCGTCGCGGTCGGCGGCGTGGTAGCGCAGCTTTACCGGGCCGAAGTCGTAGCCGAAGAAGATCAGTTCGCCGGCCGCGGCGTCGATCTTGGGATGCGCCGTCATATTGCTCTTCAACAGCCCGCCATAGTCGAACTGGCCCTTGGTCGCGAGGTCGCTGTCGAGTGCCCAGGGCAGGCCGACTTCGGGCAGGGCGAGAACATGGCCACCGTGCGAGATGACGTTGACGCTGCCGGAGCCCTGCTGAAACGGCTGGTTGCGGCTGGTCGGCGCCGCCCGCAGGCCCAGCAGTTCCTCGACCCGGGCGGTGCGGACCCAGCGGTTGCGGTAGCCGGTGGCCTTGCCGTCAGCAAGGGTGATGCCGTGCACCATGGCATCACCGCTGAACCAGTGATGATCGCGACCGGGATTGATCGGATTTGGTCCGTCGCGCAGCAGGGCGTCGTTGAGTTCGGGCGGGATGTGGCCCTCGACGGGCAGGTCGACGACCGTCACCTCTTCCTGCACCGGAGCGAAGTTGCCCTGCAGCACCGGGTTGTCCTCGGGCGCCAGGCCGCCTTCATCGATGACTTCGGCTTCCGACATGTGAGCCTCCCTGATCTAGACATCGACAAGATAACAGGCGATCTAGACAACGTCTAGATAAAAGCGCCTAATGCCCGAGGATATGGAGAAGACGGCCTACCACCACGGCGACCTCAAGGAAGCACTGATCTCGGCGGCACTCGAGACCATCGCCGGCGACGGCCCCGGCGCCGTCAGCCTGCGCCAGCTCGCCCGCACGACCGGTGTCTCGCACGGCGCGCCGGCGCATCATTTCGGTGACCGGACTGGTCTGTTCACGGCGATTGCGACCCGCGGGTTCGAGCGATTGCACGATTACCTGGCGCGCGCGGTCGGCGACTCGAAAGCAGCCCCGCAGGCACGGCTTAACGCGTCGGGCAAGGCTTACGTGCTGTTCGCGGCAGATAACCCGGCCTATTTCGAGGTCATGTTCCGGCCCGATCTGCTGCATCGCGACGACCCCGCCCTGAAGGCCGCTGCCGCCAGGGCCGGCGAGATCCTGAACAGTGCCATTGTCGACGCCCGCCCGCAGGTCAGAGAGTCAGAAGCGGAGCTCAGGCTCGCTGCTCTCGGGGCCTGGACCCACGCCCACGGCCTGGCCACGCTCTGGGTCAACGGCAACCTGAACGAAGAGATGGCACCGGACGGCATCGAAGCGCTGGCCGATCAGATGTTCGCCATCCGCCGCGATTGCTGATTTCTCGGCGGAAAGATCGATGCGGTCCGGTTGACGACACCACTTCAAGCAAGACCAAATGACCCAACCCGGCGTGAAGAATAGATACTTTTGGGTCTATTTCTTCGTAAACTAGTAGCAGAATTTGGTTCCCTTACTTCCAACGCCGCCTGCGTGAGCTCGATCTACTTGCCGAGTACTTCGATTTCCACTTTTCGTTAAGCCCATTCCGCTAGCGTCCCCGCCCATCGTCGTCTGTCGCCCGACGACGGCGATGTCCGCCATTGAGGCGATGGTGCAGGACCGACGGACCTCGCCAACACGCCAGCTTGCTTGCCGTTGCGACGGGGGACCGGAGGCATGGAGAAGAACGAACACGCCAACACCGCAGCCGAACCGGAAACAGGCGTTTCCGACGTTCGACAAGATAGTCCTGCGATAAAGCCTGCGACGCGCGACGGCGCATAGGGCGGACGGTTTCGAATGACGATCGCAGTTCGGCTGCCGGCCATGATTGTCGGCGCCGCCCTGGTGCTGGCGATCGGCATCGGCATCGCCAACTACATCAATGCTTCGAATGAACTGCAGCACGCGGCCGAGCAAAAGCTGTCGGCGCTGGCAGAGGCACGCTCTGGTGCGTTGCGCGACTACCTCGGCTCGATTGAACAGGACCTCCGCAGCCAAAGCACCAGTCCTTTCGTCCGCCAGGCGATCGGCGACTTCCGCCGGGCCTGGCGCGATCTCGGCGCCGGGCAGACAGAGCGGCTGCAACGCCTCTACATCACCGACAACCCGCATCCGACAGGCAGCAAGGACGAGCTGGATAGGGCGGACGACTTTTCGGCCTACAGCGAGGTGCACGGCCGCTACCATCCATGGTTTCGCACCTTCCTGCGCGAGCGCGACTACTACGACATCTTCCTCCTCGACCCCGATGGCAACCTGATCTACTCGGTGTTCAAGGAGCTGGACTACGCCACCAATCTGAACAGCGGCGAATGGAAGGACACCGATCTCGGCAACGCGTTTCGCGCCGCACGGGATGGTGCGCCGGGCAGCCAGTCGTTCTTCGATTTCCGGCCCTACGCACCCAGTCACGACGCACCGGCCAGCTTCATCTCCGCGCCGGTCTATGCCGACGGGGGCGCATTGCTCGGCGTGCTGGTGCTCCAGATGCCCATCGCGCGGATGAACGCGATCATGCAGCAGACCGCCGGCATGGGTGAGTCAGGCGAGACTTTCATCGTCGGCGCCGACTTCCTGATGCGCAGCGATTCACGCTTCTCCGAGGAGTCGACCATCCTCAAGCAGAAAGTGGAGACGGAAACGGTCAAGGCTGCCCTCGCCGGCGACATCGGTGTTCGGGTGACCCCCGACTATCGGGGCGTGCCTGTGGTTTCGGCTTACAAACCGTTCGAATTTGCCGGCACACGCTGGGCGTTGCTGGCAGAGGCGGATACCGCCGAAGTGCGCGCGCCCGTCGACAGCATGCGCAATCAGATGCTGCTGATCGGCGTCACCCTGCTCCTGGTCACCGCCGCCGTCGGCACGTTCCTGAGCCGGGGCATCAGCAGGCAGATATCGCAGATGACAGAGACAATGCGTGCTCTGGCCGGTGGCGACCTCGCAGTCGAGGTCGGCGGAACCACGCGCAGTGACGAGATCGGCGATATGGCCCGGGCGGTCAGCGTCTTCAAGGACAATGCCATCAAGAGCAAGGAGCTCGAGGCCGCGGCGGCAGAAGCTGACCGGCAGGCGCAGGAAGACAAGAGACAGGCGATGCATGAGCTGGCCGACCGCCTCGACAGCGCCGTCGGCGGTGTCGTCGACGCGGTTGGTGCCGCCTCCGACGAACTGCAGGGCACCGCCAAGTCCATGTCGTCGACGGCCGAGCAGACCAGCCAGCAGGCAGCCGCCGTCGCCGCCGCCTCCGAGGAGGCCAGCACCAACGTGCAGACGGTGGCGTCGGCAGCGGAGGAGATGTCCAGTTCCGTCGACGAGATCCGCCGGCAGGTCGGTCAGTCCACCGAGATCGCCGGCAGGGCGGTGCAAGAGGCGCAACGCACCAACGCGACGGTGCAGGGCTTGGCCGAGGCCGCGGAGAAGATCGGCGAGGTGGTCAACCTGATTTCCGCCATTGCCGAACAGACCAACTTGCTGGCGCTGAATGCCACGATCGAGGCGGCGCGGGCGGGCGAGGCGGGCAAAGGCTTTGCCGTGGTCGCGTCCGAGGTCAAGAGCCTCGCCAACCAGACCGCCACGGCGACCGAGCAGATCGCCACCCAGATCGGTTCGATGCAGTCGGTCACCGGGGAAGCGGTCGACGGCATCGGTGCGATCGGCGGCACCATCGAGAAGATCAACGAGATCACCACGACCATCGCCGCTGCCGTCGAGCAGCAGGGCGCCGCGACGCAGGAAATCGCCCGAAACGTCCAGGAAGCATCGAAGGGGACCGGCGAGGTTTCATCCAACATCGCGGGCGTCAGCCAGGCCGCGTCGGCATCCGGTGCCTCCGCCAAACAGGTGCTCGACGCGACCGGCAAGCTCAACGAGGAGTCGCAGAACCTGCGCACCGAGGTCGAGAAGTTCCTGCAACAGATCCGGGCTGCCTAGAACGCCCCGCGTCCACGTCTGCCGGACGAGAACGCTCGTCGTCCCTTCGGATGGTCGGGGTTCCTCCCACTCTCGTACCTGTCCGGAGGGACGACGACACTGACCCACCCGCAGCGGTCGCGGCGCGGCTCCAGTCCTTCCTGACGTCTCGTTTGGCCGCCGTGCCGTGGTGCACGCTCACGCGACGGGCGGGCAGCGGGTTACTGCGGCTGCAGGCCCTTGAACAGCAAGGCAACCTGGGTCCTGTTCTCCGCACCAAGCGCTTTCATGGTGCGCGCCACATGGCCTTTCACCGTGTTCACGCTCAGGCTCATTCTCTCGGCGATCTGCTGGTTCGACATGCCGGCGGCGAGCAGCCCGGCAATCTCCTGTTGCCGTCTCGTCAGTCCGACCAGTTGAGGTGGCGCCTGATTGGCCTCCAGGATCTGCCAGGAAAGATAGATGCCGCCGGCACGGACGAACTGCAAAATCGCCTGCAGCAGTTCCGCATCGGCGGCCTCGGCAACGAACGCATCGGCGCCCGCCGACAGTGCGGCGCGCGCCAGTTCGGGCACCGGATGGTTCGAGAAGACGACCAGCGGCACGTCGCCGACGGCCTCGCGCAACGCCGAGATCCGCGCCTTGTCCTCGGCCGTGGCCGACGATCCGGCCACGACGACGAGATCCAGAGCCGCCAGTTCTTCCGCCGCATAACGGGCCAGGCCGCTGTCCTCGATGTCGTGGACGACGGTGTGCGGCGACATGCCGACCACGGCGCGGCGCACGCCCTCCGGCACGCCCTCGGAGCCGGCCACCACCAGCGCCTCGACCCGACGGGGTCGAGCGGTATCGATCGCCGCGTCGTGAGCGCGCTGGATGGAGATCCAATGGGTGATCCGGCCGCTCGCGTCGTGCAACGGCGAGATGTTCCACGCGAACGTGAACTCCCTGCCTTGCTTGGTGTAGTTGACGATCTGGCCGAAGAAACGTTCTTCCTCGCGCAATTCAGTGCGCATGCGGTCCAGCACGGCCCGCTCGGTGTTCACCCCCTGCAGGATGCGCGGCGTCTTGCCGATGACCTCGGCCACGGGATAGCCGGTGACGCGGCTGAATGCTTCGTTGACGTGGACGATCCGCGGCCCTGGCGCATCGAGCGCCGCCTCGGTGACGATGACGACGTCGCTGACGGCATCGGCAATGGCGCGCACGAACTTCGGGCAATCATCAAGGCCAGGCGGGGAGTTCGACAACGATTGCATCACCCGATCCTGACGCGACAGCGCCGACTTGCCAAGACGATTGAGCGGAGAGACCGCCTTGCAGGCGGTTTCGAGTTCCAACAACGGCGTGCACGGCAGCCTAGCCGACGCGGTGCACCGCCAGGGCGTCGAGATCGAAGTCGATGCCGTGACCGGGCCGCTCAGGCGCGATGGCCACGCCGTCCTGCAGCACCATCGGTTCGGCCATGAAGCGTTCCAGGCCGAAGGCATGCACTTCCGGGTAGGCGGCATTGGCGCAGGCCGCCAGCAGATGGACGTGCAGATCGTGAGCGCCGTGCGAAATCACCGGCAGATTAAAGGCCTCGGCGAGCCGGGCCACCTTCATAAACGGGGTGATGCCGCCGCAGGTGGTCAGGTCCGGTTCCGGGAAGTCGACGCCGCCGGCGGCGATCAGGCCGGCGAACTCGGCGATGGTATGCAGGTTTTCGCCGGCAGCGATGGGCACCCCGCCATGGGCCCGCAGATGGGCATAGCCGGCGAAGTCATCGGGACGGATCGGCTCTTCCAGCCAGACCAGATCGAACTCGCGCAGGGCCTGCGCCGCCCGCAGCGCCTGGTCGACCCGCCAGGCCTCGTTCGCATCGGCCATCAGTTCGATCTCGTCGCCGAGATGCTCGCGCATGGCGGCGACACGGGAAAGATCTTCGGCCAGCGTCGGCCGGCCCAGGCGCATCTTGATCGACCGGAAGCCGGCCTCGCGGCTGCGGCTGGCACCCTCGAGCAGTTCGTCCAATGGGAAATTGAGGTCGATGTTGCCGGCATAGGCGGGCACGCGCGGATCGTGGCCGCCGAGCAGACGCCACAGCGGCTGCTGCAGGGTGCGGCCGCGCAGGTCCCACAGCGCGGTGTCGACGGCGGCGATGGCGAAGCTGACCGGACCGCCGCGGCCGGCGTAGTGGTGACGATGCCACATCGCCTGCCAGTGCCGCTCGATCAAGCCGGGATCCTGGTCTTGCAGCAGGCCGGCAAAGACGTTGTCGACGATGGCAGCGATGGCCGGGCCCTGGCCTTCGTGCATCACTGTGTAGCCGGTGCCCGTGGCGCCATCGGAGTCGGTGATGCGCACCATCACCATGTCGAACCCGCGCATCAGCCCTGAGGCCGCTGCTTCCACCGGCACCGGCAGGGGAATTCGGAAGGTGTCGACGTCGATGCGGTCAATGCTCATGGGCGATCTCCTTCGCGACGGCGGGGTACGCGCCGGTGGCGCCAATCGCGGTCAGCCGTTCCCGAGCGGCGTCGCGGCGGACGACAAACTTGGCCGAACTGGTGATCAACATTTGCCTCGCCCGGCCACCGCTGACCGGTTTCAGCGTACGGCCAGGCTGACAGCGCGAACAAGGTCTTATCGGAATAAGACAGCCTGCCGTAGCGCATCCGTTTGGCCGGCAAACACTGAAAAAAGAGTTTAGTCGATCCTACGAGAAGCCACAGTTCGGCGCGTGATGTGGCGCCCTATGCGGCACAAAAGCAACAAAAATTCCGGGACTCGGCCTGGTATGAAATTTAGTTGACATGAGTTTAGTAGTTGAGTTTAGTAATTCTGTCAGCTGAACTGCGAACTGGCCGCTGCCTGCTGACCGGCAACGCGCCCCGTTTCGGAATGCGTCGTTCGAAGGCGGTCTCAAACAGGGAGGACCCGCATGCGCACCCTTCAGGCATGCATGGCTGCCCTCGCCGTCGCCACGGTGGCGACCGGCGCTGAGGCAAAAGACAAGGAGATCACGCTTTGCTGGGCCGCCTGGGACCCGGCGAACGCGCTGGTCGAGCTGAGCAAGGATTTCACCGCCCAGACCGGCATT
>Ga0126335_1003150_pt1 | contig 10162 bp, 8 predicted proteins | sample OlaspJWI45metaG_FD_108409 | JGI IMG/M metagenome (GOLD analysis project Ga0126335, IMG submission 108409) | Marine gutless worms symbiont microbial communities from Oahu, Hawaii - Olavius sp. 1 OAHU.JWI-45 metaG | ecosystem: Host-associated > Annelida > Digestive system > Unclassified | place... | reverse complement strand
TTGTGTTTTTATGGAACCACCGTGTATGCCACAAGTTTATCACTGGACACTCGATACACGATGACTGTAATGAGACACCGCGTATAGAATGAAGATTTGTAGGAACTGCAAGTAACATAAGAAGTGCAAGGAAAACCGCTAACGCAAAGTAGGCCTATACAAGCATGCCACACACCAACACTGCGCACAAAGTAGGCTATATATTTATGCACATTCTTCTATCCGTCATTAATTTTTTGCTTCAATTAGAGGCTCGTAACAATAGCCTGGGCTGTATTTTTACGATCGTCGTAACAATAGCCTGGGCTCTATTGTTACGACTCGTCGTAACAATAGCCACTTCGATAATGTAAACTTCAGCTTCCGGTTCCGTGAATTTGACCTTTATATCTTGGACTTAAATTCATTAACGGTATCACATAACACAACGTGCAGTAAAGTCATTGTTTCTAAACAATATGCATTATTTCGTGTACCTATCACGATGCTGATTGGTTAACCATTCCCACTTTATTGCATCGGCGTGCCCCGTGCCTATGTACTTCGACTGAAGATGCTCCAGTTGACTATGAATATTATATCGCTCTCCCATTGTTCAGCGACTTTAAAAATGAACTGTGTCAGGTCTACAACAAATTTTACGTCAAAAATCACTTATTTGTTTATTACAAACGTTACATAGAATACTGAAATAACACTGTATCACAGTTATACATAAGTAGTAAGTACACTCATATGAACAGTTTTTACGGGTGAACTATGCCCAGCTATTTTTTCTTGTGTATTTTTGCACGTTTTTCTTAACTTGCATCAGTTTTTTGTGTTTTCGAGTTTATGTGAGTTTAGTTTCAAGTACAGACAGTTGTTTGAACACATTTTGAGACAATATTACGAGTCAGGTGGGACATAAAACTTCTCCACTCTACATCGTATTGCCGTCTGGCAAGATCCAGCACTCAGCAGTTATGTACTCTTCGATAACTTTGTGAGAATATAGTTCGTTGACATGCACTTCTGTCGTGAAACGTTTGTAAACTTGACGTTTGTTATACAGCAGTGGCGAGAGTTCTGCAACTTGTTTGAAGGTCGCGTGGAAGACTGGAATACGACAACGCTGCTGCGCGTTGATGTATCTGGTGACGTGTCTAAAGGGAATACTGTTATTGGTATGTGCTCAGTTTTCAGAAGAGAACACACATTGTACTTTGTGTGTAGTTTTGCTCTTTATTAGTCTCTTCTTTAAAGAGAAGCATATGACAGAAATGCATGAAGTGTCAGAACTGAGATCAAAAACATCTGCTAGAATGGTTGATTTGATTTTTTTGTAGTTGTCTCACCCATGCTAATTCCAACAATCGAGTTCTGATGACTGACTGTGTCTGGGTGTCAGAACTATGGACCATGTTTCCGCTTTTAGCCTGCATCGAATGCAGGAGATGCAGACTATTGTTATTGATGATTGCAGTGTCTGTCCGCAGGTCTGTCAGTATGTCTGTCACGCGGCTCATCTCGGCGGCGCGTGCAGTGTTTGCGGATCGAGTCATACCATACAGCCTTTGCCAAATCACTTTTGCCATTGAGCTAGCACGCAATCAAGAAGGTTGCAATGACGCCGTCAGCGGTCAGGAAACGTCGTGCTGTCACACAACAATGGATGCCGGTGTATGACCACAGCTGAGTGTTCATCAGACATTAAATTATTAGTAGGCAGCATCGAATGCACCCTGGCATCTGAAGTGAATACTGTTATTGGTATGTGCTCAGGTTGTACAAAAATGGCTGAACGGATCGACATCCAGTTTGGGGTGGAGACTCTAGAAACATTGTATTAGATGGGGTCCCCGGTTCCCTCCCGCACGGTGAGGGGGAATGGGTTCAATGCAAGCTCTGCCGGATTACTTTGGCCAGTTATTTAAGTACTGGTAACTGTGAAATTTTATTGTTAAATGGTGATAACTAGGGAATGCACTAATTGTGATTAAATATTCAGACGCTTTTAGAGGAAATAATCTTTTTACTTACTGATGCTGGAATAAAGTGAAGTGATGAGCTAAACTGAGTGACAGAAACAGATGCATTGGTATGCAGAGTTGATACGACTATCATTAACAATGTTCAGCTTGTTTGTGCCGTCAGAGTCGTCGGTTGTTAATTATATCTGGATGACTTGGAGTGGAAAATAGTCTTCTGGCACAAACTATGATAGTCAACTGTGATTTGTCAAGATACAGTGTCTTGCAGTATTCAGAAGTAAATGTGTGTATAGTAGATATAAGGTCGCTAAACTGTTACTGTGACATTTCATTGACCAATCAATGGCCAACTACACTTGCTGCTGACTTGTTTTTTTTATCAACTGTTCACAAAAAGTAGTGACAGAAATTTCTGTGTGTTTGAATGAAGTATAAACATCATCACATCATCATGCTTTACTAGTACATATGACATATGGAACAAGCAACAACAACAACAATCTAGTGAGTGACAAGTGAATCTGCAAGTACAGCTTGTATAACAATCATTAACAATGTTCAGCAACTTAACGCTGCATCAAGTACAGTTGTCAGTGCATGAAAAGTACTGCTGACTTCAGTGAAAATCAAGCTTAACAAGTTCCACATTTGAGTCACGGTTTAGTTTACTAAATAACATGACAACACGAGAGGTAATGACTAGTACAGTTGTTTGCATTTTAGAGTTTTGTGTATCATGAACGCAAACATTCAGACATGAGACAGTCTAGCTAACAACAGAGATTGTTTGTGGATAAAAAAATGATGTGATAACAATCAGTGTTGTGTTCTACAACTGCATTAGCACCTCAGTCATCTTGTGTTACAATTAATGTCACGTTATGGCAGGTGTTTTTCTTCAGGAAAACACATCTAGGACTGTAATGTTCAGTCCACAATATCTGTAAACATCACAACTAACTCACCAGAACCAGTCTTACCGGTACTGCAAACACTAGACGAGAACAGCTAGTACAACATGACATTATCCGCTTTATAGTGATTGAAACAGAGTCAAATATGGAACTGGTGAGCTATTAGATGGAAAGATGCACAAGCGTTTCACACGTGATGAAAAAGACAACACAATATAGCCAAATTGGTCTACCACAACATCAAAACTAAAATTATTAAACGAATGAAAGTGAAAGAGAAACCACTGAACCTAAACTATAACATTACTGTTATATGCATTATTATAACACACTGGCAGCATGAACCTCTCTAATAGCTTAAATGAAAGGCCAGTCAAGCTCATTGTCAAATGACCCTATTATTATTTACTTGTTTACTGGTGTATGTACAAACAGTACCACATCCTGCTAGGTCTCATGCACTCTTGTACAAAAAAATAATAACAAATAAATAAATGCTGACAGCAGCATAGAAATTCTTTACATCATGACTGAACAATGACTACAGATATACAGCTGTTGCTACGGTTTGCCTCGTGAGCCATTGTGTTGTGACGGGGTCTTTCTCTCCACATGACCTGTCAATGTAATGGAAGAATAAGTCAGTGTGGCAACTGCACACAATAATGTACACATGGTTAACCAGCAAATAGCAATAAGCAACCACAAACTCGCACAGATCATAACTATCTCAATAAACCATTAGGAAATCTAAACTCCGGGCAGAGCCCGTGAGCGAAGCTCAGAAGCACCTCATTGCAGCTCGTATTCGATGCGGCTATCTCTAAATTACTTTGGCGTCTTGTTTCTCGTTGCTTCTATATGTCGATTTGTGTTTTTTTTCTATGATAAGGTTGAAGTGACTCCTACAATTCGAATGCGTTCATCGGAAATTTCGTGCGACAAGATTTTGTGACTGTGACAAGATTTCGTGACAGGTCACTCAGTACTTCGTGACAGTCAAAAAGTACAGACTAGTCTGCACCGGCAATGGCTAACTCAGTACGCACACACGGGTGATTTTACTATGGGCTACGCCCGTAGGCCTGCGGCCTACCGGGCTGCGCCCGGTATAAAGGCTAGTAACTGACAAGTAAGTCAAACAGCTAACCCACCTACAAGTTACACAATGTGTCAAATTGAGATCGACACAAAATGACAGTGACAACGACGATGATGATGTTGACTGATACTCACCAGTGGCGTGGCCTCCAGATGTCAGTCGTGGAGTTGGTAAAGAGTCGGAGTACTGGGGTGGCGGAGGAGGTGAACATTGACTCATAGGGCCCTGCAGGCCCTCTGGTGTTCGAAGAATCTTTGGTCGTGCACTGAATGCTGATATCGAATCACTGACACTGCAACCAGTACAACACATCTCTTGTTACACTATTCGTATATATGCACATTTTGATAAGAGGCCTTGGCACAGCATAGCCAGGACTTGTGACTAGGTGAAGTAGTTAGTTGATCTTATGCCAGCAATGCATCTTGCCTGCTGAAGGTTTTCACACTTATCACTGACTGTGAAATAAATGCTGTCTTTCAATTAAGATTAGTTTACGTGAGAGTACCATTGAATACTTGTCTAAATATACCCCTGACAAGTATGATAATGCAATGTCCATAAAAAGCTAAACGTGTGCATGTACTTTGGCGGTGCTCCATCGCTGCTCCAATGTGACGGCCGCGCAGCACTACTATGACCACCGTTGCGACTCTTTGCATGCTGAGTTCCTGGATCACTCACTGTACAGTGAACACAGACACATTTGTGTGATACAGCAATGACTGCAGCAAAGGTGCTGCGGGAATCTGTCACCATCTGTGGACCCCCGAGAGAGTAAAGTGAAAAATTTTGCACAAACCGTTACTTTCAAGTGGCACTGCAGCATGTAAGATCCAACAAAATTCCGTAGTACCAGTATTTAGTCAGACATACTGGAACCTGGACCTGGCACGGTTTGACTGAGTCAGAGTGCTGGAATTGCCACTGGAATACGGGCGAGACCAGTCGTTTAGTAATGATGTATCCAAGTCCTGAGCTAATAATGTTTGCCAAAACTGGCATATAATAATAACAACTGGTGTTTTAGCAATGTTTTAACATTCAACAATTAGTCGCAAATGTATACAACAGATGTTTTGGCATGTTCAAAGGATTTTCAGAAAAAATGTTGTGGGTCATGCTTCTAGTTATGTAACAATCCGAATCAGCTGTAGGCTGTGTGTGAACAACAAAATATGACACAGTTCACGAAGAAAAATGTGCTGAGATTGCATACAACAATTGTAGACAAATTATACGTAAAAGTTTTTATGATGATACGTGAGCAACAGCAGTTCAGCTGGAATAAAGAAATCATACAGTTGTTGACGGAGTTCGGTCGACTTCCACTGCGTGTTGGTGGTCTCTGAATGTCATCATGCACTGTGGAAGATGTTGGTTGTGCTAGTACTGACCCTCCCCTGATAACATCACACACACAAGCAGCTGCAAGTTTGTCACATAACTTGCCTGGTTCTTGTCAACAAGTGGCATGTTAATTATCATTAGCATGTACACATACCTACAATGGCTGGATACAATAGCCATCGAGGCATTAAATTTTTTAATCATCATCATCATCATCATAGACATTTTTAAAGTGGCCTAAACAGTAAAAGCTATTACAATGACCACTGAATCATGTTAATGCATGTACTAATTTTTTTCAATCTCGCGTTAATTACTTTTAACACACATTGCAGATTTCCATTGTTCCTGTCACAGTGAAAGCCAGATAGTTGTTTTCAACTGACTGCCATGTAAGCTGCTATTGTATGGTAGAGCCGAAGTGGTTACTGGTCTCATTAATGCACGCACACACTGATGGACGCTCAGTCCCTTTAATAAGGCAATAACTTTCCAGGCATCGTCATCCCGCAATATTTCTCAGACAACCAGTCTATTTCGATTTTGCGAGGTTTGTAGTAATATTTTAGCCACCGGCAACCTAAGTTGCCGGAGGCTATGTTTTACCGATGGGCTATTTTTTTTAGTCAACAGCACTTAATGTGACGAAACTGCCAATTACCACTGGGTAAAAAGTACACCAGTGCTTAGAACCGAAATGTCTCATGGATAATCCCTACGAACCTTTCCACCAGCCCTCCCCTATTTTTAACAGGGGGTAAAGTGTGCAATTTTGCACCGATTTTCGACCCACTCGCCTTCTGAGTGATGTGATTTTAAAAACAAGAGAAAAATTCAAAAATATAAAACAATAGTGTATAGCACCAATGGGCTCTCATCTGCAGCAGAACCCGTGCATCCAGGACCCCCAACTCTGAGATCCATTTGCCCAATTGGGGCCCCTAAAGTGCAATAACTAAAAACGGTTACATTGCTCTAACTCAGTCACACGTAGACAGACTGCATTCAAATGTCACAAGATGGTACTCTGTGGCACCGTGGACGCTGCGGGATTGTCAAAACCCACTTAGGATTAAATCCAAGATGGCGGATGACACCCCAATTTTTAATATCTTTTGAACGGCTAAAGCTAGAGGCTTCAAATTTAGTGTGCGCATCAACTACGACAAGTAATTTTGATGCCATGCAAAAACTAGGTCAAAAGGCACATGACCCAGTTTAAGTGGCCTAGATTTTAATTTTATGGACCCCTGTTAATATTTCTCGATAGTGTTCGAATTTTGCATGTAGATAGATTTTAAGGAGTAGAAAATAAGAGGTACAAAAGTAAGTCAAAGAGGGATATAATCTAGGTCACATTGACCTACTTTTAAGCATTCAAATTTCTGAAATGGCTACAGCTACAGACTTCAAATTTGGTGTGCACTTTGCTTACATAGAGTACCACCTACAAGCGCAAGCTAGGTCACAGGGGTCGCAAACTAGGTCATGTTGCTACACTTTAAACTTGCAGACTGCTGTGAATAACTCTGAAACTGCAAAAACGACTTAAATCGGTGTGCACATCAATTACAGGGAGTAGTTTTGACCGCATGCAAAAACTACGTCAAAGGGGACATGGCACTTTTTCAGTGACCTAGACTTTAAATTTACAGACCACAATGAATATCTCTTGAACATGTAAAGCTACAGGGTTCAAATTTATCATACAGATAGAGTGTAAGTGTGAAAAATGAGCAGTACAAAAGTAGGTCAAAGGGGATATAATCTAGGTCACAATAACTTACTTTTAGATTTTGGCAGTTTGGTGCATACACTGCATATAAGGAGTACCATCAACACGTACAGAACTAGGTCACTAGGGTCGAAAACTATGTCACATAGCTACATTTTACATTTTGCGGATCGTTGTGAATAACTCTTAAACTGATAAAGTGGAATGGCTACAGTTACAGATTTCAAATATGACTTGAACACTGCTTACATAGAGTAGATCACAGGGGGCAAAAACTAGGTCACGAGGCTACAGTTTATATTTGCGGATTGCTATGAATAACACTGAAGTGGCTATAGCTATAGATGTCAAATTTAGCACTTGGGTAGATTCTAATGCTAAAGACTTCACTGCACCATATGCTACACGAAGACAACAATCTACAAATGCAAAAGCAAGTCAAGGAGCCTATCTTCAATCAAGTGACCTGTCCTTAAATTTTGGGATGGCAGCTGAGGTGGTTACGACCTAAAGTTTTATGCTGCTGGCGATGAGTGTGTGATTCTGCAACATGGTTTAGTCACGTGACAGCTGACTCACTACCAATGCTGAAGGTCATGTAGGTCATAAGGGTGAAGAGGAAGTCTCCCCCTGGAGACTTCCTCCTCACCCTTATGACAACCCCTTTCCCAAACATTCCCCACCCTCACGACTATGATGATCCACACCCTACTTTGCCAGGTCTGGTATTCTGGTAAGGGGGGGGGGGGGCAGATGTACGAGATGCACACGAGGCAGTTGTCCAGAGGCAGTTGTCTGAATGTCAAGACACTGCTCTATACCATACTGAACTAAACAGTGATCTTGTCTAACCAAAAAAGTAACTAAGACTTCGGGCTCACTTGGAAGCCGTCAACTGCTGAGTGACTCGCATGTCATCGTGTGAAAAATCTCGACTTGTGTTTCTACGACTGGGCGTCACTGGTCGGCGCAGTAGTCTATCAGTTACCATGACACTGTCAGTCGGCTAGACGCAGACAAACAACAACGGATTATTACTGCACATCACCAAGAATGATACATAGACATTCAGATGGATTATTCGTACATAAACAAACTCTGAAGACTTCTATACATGACGTGACCAGACCAAACATAAATGAACATGTTTAAAATAAAATTTTGTCCTAATTTTTTAACCCTGGGGCCCTGCAAATTACATCAGGGTTCTGCATTCCTGGTTTCATCACACATAATTAGAGGTGCACCGGGTAGGGAATTTTGCCAGGTACTGGGTATGAGTACCTGGCAGTTACTACACTTTCTCTGTGGTACCTAGTTGTCTAATTGTCCCGTCCCGTTTTGATCGTTTATTAACTTTACTTATTAGTTCTTTAGTATGCCTGTTATTTTAATTATTTGTTATATATTTTATTATGTTATTCTGTTTGTTTGTTTTTGTTTTTTTTCTAGTATTATATTGGTGAAGAAAAGCTTAAACGTGCCATCACTGTAACTGCACCAAAGAATGCAATAGTAATTGAGCAACGAAACTAAAAAGCTGAAAACGACAACTGGGAAGTATTTATATGGTGGAAAATAAAATGTACACATAGGCTAATGTAGAGTAGCTGATATAGTGACAGAAGCAAGTTACTACGTTGAACGATCACTTAATCAGTCAATCTATGGCAGCTATATGCCAGACGAGCAAACATACCATCCATACCCGTCCCCGCAAAGCAGCAATTATCGGTCATACCCGATTGTAGGACATTCAGGGACCATCATGCCTGAAGCCAGTGCAGTGCACCAAAGGCAGTCAGACGAGGGTCAAAGTCTCGCTATGCAATAATCAGTGTTTTATACAGCTAGCATACATATTTGGTAACACAGCAAATCTTACAAAAAAATTACCTGTACCCAGTCACATTTTAAAGAAATATCCGGCCGGGTCTGGGTAATGCCGGACAGTGCAATAATCAGCCGGGTACAGATAATGTGTCAGGTATCCGCCCACCCCTACACATAATATAACATGACTACAAAGCAATGTCAATCTTACCCATGTGCAATTATCAATGTCACGCCACAAACAAACCCGTTTTTTCTTCGGTACATTTGATGAGTTTGTGAAGTAATACAATCGGAGGAACTCATCACCGACATGGTCCGTCTCATGTACTTGAATCATCTCGTCTTTGTCAAGATCTGCCTCTAGAGATCCATCAGGATCATCATCATCTTCCTCTTCCGTATCTGATGCCATGCTTGTGTCTGTCTCGTCTGACACATTGTATCATACTCAACATTTTTTACATCACTATACAGTATTAGAATCTGTGTAAATCGTCTCTTTACAATCCTTGCATCAGCTCAGGCAAAGTTTTCTAGAGTTCTCCCAGTAACATTTGCATTCCATTATGACTATTTGTACCATATGACCAAGGACGTGGAGTCGGAGTCACAGCCAAGGCTCTCTCTGTGACTATCCTGACACCCCTACAATAAAGTCAAGATACTGAATGAGAAGTATGCACAGCGACAAACGGCAACTAACCTGTAAATGATTCTCGCATCACTCACAAATCATAATACAGTGTACTAGCGGTTTTGCCTGCCCAATCAGGCACAACATAGGCAACCCCAAGGTTTTGAAGTGGCCTGCATCCCGTTTTTTGCATGACCAAGGCCCCTGCTTCCTGTACCTATGTGCATGTGTACCAAACCATCAGCATCAATGCCTTCCAGCTCGCATCTGCGTCTATTGCCCACATGTGCCTGTTCCTGAGCCTGTCCAGTGCCTAGTGCCTAGTTATGCCCGAGTGGCACATGGCAGGCGATTGCCACGAAATACGAAAAATGCCAATTTATTGGCCCTCTACCCATAACCCCCAAATTTTTGCACCTAAAACCATCCTCAGGGCGCCCTGGAGCTACCCTGAAAATGTGGAGGTGATCGTCACGGCCGTTGCTGAGTTATAAGCATACAGACAAACATACAGACAAACATACAGACAAACATACAGACAAACATACAGACAAACATACAGACAAACATACAGACAAACATACAGACAAACATACAGACAAACATACAGACAAACAT
>Ga0126335_1003149_pt1 | contig 10163 bp, 8 predicted proteins | sample OlaspJWI45metaG_FD_108409 | JGI IMG/M metagenome (GOLD analysis project Ga0126335, IMG submission 108409) | Marine gutless worms symbiont microbial communities from Oahu, Hawaii - Olavius sp. 1 OAHU.JWI-45 metaG | ecosystem: Host-associated > Annelida > Digestive system > Unclassified | place... | reverse complement strand
TCGGACAAATAATTTGATAGATCATGTTGTGTGAGCCGTAACAAGTAAGAAGTAAGAGCGACACTTCAAGTCCAGCAGGTGTTTTGGCTTTCCATAACTGCTTGGTCCCGCATTTTCCACCCCCGCAGTTTGGTGCCGATAATTCCAGTCTCGCATTTTCAGTCGCCCCCTATGAACAACTTTGAGGTTGCTATAGGCCTATTTGACGTTGCAAGCTGTCTTGTAGCTTAGACTACACGAGTCACCCAGTCAGTAAGCTAAATTATAATGGTATAGTCCTACGACCTACAAAAATTCTGGTATGTATCAACATGTAGGCCTACGTGTGTCATTCCTCACGCATTCAGTACGTCTTGTATCATCAGCAGCGCGTGTAGTGGGGCCATGGTAGTAGGCTAATAGCAGCTGATGCACGCCGGCGCGTTGTCATGGTAACCAGGTGATGCGGCGGGCCTGGAGGCATTGTGTCACACCTGCTGCACTGCGCAACAGGCCGGCGCCAGATTGGCTATATATCCAACGTCCTCAACCTATTAGCGCTATAGATAGTACGCCCACGTTGTAGGAGCCACGTAGGCTACCACTAAATCGAAACAGTGAGGTACTATAGGAATTATTATTAGGCCCGGCAGTCGAAGTAGAGAACTAATACCACCGTTTTTTTTACCACGCGAGCGAGGTGACTGGCTAGCTCAGTAGGTATCCACTTAGATTACCCTGACTAACACAGGAATACTCTAAGTATCCATGATAGTGATCAAACATACTAGCAAATCAGAGAAATGCTAGTGCATTTCAATTCTGCTGCAAGTTGGCAGACTATAAGCTGCCACTCGTAGATCGAGGAATTCATTTGCGACTGTGCCCCATTTACCACTCTAGCTGTGACATTGTTGAACTTGAACTTGCTTATTAATGAGTTATAAATGTAAAAAAAACGTTTAAAAAAGACACTACAGTGCAGTAGGATTCTACTGACACGTAGTGGTGAAACAGTGCATGAAAATCTATCGATACATCCAATTTTTGCAGATTTAGATCTGCCACTTTGTCGCCTATAACTTATGTATGCTGCTTTTTATTTATTTAAATCACAACAAGTCATAAATCACATATACAGACGATTTAAAACTACAACAGTGACTTTAAAAACTTACTTTTTTTTATTTAGGCCTATATTTTCGGTTTTTTATATTAATTTCAATCACAACAATCCGTACATCAGATATACGGATGTTTAAAACTAGTAATGCTGATGTCTCACTATTTAAAACAATTTTGAAAAATCGTGTGTAGAAACAAGCCATTTTCTACTTTTGCCTTTAAATTTCACCCAAGAATTGAGTTCGCCGTGTCTGATGTGATGTCCTATTGATCGTGAAATTTTAACAAAAGAATTGCATAGTCAGCCAATATCAAAAAAATTTTACTGCGCATGCGCAGAAACGGCTATCTGTGAACCTTCAGTTAAAAAATTCACCCCAAATTTGAGTTCGTCGTGCTTGATGTCTTTAAGAACGTGAAAATGTGTCAATTCGACGGACTTTAAAGCCACTTATTTACTGCCCATGTGCAGAAAACGGCCACTTTCCTACTTTCGGTTTAAAATTTGACCCAAGAATTGAGTTCCCCGTATCAGATTTACTGTATGACCTGATATTTTGGCAATCGAGCCACGTTTTCAGCCACTTTTGGTCAATTTTCTACTGCGCATCGCAGAAACGGCCACGTGATTACTTCTGGTTTCTAATTTGAGGTTAGATTTGAGCTCCCCGTGCCAGATTTCTTATTGGACGTGAAAGTTTGGCAATTACACGATGTGTAGGGCAATTTTTGCTTAAGCGTTTACTGTGCATTCACAAGAAAGGCCACTTTTGTACTTCCGGTTTAAAATTTGACCCTGGAATTGAGTTCCCTGTGTCAGATTTTTTATATGACCTGACATTCTGGCAACGGAGCCACGTTTTCGATCACTTTTGATCGATTTTCTGCTGCGCTTGCGCAAAAACGGCCATTTTTTTACTCCCAGTCATTTTAAACTGAAAATTTGAAATTCCCGTGGTGAGAATCCTATTCGATTACGAAATTTGGTGGCACTTGCGACAAGATTTATGCATGTTGGAGCGAAAAACGGTTTTCCTAAGGCAACATTCATAAAATTTCGAGGCTAGGGAGAGTGGGTACACATTTTTGGTCGAAACCCCCAAAAGGCACATCCTTGCACGGAGACGCGTTTTGAGCCACTGGTCGTCTAGGTCTGTCGTCGAGTTTTGCCGCTAAGCGATAGCGCGAAAAAAGGATAGGCATAAAAATACGAAATTTGGCGTGTGAGTTGGAGTCTCTGACGTTATCAGTCGTGCCAAGTTTGGTAATAATCAGTTGAGAGGGCACAAAGCTACGGATGGTCGAGTTTTTCATTGCTTCATAGGAATGGATTGTCGACTATAACACTGTAGCGCGACTGCCGGGATTGACGATTTTTCAACCTACCTCATTACATTTACTACCTAGGTAAAGTTTAATTTTTTAGACGTTTTAGATGACGGATAGCATTCTGGCAATCACATGACTGTGTTACCGCGCCTCGTGATTTGCCTGCAGTTGTGATCACGTGACACTTGTCATTGTTTGACATTGCATTGCATGATCTGTAGCACGTCTATGCATATTTGGGTTTATTTCGTTAATCTTAAGATAATGAGTGTACTAAAAAGTATTGTTTCGGATTAGCGATAAAGCTATGGTAAGGGTTAAGGTTAGGGTTAATGTTAAGTTTCGATTTGGGCTTACCGTTACGGTTACAGACTGTATGGATTTTATTTTTGCGCTCTTCCGCTACCGGCTGCCGTGATGGGATACGCGACGAATTTACTTATTTTATGGAGTTACATATTCTTCGTTGTAGAGTTACGCAATTTCGTAAACAAAATGTTGTTGATTCGCGTTATGTAATAACTTGTTTAGTTTACCGTTGATATTAGATGGCATTGTTACTATGGGCAGATTATTTCGATTGTTTGCGTGGAGGCGATTACAGGGATTAGTTTGCGCGCCCGGAGTGTTCATTTGTCGTGTCAACAGTACTGCGTCTGCGTGGAGTGTGCTTAGACAGTTGAAAGAATCTCCGGACATGGCTACGCGTAATGTCGTACCGGTTCAGAACTTCGACTACTTTCTGGTGTTGGATTTTGAGGCTACGTGCGACAACCGACAGCAGCTCTTGCCACAGGTGATTCTGTCGGGTTTCGTAGTGCTTTGGTGACTGGACATTACTGTCCTGATATGGTTAAGGTGGTAGAAACCGCTGTTCTCATTCTCTACAGCTATTCTGTATGGGTCACTAACACTGCAGCTTATTGAGATATTTTTTTCATAATTCTGTTTGCTGCTTATACAGTTAATAGACGAATTTTGGTGTGTTTCAGCTTGATTTTTCATCCTAAAACATCATAGAAATCAGTAATCAAAATTTTTTCACTAAAATAGTTAAGATAAATTCGATAGGTGGCACCATCATTCTGTTTGCTGCTTATTCAGTTGATGGACGCATTTCTATGTGTTTTTCTTTGAAATTTTCGCTATTCTTCAACATTGTCTGCATCAAAACTTTTCGCTAAAAATAGTTCTGATTAATTTGCTAGGTGGTGTCACCATTTCATATGCTGCTTATACAGCTTTTTAGATGAATTTCTGTGCATTTTCGTTTCTTACCAATGTCGGTTTATTATGTCACCATAAAGTATAACTCGAAAAAGTTCAGCACAAATAAAACAAGCCTTAACCCTATATCTTTACGAAACTCCACAGCGTGGGATAAACTGCGGAGGCTGACGGCTGGCCACCGGTGCTGTAGAGCAACGTCATAACTTGCCAGTGATGCAGCGACGGTAACAGGTCGTCACACATGCCGAAGAACTTCCAACACTCCGCACTTAGCCATCGTGAGAGATAATATGACAGCTATGATTTTGCAGGCTCATTTTATAAAATTCCGTCAGATCCAAACAGCCTAGGAGAGCACTAGCTAGGTCAGTCTGTTTGACCAGGTATCGTTCACGCTTCACTCTGTTAATTACATATTATTGCTGGCGACCACGCGGCGGCCTCCGTTTAATCAATGGTCATTAGGCCTCCTGTGTTTGGTTTCAGCAGAATTTCTCCTTGTCTGCTATCAAATGTGCGGTGTACGTTTAGTGCTTTACCTTTGATATTAGCTGACCAGCATTTCTGCGCCAACCAGGGTTTAGTGCGTTCACACCCATAACTGCGCTTAAGCAATATGAACGAACGGTCTCTGTATGCCTACACCTCTTAATGGCTTCGACAATTGTGCGTTACGTCGTGTTTGCGTTTGCTTACTATACTGTGGGATGATGGGAATGGCTGCCGCAATGTGTGATTGTTTATTTTGCGATCATTTATCAAAATTATCAATATATAAATACATAATACATTGATAAAAAGTTTTCGATTATCGGTTTCTCGCTTTCCTAACCAGCCACCGGATTAAAAACCGGTTTTTTGGTTACCGTTTAACATCACTATTTCTAAGAATGTAACCACCCAAAACCCAATGTTTTATACTCAATCCCGCTAGAGTTGTCGCAGTTAGTAGTGACTTTGGATTACATTTCCGATAGAAAATTAAGTATTTTCTGCCTTTCAAACATCATTTGCTGTCATTTGTAACTGTAAGTCACAAAAATGGTAGCTTCCAGCACCGTTCACATTCACCGTTCACCTTTACCCAATCGTGAGGATCAGTTTTAGGGTCAGTGTTTCAGGTTAGGCTTTTAAGTTTTAGGTCAGGGTTAGGGTAGCAATGAGATTTATGGTTAGGAGGGAATTGTTACATGGGTCTTGTTGCACTTTCCATGAGTGAAAAGATTTTGAAGATCAGTTAACATTTGACAAAGTTGAAGCCAATATAAGGGACATCACGCAGTTATATGGTCCATGCTGTATGAAAGCTGAAGGTCAGATTGGTTAACACGACTTAAAATGATGGTCTAATGTGGATTTCTTATATCTAACTAGTTGTTCTGCTTGCCGACTTGGGCATTATGTAGGCAGCCCTGTTGCACTTTTCGCCTGCACAAGGCCCCCATTTCCCATACCCATGTGTAGTATGCGTGCCAATGACATGCACTGGCCCGTCAGCACCAACACCTATATCTATTTCATCTGCACAGTGCACATTGTCCACCTGCACCTGTGTGTGCGTTTATAGCTTGTCCAGTGCCATCGCAGTGCCCAATCTGCCTCCTGTGGCGCATGGTCCCTCGAGAAAAGAAAAATGCCAATTTTCTATCCTTTACCTATGACCCCCTCCCAAAGGTTTTTAAGAATAGGGTGGAACGACCACAAACTGATCAGAACAGAGTTACTCGGCTAATATGCAGTCAAGAAGGCAACACAGGGTCTAGTAGAAGTCCAAGAGAAATGATAAACCTGAGTGACAGCGATATCTCTCAGCTCTGGTGCTGCGAGAAGCTGTCGTGGACACAAACATGTCATCACTAATGTATTTTCCCATTGTGTAAAAATGCTTCTGGGGGGATACATCGTAATGTTTCTGTTTAAAATCTTAACACATTTATCAAGTTTTGGTTTCTTCTTGTGTAGAAAGACACGGCGATTGAAATACTGTATTGTTTGTACTGGTAAACATGTACATGTGCAGTATAAACAGCGTAATCTGAGGGGTCAGGTTTTTATGGCCCACTCTGTAGGTAGATATATTTGCTAAATGTGGTATTGTAAATACATACATACATACATACATATAATTAGTGTATTTGTTTATTATTTAATCTGTTATTTTGCTTTAGCTGGTCAGCATCTTGGCCTTTTTAATATAAACTATGTGTATAATGCAGGAAATAATAGAATTTCCAGTATTGAAAGTAAATGGCAGAACATTTGAAACTGAGGCACAGTTTCACCAATATGTGCAGCCTGATGTCCATAAAGAATTGACTGATTTCTGCACAGAGGTATACAGTTATGCGAGCATTATATATACAACATGGTAGGCTTTTCATAATTGTCTGTTGATGTAGCTTTTGGGGATTTCAGATTTTTTTTACAGAGAAGTGCTTTCTGTGACTTGTGGTTGGCATTCATTGTTTTGTTGTATAGATACTAGAGATGTCTCAAGTGAGTTATACTTATTTTTTAAGTAAAAGTGTATTTTTATATGGTGGTGTTAATCTTAAATATCTGTCTGTTTGATGACATTATTGTATGTGGTTTTGGCAGCTAACTGGAATAATTCAGGATCAAGTTGATAACCAGCCTAATTTACAGCATACTTTTGAGGTACATAATATAGTGATAAATGTTTACAGTGTTGTACCAGATGTTCAGTTGTAACAGAATATTGAAAGTTGTAAGCTGTAAGTGTTCTGGGCTGCACATTGTTGTTTCGTCATCGTCAGGTGGCCTGCTCCTCGACATGGTGCCAGTGCAAGTGTCTGTGTGCTATTTTCCAATCACCAGGCTGAAGAGAGGCTGGTGTTCTGAGTCTTGGAGTCACCCTTGATTGTCCACAGCCAGGTCTGGTGGGAATGTCCAGTCCACACAGGCATCACTAAACTTCTGCTAAGCGATTAATGGGGCTTCAAGCTTAGAGTGCCCTGACGTACTGATCGTGTTATTCGTGTAATGAATTTGCTTGACAGATGTGGCCAAATAGTTTGAGGTGTTGGTAGTTGTGGATGGCAGTTGATTCATTCATGTACAGACTGTCAGAACAGTAAATAGGTGAGTTGTGTTTGTGTGTTGCAGCTGTTTGATAAGTGGATGCTGGACCAGGGCCTTCTTAATCCAAATGTCCGGTCAGCATTTGTGACTTGCGGTGACTGGGATCTGCAGACTATGTGAGGCATACATTACATATTGTGCTTGTTATTTCTGTACTAGGACTTGTGCAGCTGAAAATAATAATCCACGATGCAAAATTTAATTACTCTAATGTATTTGTTTATAAAATTTTCCACATTAATTTGAGGGTTTTGTCTGCATTGTGTTATAAATGTTATATTATTATATTTCTGTAGAAATGGCAAGACTTTGAATTGATATAATTTTGAAGTTTGAATACTGCATATGTCAAACACCCGCTTGCAAAACAGGCATAAAATTAGTCCGAGATACTGTTTATTACTTTATTACTATTATCGGTTTACTTTACAGATTGATAACAAATTAACTGTGGTGCAGTCCCTAGTAATAATGGTATTGTTTATTTTGCTGTGCTTATATTGTAGTACAGTACTCTGCAACATATTTTTGACTGTAGGCTTCCTCAACAGTGCAAGTATCTTAACATTCAACCTCCTTCTTATCTGAAGAGATGGATCAATATTAAAAAGGTTATATATCTTTAATTTGAACCTCTGTTTATGTATGTATTGCTACAATTTTGCTTTCATTTTTTTAAATATTCATATGATTTTGTTAAATCTTTCAAGAATCAAGATCAGTACAACCAACATGTTGATAGGAAGCAGCAGGTAGAAACTTGAATGCAGTTTGTTAGAGAGCAAAGCTAGAGTTGTTTTGCATACAGTTTGTGCTTGTGTCAGCAAGAATTTTGAAGCTAATTGCTGTGTTACTGTTTGTTAGCCGTTCTGTGATATCACTGGAACACACCCGAAGGGTATGGTGTCAATGCTGAGAATGCTGAAGTTACCTCAGATTGGCCGACATCATTCTGGAATAGGTATGCAGTTATTGCACTGGTATGCACCAAATACATATACAGTAGTCTGCATGTGTATAGCCTGTCTATTTCCAACTACTTTGCCACAAAGCTGAAAGTCTTCTGGATGTGAAATAGATAGTGCCTGTGCTGGTTATTCGGACATCGGTTTGATTTTTCTACTCATTTTCTGCAGTCACCTATATGTGTCTTCTGTAATTTATAGCACCAGTCAGGACATTTGGCTGAAGTTGCTTCCATGTCCCAGACAGTGCATCACCTGTCCACTTTGGCATCTCGAAGCCGTCAAAGGAAAAGAATGTCATAGAAAAGTATATCATAGGGGGTGGCTTCATGTACTGTTTGTTGAAGTTTTCATGACTGCATTGTATAATGTTTCAGTATAATGTCATACTTTGATAATATATGTTTGCCGTGTCTTTATTTCAGCCTCGTTGTATGTAGTTAGTAATCATTTGAAGTTGCTGACAGACTTTGTTTAAAGAGATGCATGCAGTCGAGAACTACATTGTTAGTGTGTATAGTGTACTGTGCTTTCATGTTTGACAGATGACTGTCACAACATTGCGGCCGTCTTGCGTGCCATTGCCGACAGACAGTACATTTTCAAGATTACAAAGGAACTCCACCACTGACTTATAACCAGTGTCTTACTGCAGTTGACTCTAACGTGACATTGTTGACGGCCAGTTTGTTTCATTTTTCATCACTTTTCCATCTGTTGTCAGGCCGGCAATAGTGTTACTTGCTTACTTTTGATGCCTTTTGGTGCGTGTACCTGACTGAGTTGGCAGTTAGCGTCATCATTGTTTATGATTTTGTTATAATTGTCATTGTTACATCACGGCAGTAAGAACATTAGCACGGATTTTCATTGTGTAACAGTTGTACATGGTTATGAGAACTGACTATTTTGATGATACTTGTTGTGGATTTCGGTACAAGTTAACTGTTAGCACTCTCCTAACTATATTGTGTGATTTAATGATGTTGTTACAGCATTAGTGTTGCTGCCATAAATCATAATGCAGTGCAGCATGGATTCATCATTACTAAACTGTTGTTGAACATGGTAACGAAGTATTTTGATGATGACGACATATTTCAGTACATGTTGGGTGTCGGCATATTGTTGTTAACACAATGAGCTTATTGATATGGGGATTGGTGAAGAGTCCAGTGATTGTTATTGTTGCCATTTGTGTGATTTATTAGCTGACCCATCACAATATAGGGCCAGCTGTAGTAGGTGTCTGTCATATCTCTCATGCGTGAATATCTCCAAAACTAAGCAAGATAGAGCTATGGCTACTACAAAGTTCGAACAGGAAACTGGATTCAGAATCGGCCATCAGATTTGTGACCGCAAGTACATTTCCGCCACTTTGGGCATTTCTTAGTGAGAGGTTCAGAGACGAGTGGCATGATGCAGTAGGTTTGGTGATTGCTGCAGTCGGCATAGTTGTATTAAAGCAGAACGTTATTATGACAATACAGCATTATTATGATGGTACACTGTAAGAGCATTCATTTATTATTACACGACAGTTGCATATGCTGTTTTTGAAACAGAACTGTAGTTACTGATGCTTGACATTTTATGCCTTTAATGTCTCGATGCTGTTGTCTGAGTGCTAGGGGAAGGGCTTCCAGCTTGTAAGAGATAACGCTTCAACCAGTGTTATTCTAGTTAACAAAAATGAAAATATTCGCTAACGAAAAAGTAGCGACACCGTTAACGAAAACAAACTGAAAAGCGTGAACAACTAAAAAGGAACAGTAACGAAAAAGTAAACATAAAAGTTAATAACTCTTTTCTGTTCCACTTGAGGCTTACTTTCCACATTAAATTTTTTTGTTATCATCGCAGAGTGTTGCACATTTCCTCACAGCAGTGTCAGTTCAGTTGAAGAACTATAGAGCCTGAACCAAATCCAGAATACCCTGTGTCTTTGTAAAGTCGGTGTCCTTAAACAACCGTTGTGGCAGAAAGGAGCTGCATGGGACAGTGTTTTACAGCTATTTTTATCATATTTCATTGATCTGATATGAACATGAACCACACAGAATACATTCGTCCACATCCTCCACACCTGTCAACACAAGACTTGGTCGCTGCCTTCTAATCAACAATTCACCATTGCTGAAAAATCTTGTGCAGTCCACACCCGCCCCAATGTACACCAGTATTCATGTCAATGGTTACACATATGAAAAAAGTAAAAACTATAATGAAATACAAAACTAAACCGAAAAAGTAAAAACTAACTGAAACAAAAAATGTAAAATTTACAACTAAAACTAAAAAGTGCAAACGAAATAAAAATGAAAACTCACCAGCTAGGCCAAATAACTACAAGATGGCAGTCAAAAAGACTGACATTCTAACATTCTGAAGAGATTTAGTAAGTGACTTATTTGGTGCTCAAACCAGCAT
>Ga0126335_1003148_pt1 | contig 10166 bp, 7 predicted proteins | sample OlaspJWI45metaG_FD_108409 | JGI IMG/M metagenome (GOLD analysis project Ga0126335, IMG submission 108409) | Marine gutless worms symbiont microbial communities from Oahu, Hawaii - Olavius sp. 1 OAHU.JWI-45 metaG | ecosystem: Host-associated > Annelida > Digestive system > Unclassified | place... | reverse complement strand
GCACACTGGGTGCGAACAGTTTGCCCAAGACTGCTACTCGACAGCGTCGCGACTGCGATTCGAACCCGTGCTCTTCCGAGCCTGAGTCCGGCACGCTAACCACTCGGCCACCGAGCCACCTACTAGCCATATACTTGGCATGGAATGTTAATTTTTTATTATTTTATTTTGCAGTAATTTAATTGTGAACCAAATTTAGGTAAAAGTGGGAACACAGATGTATAAATTGTTGAACAAGTCTTTTGTTTATGGTGTGTTTCTTTAGATTGTGTAGTTAGCAGTATTTTATGTGTAACTAGCGTTACGTGACAAACCTTTGTCTGTGTGCAGATCCAGAGCCACCCGTGCTGGAACCACAGATAGAGGCAGTGGCAGTAGCAGTGCCACCTATAGACGACGCTAACAACTAGAAGTTCATCATTAGTCAATTACTATCTCATTTCGTGTAGTCAAATGATGCTCGTGCTAATGGGTTCAACATACTGTGTTACCTTGTCAGTAAATCAAGATGTGTGTTAGTGTAGTTACATATAGGTCTATATGGTCAGTGGTCCAAAAGACACCTGACACTAATCCATAAACTGTCCCTAACCTAACCGTAAACCTCAGTCCTAAGTCTTACCCTGACCGAAAACCTACAAGCTCAGCCAAGCGGCCATATCCTTTGGACCAACTATTACCATTAGTGTATGGTCTGAAGAGGCAGTATGAAGGTGTTGCTGAATCATTTCTTAGATGCAAGGTGAAATGACTGAATCTAGAACTGTACATATTGCATTCCTTTATTGTGTGTGAGTTAGTGACTGGTGCCTAGGTATGAAATGTCTGTTAAGCTGTGAAGTTTGGCATTTGTGACTTGAATGACAAAATGGGTCCAAGCTATACAACTGAATGTTGACATTTGAACTTCTGTTCACACACAAGCAACTGAACACTCAAAGCAGCACTACAATTTGTGAGGTAGCATTTATTTCACGACGAACTGTATGGTAACATATAACAAACACTATGATTAGTGACTCAAATATTACGTCACTTATTACATCAAAGGGAGCAAATATGTTTACATGGAGGTATTTTTAATATATACAGTATGTATATACACTGTGAACCACAAAAAGATGGTATCTGTAGTAAGAATTTCTTCCTGTTTACAACGATGCAAAAATATGAAAATCGATTGAGAGTTTCTAAAGTTATGATACAAATGTATTGCCATTTTTTATGGTTCACAGTGTACATTAAATAAGCACTAGGATAGACAGACTAAGTTCCAGTACAGTTATTGACAATTATTAACACTGAACAGAAGTATGACTCAGTGTATGAAAAGAGCTTTAGTTGTTGTAAAAACTTATGTGTTAAATATTTTGTATGATATTACTGTTTGCTAGCGGATTTACCACAAACTTGCTGAAGTGACTGTATTGACTATTTTGGCTAGATGTCTTCTGTTCTGAAGTGGTTCATTTGTAGCATTTATTGATTGGTGATAAGTATATATTTGCTTGCCAAACAGCCTATACTTGCTTCATTTTTATTAGGCTGCAACAAATCATAAGAAGCTGACTGTTTTTACGTTGTCTGTCTTGCGGCTTAAATTGGCAGCGGCGCATGTGGTGTACGCCGAATGCTGTGTGTGCAGGGTCACTCGGTGCAGCCTTTGCCAAATGCTTTTGTTCTCTTGTTCTCCAGCAGAGCTAACACTTCTGGTGATCAAATGCAGCTAGTACATTGTAATGAATAATGCTGTCGCTATGGCAGTTGTCATAGAGGTTTTTCTCCACATGGTTGCTCAAAACTAACACCCACAGTTAAAACTTGAAGTGTAGGTGTAGTTTAAACCCATGTACATTATTTTAATGTTGATTTTCAGCTATTTCAGATCGATCCATTTCGATATGAAACGAACATAATAATCCAAATTTTCTCATGGCAGCTCATTAACGTCACAGCACAGCCTGCGTGCTGGGTTGCACATGGCTTGGCGACAACTCTGCTGATGATCCTGGTTCTTTGCACGTTGCTTGTTTTACACAAACCCGTGATAACTGCAAGTAATAGGCCTGCTCAGAATAAACTACTTATAATATGTTATGTACATGATACAAACACCAGTAATTGCACAGAAGACTGATCATGTTGAAATATGGAACTTTGTACTTGGGTCTAAACAATCCGCGTCGTCACGGTGCTGTAACATTAGCTGCAACTTCCACTGGACTGACGCTGCTAACAGCTGCAAAGCAAGACACAGCAACGTGTCTCAGTGTTAGCTTTACATACTGGTTAATACAATAATGTCAACGTAAGACAGATAAATACAGATTACACGCCATGCACGATTATGTACAGTTTCATATTTTGTAATAAGAAATACCGATTCTCTCTATTCCTGAATAATCTCATTGGTAAAAGCAAAAAAGAAAGCCGAACACCAGTCGAGCAGCTGCATTCTGGACGCGCTGTAGTGGCTGCAGCTTGGACGTTGGCAGTCCCGCCAACATGCTGTTACAGTAGTCCAGCCTGGACATTATGAGCGCCAGGACCAGCTGGTGTGTGACTTCATGGCCGATCCGACGACGAACCTGGCGCAGACGACGAATGTGATAGAAGCAAGCAGCAGCGATTTTTGCGACGTGTTCTTTCATCGTCAGCTCCGAGTCCATATAGACGCCCAGCTCCCGGACGACGCTGCTGGGCTGTAGGCCTATGTTACTTGTTCCGACTTGCAGCGACAACTTGATGCGTTGCAGTATTGCCAGATTGGGACGCGAGCCAAACCAGATCATCTCAGTTTTGTCGTCGTTCAGCTGCAGTCGGCGCGACACGCACCACTTGGCGACTTCACCGGCATTAGCCTATTTAGGCTGATGTAAAATTTGTTTTATGCTCAGCTCTATAAGTTAAGTAGTAGGGTAGGCAAAATGCTGACCTGCAACGACGGATGTTGCTGTAGTTGTAGCGTGTTTCAGTGTAGAAGCGGAGACGGACTGACTGGTTGACATGGTGCTAGCTGCAGTTGGTAAAGTCGATTGCTGTTGCGTCGTTCGCAATGAGTCCGTCTGTGCTGGCCACGTGGTAGCTGCAAAGTGCAAACACATCGAAAGCAAACAACCGACATCAGTGTGTAATCGAATAAAGTAAGTCCGAGTCCTCAGCATCCGACTCCGAGTCCACAGACCTTCAGTAAAATTAGCCTGAGTTCAGTGCGAATATAACTAAAGTTCAGCATTCACAATATAACTATAGTAACAACAATTTAGGCAATACATCGTTCATACAGTCACTGAGGTCAAACAGTTACAAAAGTTTAACTTTGATACATTTGCGGATGGAAAATGTTTCGAGATCATTAAAATTAACTTTTACATCAATTAGAGCCGAGTTCGAGTTCTAAGGCTTCGAGTCCGAGTCCTTTGCATCCGAGTCCGAGACTCGGACTCCCAGTCCTAAAAATACGGACTCGAGTCTGACTCGATAACACTGTCGGACTCGAGTAGGCCTACTACATCACTGACGGACATCAGACATCGTTTCCACTTAGGCCTGCGTTGCGCGCTGCGATGTGTCGCGAGAGATACCTATCGCAAAAGATGGATACTATCTACCGGCCATTTCAATGGTAGCCAAACGCAACCTACAGCGCTGTCGATCGCATCTGCATCCAAATCGGACCATCGCGAGCTGAGTTATGACGTCATACATTTTTTTCAATATGGCGGCCGTCCTCCATTTTGGATTTAATATAAGAAATGACAGATTACCCACGATGTGGTGGTGGTGTCTTGATAGAATTTGTAGTTTCCGGAATACTGCTGTTGATATACTGTGGCGTTTTAGCTTGAATTTGCCTATTCGCGTCAGAGCATGCGCAGTATCAAGGGTAAATCTACTTCCGGAGGACAAACAACCCACATATTTGGATTCAGTGGGGTCGAGTTGCCTATTCAACATGCAACTTTCAAAAGCGTAGCTTCACGAATAAGGGACGTTCTCTCTTAGAACCCGCAATGCTGAAGCTCATTTTGAGAGGAAAATTTTCCAAATCACGTCAAAAAATGCACCAAAATCGACTTTTTGGAGAAAAATGAGGTCACAATGTAACCTTTTTTGTTTACGGGATCCCCAAAAGGCACATTCTTGCGCGAAACGACGTCGTTCGGCCTTGAGCGTCAAAATCGGTGCCGCCCCCTAGCGGGTGGCGAGTTGTCGGAATCAACACAAGAGGCCAAAGTAATTCGGCGACAGTTGCATCGAATGCACCGCACACATTGCACGCGTTGGACTCTATAACTATAGCCGTTCCTAAGATATGTAGGGAATCGCAGAAGTTAACAGTAGGTCATGTGACCCAGACGCGGATCTGCATATGGTCTACTTTTGCATAGGCCCCTAGTTCTCGTTAGGGCCAGCAGCCGTCTATATGCACGCAAAATTTCAAGTCTCTAGCTTCAGCCGTTCCGAAGATAGGAGGAGGGTCCAAAAATTTATAACTGGGCCCCTCCCCCTCAGGACCGACGTCTAACACACTGTTCCATGGGCCCCCAGAGTGTTCACTCCAAACAGCATCTTGATCTGTTCAGCCATTTTTGCACAGTGAAGCTGAGGTTAGCTGCATGACATACTGACAGTCAGACATATGCCGCTAACGTCGAACATAAGAATAGAGTGCATCTCATGCATTCGATACAGTATAAAAAGTAGCCGAGTATACACATATCGCATATATATTGGGGGGGGGAATAAAACGCCTAATCTGATCGGGACAAAATTTTGCGCAGGTGTAGGTGACGATCAGTTGAGGGTTTTGGGGCCAATTTCCCATTTTTCCGTTGACTTTCGCTGTCGCCCTTATAACACATTAGACGATTCAAGGTAAGAGACGTCGAGTGAGCGCTTCCAACAAGGCGCACAAACGCCTCTGGAGGTTTATTTCACGCAGTGAATTCGGAAGAAACACGCAGCTATAGGTTCCTATTCTGGTTTTCAGTGCAAATGCACAGCGACTTCACTACGTGAGCCGTCAGCTAATTGTATCAGTCAGGCAATCATCGAATTCGCTGCTCGCAGACGGAATCGCAAATAGACTGCGAATAGGACGACCGACGGCGCAAACGAGTACGATTAGATTTACCGGTGACGTTGATGCCTTCGGCTACAGATGGTGCCGAAATTGGAGATTGTTGCTGATTCTGCAGCTGACCGGCATACCAACCAGCAACGAACCCGACGCCCAACATCAGTAGAGCGATGACGACGACGACGATGATGAGGATGCAGAGACGTCGTCGACTGCAGTAGGTGTCAGAGTCGTCGCCACAGCAGCAGCAACAACAAGCTGAGGTCGGTGTGTCAGATGCAGATGATCGCTGCATCAACTTCGTGTCGCCGTTGCTGAAACTGTGCGGACGACTGTTTCAAAACATTACCATAACGACCCATTTCAAGATCTGACGTCTGTCACCGGCATAAATATTTGCTTTTGTGACTGTCGCAGTTCTAAAGATTAATTCCAATTTTGTAATTAAACGTTTTTTACTAATGACATTATTCAAGAATAGACAGAATCGGTTTTTCTTGTTACAAAATAGCAAACTGTATATGATCGTGCATGGTGTGTAATTTAGATATACACAGTGTCTCAAAAACCGGACTCCTACGATTTTTTTAGCTATAGTCTACTTTGCCAAAACAAGCCAATGGTGAATAATTTTTGACAGAGAAGATCGTGTCGACTATTAACAGTTACGGACGTAAAATGTATGCATGCTGGTGCTGGTCGCTGTGCCAACGTCTGATTGCAGGCAATATGATGTATGTGTTGCACGACACGATACTTTAAAAACTCGACCGTGTGAAATGAGCGTGACGATAATTATTCCGATCCATATTGTAAGTTTACGTGCAGATACTTCTACAACGTTTATAGCGGTTTTTCAGGCCTGCTGTTGTACTACAGTCAACTTTCTTCAATTACAATTCATATTTAAAATAATAAAACAGAGAATAATCAGAGACTGCCTACAGGCCGTTAGGCCCTCTGGGGCTACTGATTTAATACACTTTTGGTTTTATTATTTAAAAAATTCATGTTATATTTTGATGTTTATGCTTGAGTTTTTGTGATATTTTCTTGTATTTATATGTTGCCTTTATCTGTCCAGCTATAGCTAAACCTAATTGTTTTAGTGTTAGGCCTACAGGGTGGGCCAAATTAAACGGGACCGCGCATTTCCGCTAATAACTTCAGAAGTGCGGTTAGGATCTTTACTATATTTCAGAAAATAAGGCCATTTAATTCTTAACATGACAACATAATCTGCATACATTAATTATGCAAAATAAAGTGGTGCCATCTGGTGAATGAAAGGCATGGTAATGAAATAATGAGCGGCCATCGTATTTCGTTATGCTGATTAAAGCTCTTAAAGCAAAATAAAAATAAAAAAATAAGTTAATTTAACAAATAACAATAATGACTGACATCATTGTGGGGTAGTCAATTACTACCATCACTGGTGTCAAAAATTTAAGTAAATAAAAACGTTCGTCTGGTTTTTGTACAGTTTAATAAGGGCATAGAATGTTTTCATAGTCATTTTCATTCGCTAGACGGCGCCGCGGCATTTTCTTAAATTAATAACTAAAAATGATAGATTCGGATTAAGAACGAAATGATGTTGGAACTAGCCAAGAGTTGTTTAGATCTGATCAGTATATCTAGAGTTACAAGATATTGAAATGAATAGCCCCGTTTAATTTGGCCCACCCTGTATATGTCGTTAGGCCTATGTCTAATTTGATGTCGCGTGCATGGTCGACAAAGCCGGCTACTGTTCATGCACATCATAACTTATTTATATACTTAAAAGTTAAAACTTGTGGGTGATTGTCACAATACAACGAACGTTGGTAAACGGAACATCGCTATAATAAGCTTGCACGTCTACGCACTGCGTGAAACTATAGGCGGCGCCCTAGCATTCGTGCGTCACATCAGTTATTCACAGGCAGCCAACGCCTCCATTTTGCCTTTGCTTGCTCGTTCCTCCTTGTGCGATTTGACACCCTATAACAATAATAGGAGGATCCTTAGGTCGTCAACCGTAAACTGCTTTTGTATTCTGAAAGCAACGCTCACCACGTCGCAGGTTGCTGTGGAAAGGCACAGAACTTAAGTCCCGTTCACACATGAATCCTGATACATCTGGATAAATGTATCTCTGTGTGAAGTTGTGAACCACGCTTAAACGTCCAACGATTGCGAATGAGTCGAAAACAGACTCTCGACAGTGCTTTTATATGCTATTATTTCGCAGCAGAGAGCAATCGACAGACAGAAAAGAACTACAACATATTAAAATCTGAAAAAAACATGTTGCAAAGGACGATACACAGAGATTGACAAATTGCGAATGAAGCTAATTTAAGTGACTTCATTTTACACTATTTATACTATTACTACTGTGCGCGAGAGTCACTATCGAGAAACTGACCTGGCAGTTACGATGAAGGAGTTCGTTCTCGCGTGGTCAGCAGCTGCTACTGCAGGCTCCACAGAAGTATCGCTATTTTGAGAGAAACGTGGAAGACGCGACTCGACGACGTCTGGATCGAGTCTGCGACTCGGCGCGACGACCGACGACGACGATGGACGGTCATCAAACAATTCTTCCAGATGCGACCTGTGCGGCGGCCGCTCGCTGTCCGTACGCCGAGCACCGCCGTCTGTCCCCGACGCCTGCGACGCGGGAGCGGCGGGACCTTTCAGGATGAAGTTGTCGAACACGCCGCCTCCGCCGTGAGGTGACCTGGACCTCGTCGGCAGCTCATCGTCGTTCACCGGAGATCGGTTCGAGTAATGACCGGACGGCTTGTCGGTCGGGGACGACGGTCTAGGCCCGTCGACCTGTGACTGGTAGAGGGAGACATCGGGGCGCGGTAGACGTACGTTGCTGTACGAAGACACCAGGGAGTTCACGTCGTCTCCGAGAGCCGACGGCGTACGTCGTCGCTCGGCGGCAGTGGGGATCTGCAGTACGCCGCCATTTAACATGTGGTCGACAGACCAGTCGGAGTTGCCACGTGGTTGATCATGACGCAGCGCAGGGATCGGCGTCGCCAGGTCGGCCCGGTTGACTCCATATATACCCTTGTCTTTGCGGAACCCGGTCTTGGGCGCCTGAGATCCGCCTGCTAGGTACGAGAACGGTAGAGGTGCGTACACCGACGACATTTTCTCCGCAGCTTCACAGCAAACGTTCTTTCTGTTCAGAAACAACACAAGATATTTGGCTGTTGCGGACCTTAAGTTGTCGCATATCAGCTTACACTTCCTAATGCAAAATACATGACAACAAAAGGATTTGTCTATATTCTAAAGCATTTAAAAAACAGTTGCCATTTCCCTCGCGTTTAATGAATATGTACATGTATGTCTGTTTCAGTGCTGGACACTAGGCAGTTAACAAGGTCCATCACTGAAATAGACATAAATGTTGTATAGGAGTAAAGCTTAGCTTAGCACATCCTCTCTGGCTCTTGTGTACCCAAAGGTTGTCGATGTTGTTGCAATTGAAAGACTGAAGTTTTACTGAACATCGACTGCGAAAATCAACTTGAACGTTGCCGCCATGCAAGTGCTCGCTCGCTCGAACTAACGAGGTATTTCAGAAACAGGTAGCAGGCTGTAAACATGACCGCCAGCAGAACACGCACGCTCATGTACATGCCAATATCATGAGTATCGATTTTATTTTTCTATGTTAATTTCTCTCAGGTATACATGTAGGCAGAAAACGCCGAAACGCTTCTGCATCTCTCTACTGAAAATGACTTCCAAACGATAAACGCAAACGAGCGCAGAGATAAACAAAATAGGATTCAACATATTACTTTATCGTAATTATTATCTCCATTTTACAGGGACGTCAAATTTCAAAACATTTCTGAGGATGAGGTCAAATGATAAATTTGGGCTATGAATGTCGTTTTGGGTGAGTTACGTGTTTCATCAATTCCGAGGGCAGGATTCATTTAAAAGTCTCACCAGCTCTGACGATCAACGAATGAATAGCCTACTTCACCGACCAGTTGTTAAGTGTAGAACAGTGTATACTGATGCCACTGTTTCAGTTCTCCAGTAAGGTAAACTTATACATGACTTTCTGTTAGTGTTACTAGGCTACTTTCTGTCCTATCTCGACGACGGCAATAAGTCAACAAAATCAGCGATGCGATGTCCAGTCACGCCTTGCCTAGACAGCTACTATTGACTACATGAACACAATGCTCAATAGGACTGCGCAGCGCAAAAGCGGGTCCGTCTCGTCGCATGCCTGTTTTAGGCTACAGTACATACACACGAAACAGTCCGCTCAAGCGTAGCATGTAGGCCGAATGCTAATATAATAGCGGAAACTTTTGTATCAACCACGAACACCCAAATGACTCACGTATCGCAGAAGTAACAGTGACAAAAATTCACAAGTGGGCGAATCATGCAGCTGCCCGGCAATCCCACTCATTTTTACTGGATTGCACGCAAGTGCGTCGCGTATACAGTTTGGTTATTCTGTCTGTCACTCCTTCCCTCTCTGTCTGTCTGCAGAGTGCAGATGGTCGTGGACTGTGTCGAAATGGCTATTCCTGTCTGTCCAATGCCTTGAGATAGATATCTAGATATCATACCATATCGTCATCACCCGCATCCCACGTAGCCGGCGAGGACCGTAGCACCGTGACCACGATGAACCGCCTTCCTCCACAGAGCAGCAAGATCTAGCTGTCTGTTCCTTGGACGCCTGGGACGACGTTTCCAGTTATTACTGCCAGTGGAAGACGGCCGAGAGATGTGTCAATCTGACAACGGAGAGCTGGAACATTATCAGCTCGTGTGATGTGGTATCCGAAGACCGCTGCGTCGGGGGGCGATTTCTTCTGCTATAGTGGGCCAACATAAGTATCTCTGAGATTCAATTCAATTCAATTTATTAGGCATCAAAGGGCCATAGGCCACTTACAAGTCGCAATATACAATGTACAATGACTATGGTTCAAGACAATGTATACAATATATATAAAAATCATACATCGGAAAGAGCCGTTTGCAAATTACGTGAAATTCAGTTTGCAGTACAGTAAAAGATAATCGTTATTAAGTG